>Ga0209930_1003034_pt1 | contig 17713 bp, 18 predicted proteins | sample ThiBiot_500_biof_2_FD_183948 | JGI IMG/M metagenome (GOLD analysis project Ga0209930, IMG submission 183948) | Wastewater bioreactor microbial communities from Cape Town, South Africa - Thiocy_cont_500_biof (SPAdes) | ecosystem: Engineered > Bioreactor > Thiocyanate-remediating >... | reverse complement strand
GTTTTTCTTTTCCTTGTCGACGATACGCATCCCATCGAGGCGGGACGCCTGCCGAACGGAGAGCCGGATTTGTATTTCCGGGGTTTCTATTGCTGGAATAGCGAAGTCGGATCGAAGACGCTTGGCATCGCGTCATTCTATCTTCGCGCGGTTTGCATGAACCGCAATCTTTGGGGCGTGGAAGGCTTCGAGGAAATCAGCATCCGGCACAGCAAGTTTGCGGCACAGCGGTTTGCGCACGAGGCCGCGCCCGCGTTGACGAGCTTTGCCAATTCCTCGCCCGCGCCATTCGTGGCAGGCATCAAGGCGGCGCGGGAGCGCATCGTTGCTCGCACCGACGAGGACCGCGAGAGCTTCCTGCGCAAGCGTGGTTTCAGCAAGGCCGAAACCGGCAAGATCATCGAGACCGTGTTGCAGGAGGAAGACCGCCCGCCGGAAAGTGTCTTTGACTTTGTGCAGGGCATGACGGCACACGCCCGCACCAAGGCGCATCAGGACACTCGGCTTGAACTGGAGGCGAAGGCCAAGACCTTGCTGGAAAAGGCCATCTGAAACGAAAAGACCGCGCGAAGGCTCGCCCTTCGCGCGGTCCGCAGGAACCGTCTGAGTGAGAGTGCGGTTTTCCAACGCGCATAGATTACCCGATTTTCCGCCGATCCGTAAATCCGGATCGGCGGCGCGGCCGCGCCGCAACGGCACGGCCGCCGCTCGCCGCGCTACGCCCGGCTCGCGAGATCAAAGGCCAACAGATCAAATTGTCGCGAATAGGATTGGGCTTTCTTAGTCGCATTTCCAGATGCGACTGCCTAACTCTTGGTTGACTTCATTCGCGGACACACTTTTTCTCAATGAGGATTGCGGTGGGGTCAGACACGCGGAGGACAACATGCAAACCACGCAAGATTGGATGCCGAACGCCGCCTATCTCTACACGCTTGCGCTTGATCGTCCGGCTATCGCCTGGGAGCATCTGCGACGCAATCCCGATTATCGTAACGACTGGCTGCGCTTCGGCGCACGGCCGCGATCATCATCCTCCGGCCGCGCGCTGAAATGGGGGTTACGCTTTCTTTGAAAATCCCGATTTCGATGCCCGCGAGGCGTTGCCATTCTGGCAGCCCGATCCCGACATCGCCCTGTCGATCGTGCCCGATGACGGACCCGAGATCGGCATGCCCGTGTTCGACCTTTGGGCGATGCCCGGTCGCAAGGCGCTCGGGCACGACGGCCACCGGCTGGCGCTGAAGCTCTGCCGGCGCGGCCGCTGTTGGCATCTCAACATCGCCGGCGCGCTCGATGCCGGTATGCCTTTCACCTTCGCCATCGCCCCGGATGACAACGCGCGCGCCCGCTTGCGTGAAGCGCAGGACATGCTGGCCGTCATCGCTGACGGCCCGCCCAGCTTCATCGGCGCGCGCGAAGCGAACGAGCCGATCATCACCATGCAATCCTTGCAGGCGCTCGACGGACACTTGGCCGGAGCCAGCGAACGGGACATCGCCATCGTGATTTTCGGTCAACGCATCGTTGCAAAGAAATGGCATGGCGACAGCGAACTGCGCGCCAAGGTCCGCTACCTCATTCACCGTGGCCGCAATCTGATGAACGGCGCTTATCGCAATCTCCTGTGGGGCGCGGCGGCGCGCAAAACCAGCGAGTTTTCCATACTGGCAACGGCCACGGCAGGGAGAAAACGCGCGCGCAAAGATTCTCCATACCGGGCGGGATAGACTTTTCCGAAGCTGCCTCCGAACCGCTGGACCGGGCCCCGATCGGCCAGCCTGAGACGGAGGCAATGTTGTGGATCGTGTCGACTCCAAACCGGCCAGCCGCTACCTCACCAATGAGGAAGCGGCCGCCTATCTCAAGCTCTCGCCGCACACGCTGAACAAAAAGCGCGTCATCGGCGGCGGACCCAAGTTCCGCAAGCTCGGCTCCCGCGTCGTCTATGCCATCGACGACCTCGAAAGCTGGATCGAGGCGCGGGCCTGCGACACCACGTCCGATCCCCGCTACGCCCAAGCCCGCTGACCACGCCGTCCTCACGCATGCCGGCGCGCCGACGCACATCCGAGCGTGACCAGCTCGAACTGTTCCGATCGCGCCCCGGCGACATGGCAACCCGCGACTCGCAGGATCTCATGGCCTATCCCTTCTTCTCCCTCGCCAAGTCGAAGCGCGTCGAACCGATCCGGTTCGAGGCCGGCAATGTCCGCATCCATGTCGAGGCGCCCGCCGAATTCGGCCTCGCCACCATCTGGGACGCCGACATTCTGATCTGGGCCGCCTCGCAGATTGTCGATGCCCGCGACCGCGGCCTGCGCACCTCGCGCCTGATGGCGACCACGCCTTACGAGATTCTCACCTTCATCGGCCGCGGCACGTCCGTGCGCGACTACCAGCGCCTCAAGGCCGCGCTCGACCGCCTGCAAGCCACCACCGTCGCTACCTCGATCCGGCAGCCCTCGGAGCGCCGCCGGCATCGTTTCTCCTGGATCAACGAATGGAAGGAAAGGCTCGATGCTCACGGCCGGCCGCTCGGCATCGAACTGATCGTGCCGGACTGGTTCTACCAAGGCATTCTTGACAATGCGCTGATCCTGACCATCGATCGGGATTATTTCGATCTGCTCGGCGGCATCGAACGCTGGCTCTACCGGATCGTGCGCAAGCATGGCGGCCGCCAGCCCGGCGGCTGGAGCTTCGACTTCCGCCATCTCTATTCCAAGTCCGGAAGCCTCTCGCGCTTCTCGAACTTCGCCTGTGACCTTCGCGACATCGTGCGCCGCCAGCCGTTGCCCGGCTACCGGCTGCGCATCGATCGACGCGACGACGGCCGCGAGCGGTTGATCTTCGCTCCGGCTGCATCGCGACCTTCCATTCATTCACAGGGGGCTGTGCAAAAGCTGTGAAACGTCTCGTGCTATCAAAGGCAATCGGGCTCGTGCTATCGAAGGCGCGACTCTCGTGCTATCAAAGGCACGGACATGGGGTTTGTGCCTGCGGCACAGCACGAACTCGCGCCCCTAACTTCTCTAACCTAGAATCTAACTTTGTTTTTGGAGTCGGCGGCACTTGTGGATACGCCGGCGCGGGGCATCCATTCCGAAGCAAATCAATATCGAACCTTACGACGACATCCGCATGCGGCCAATTACGCACGAGTACCGAGTGCGTCGTGGCGACAAGACGGTGTCGCCGATCACGCGCATCGACACGCGACGCTGACCCACGCACCCGCATCCGCTGGGGGCGCGCGTCATGATCGTCGCGCTGCTCAATCAAAAGGGTGGCGTCGGCAAGACCACGCTCGCCACCCATCTCGCCGGTGAACTCGCCACCGCCAGCACGCGCGTCACCGTCATCGACGCCGACCCGCAAGGCTCCGCCCTCGACTGGTCGCAGCGACGCGCCGAGAACGGCCTGCCGCGCCTGTTCGGCGTCATCGGCTTGCCGCGCGAAACCCTGCATGTCGAAGTGCCCGACATCGCGCGCGGGGCCGATCATGTCGTCATCGATGGACCGCCGCGCGTGACCGCGCTGGCCCGGTCCGCGATCCTCGCCGCCGACCTGGTACTGATCCCGGTGCAGCCGTCGCCCTATGACGTCTGGGCCAGCGCCGAGATCGTCGCGCTGTTCGGCGAGGCGAAGCTGTTCAAGCCGCATCTTCGCGCCGCCTTCGTCGTCAACCGGCGCATCGTCGGCACCATCATCGGCCGCGACGTGCGCGCGGCCTTGCCGGAGGGCCTGCCCGCGCTCGCCGCCGACATTCACCAGCGCGTCGTCTTCGCCGAAAGCGTCGCCACCGGCCGGCTGGCGCGCGAACTGGAGCCGGACGGCACGGCGGCGCGGGAGATTGCCGCCGTCACCGCCGAAATCGCGCGAGGTATCCCATGAGCGGCAAGCGCATCGCCTTTGGCGCGAAGCCTGCGGCACCCACGGCCGACGCCTGGGTGCAGCAAGGCAACGGCGCAGAAGCGACCGTCGAGACGCCTCCGCAAGTCGTCGCGCCGAAGGCCGATATCTACACCGCGCGTCTCACTATCGACGTGACGCCGGAGCTACGTGGACGCATCAAGGTCGCCGCCTTCAGGCAGGGCGTCACCGTCGCCGAGATGGTGCGCGACCTGCTTGAGACGCGCTTTCCGGACGACGGAGCGGACGCATGACCACGCGCCGCTATACCAGCGTCCTCGCCGTCTTCGAGCATGACCGCATCAATGTCCGGCTGCGCTTTGCAAGGCCGGTGCGCGAACGACGGCTCGACCGCCGCCGGCGGCTCGCCTTGTTCGGACCCGACAGCACCTTCGCACTGCTGCGGTGGGAGCGCGGCCCATATGGCACGGCCATCTCCCACATCACCATCATGCGCACCGTCGCGCCGGGCGAAGTCTGCTGCGTCTGGCCCTATGTGCATCCCGGCGCGGAGACGCTGCTGTTCGTCTCCGGCTGGCACAAGGTCGAGCGCGCCTTGCAAGCAATCGATGCCGTCGAAGCGCTTGGCGTCGATCCGTCCGACGCCGCGCCGGACTATTGGCAGCATGTTCATAACAGGCTCTGGATTCGCCAGCCGTACCACGCCTATTCGGTCGCGCAACATCGCGCCTGGCTGCGCCGCCGCGAGTTGCTGTCATGACCGCGCGCAGCGTCACCTTGGCGATGATGACCGGCGGCGCGTTGCTGGTCGCAGCCCCGGTCTGGTCGCGACACGCGCCGCGCTTCATCTGGAATGCTTCCGCGAGCCTTCCGGTTGGCCTCTACGGTGTCAAACCGGCAACCGCAATCGCGGTCACGGACATCGCCATCGTCAGGCCGCCGGATGAATTGGCGACCTTCCTTGACGAGCGCGGCTATCTGCCGAAAGGCGTGCCGTTGCTCAAGCGCGTGTTCGCGCTTGGCGGCGAGACCGTTTGCCGTGAGGGCCGCATCGTTATCGCCTATGGCGGACGATACGTCGTCGCCCGCGACCACGACAGTCGCGGTCGGCCGCTGCCGGTGTGGCAGGGCTGCCGGACGCTCCGCAAAGGCGAAGCCTTCTTCATGAATTGGGACGCGCCGGACTCGTTCGACAGCCGCTACTTCGGGCCGCTTCCCGTCAAAACCATCGTCGGTCGCGCCATTCCCGTTTGGACCGCCGACGACACCGATCCGGCCACGGATGACACATCCGCCCGGCCGGCCGACAGCGGACCGTGACGGTCCGATTCCAACCCGCACCCAGGAGGATACGATGACCCAGATCGGTACTTTCACGAAAACCAAGACCGGCTTCAGCGGAAGCATTCGCACGCTCTCGCTCGACGTCGAACTGACCATCCGGCCGGCTGAGAAATCCGACGCTGAGAACGCGCCGGACCATCGCGTCTTCGCCGCAGATGACCGCGAAGTCGGCGCCGCCTGGAGCCGCAGCGGTGAGAAGGCCGGCGACTATCTCTCCATCACCCTCGACGACCCGACATTCACCCAGCCGTTGCGCGCCGCATTGTTCCAATCCGAAGCCGACGCGAATGTCTGGAACATGATTTGGACCCGGCCATCCAAGCGCGATGACAAGGGTTGAGGCCACGCCTGTCTGGCGTTCATACGAACGGAGACCGACATGACGGACCAGCAGCTCGTGGCGCGCATCAAACGGCGCAGCAAATACTGGGGCCAGACCGAACCGAACGAATGGTTCGATATCCGCGTCGTTGACGACGCCGGCTATCGCCTCAGAGGCAATAACAACAACTACCGCCTGGGTGACGTGGTGATTGGCGTACGTCTCGCCAACGGCTCCGTCGTCGACCTCGCCAGCGGCAACACCAGCCGCGGGCGGAAAGCAGGAAGGCGCGATTGAGATGACACGCGCGTCCCTTCGGTCCTTATCTTTCGTCATCCCTCTGATCGATCGGATCGCGGATCATCCCTCCGACCCGATCGCCTGTCAGGCAGCCATCGCGCGCAGCGCAGGTCAAGGACGGCCGCATAGCGGCCGGCGCAGCCTTGTCCTTGACCGAAGCGAGCACGGTGGCAAGCTGACGGCACTCGGGCGGGTTCGCCTGCGACCGTCGCACCGCCATCTTCGGAGCATGATGCGAGCGGGTTCCGTCTGCATCATGCTCGCGCTATCGAGCGTTCCAGCTTCGGCCGAATCCGCGGCTCAGCCGCGTCCCGGCGACACGTTCGCGGAACGCTTTGCCGCGGCCGAGTTGTGGGCTACGTCGATCGCTGAAGCGTCGCGCCGGTTCGACATCCCCGAGACCTGGATACGCGCCGTCATGCGCGTGGAAAGCCACGGTGATGCGCGCGCGGTCTCTTCAAAAGGCGCGATGGGGCTGATGCAGATCATGCCCCCGACCTGGGACGAGTTGCGCGCGCGTCACGGGCTCGGCAACGATCCCTTCGATCCGCACGACAACATCATCGCCGGCGCCGCATATCTCGCGCAGATGCGCGATCGCTACGGCATGCCGGGTGCCCTTGCGGCCTACAATGCCGGACCCGCACGCTACGAGGAACACAAGCTCCTCGGCGTGCCGCTGCCGGGCGAGACGGCGGCCTATCTCGACAAGCTCGCGCCCGTCATCGGCCATGCCGTGCCGGGCCTGTTCGCAGGCGCCAGCAGACGCACGACCGGCGCGCGGAATGCGTCACTGTTCGCGATCGACGAGGCGACGCGATCGGGCGCAACGGCGTCGCCAGCGCAAAGCCTTTTCGCTGCCGACAAGCGCCGCGACAGGCCAGCCGAAGCACCTGTGAACGATAGCCCCGACGTGCAGAAAGATTGACCACGTGACAACACAGAAGCATCAGCACAGAGCGCCGGGGGCGCACGGCAAGATAAAACCGGACGGCACGCGGCCGTCCGGAAAGTGTTGTCTGCACGTCGGTTGGGGCGGCACGCGGCGGAGAGGGCCGTGTGCCTGTGAAGTGGTCAAGCCGTTGCTTAGTCAGCAGCAATTGCGTGCTTCGTCGCATCGGCTTGTCTCGGCTTGTCCGGAGCATCATCATGGCGGCGCGTGACGACGACCGCTTCCGGCCGAAGGTCGCGCCGCCCAAAGCGCGCGGCAGTTCGCGGGCGCCAAAGTTCACCAGCCGCGTGCTCAAGGCCGCGTCGAAGATCGGGCCGGCGAGCGGCGGAACGCTACGCCGACAATCCTCGCGCGGCGGTGCCCGGTTCGGCCGCGGCCATGTGGCGGCGAAATTCGCCGGCCAGTCCTTGCGCGGCAGTTCCCGGCGCGTCGTCATCAAGACCCGGCTGGTGAATCTGGCCAAGGTCGGCTCGCGCGCGACCATCCGCCATCTGCGCTACATCGAGCGCGACGGCGTGACCAAGGACGGCAGCAAGGCATGCGCCTATGGTCACTCCACGGACGCGGCCGACATCGACGCCTTCGAGCGCCGCGGCCGCGGCGACCGTCACCAGTTCCGCTTCATCGTGTCGGCCGAGGACGCCGTCGATATCGACGACCTCAAGTCCTATACGCGCGATCTCATGAGCCGCATGGAAGCCGATCTCGGCACCAAGCTCGATTGGGTCGCGGTCGATCATTGGAACACCGACAATCCGCACACCCATATCGTGCTGCGCGGCCGCCAGCAGGACGGATCGGATCTGGTCATCGCCCGCGACTACATCGCGCACGGCATGCGCAACCGTGCCCGCGAGCTGGCGACCGAATGGCTTGGTCCGCGCACCGAGATGGAAATCCGCGACGGCACGCTGCGCGAGGTCGATCAGGAGCGCTGGACCGGCCTCGACCGGATGATTCAGCGGGAAGCGGAAGACGGTGTCGTGAATCTTCTGTCCGAGCCGGCGGATGCCCAAGCGCGCTTTCGCCACACGAGCATGATCGGCCGGTTGCAAAAGCTCACCGAAATGGGACTTGCCGACGAGACCGGCCATTGCATCTGGATGCTTCATGCCGATGCCGAGGCCACGTTGCGCCGGATGGGTGAGCGCGGCGACATCATCCGCACCATGCAGCGCGCCATGACTGGCCTGAAACGCGACTTCGTCGTGCTCGATGGCGCGACCGCGCACACCCCGGTCGTTGGCCGCATCGTCGACAAGGGATTGGCCGATGAACTGTACGATCGCGGCTATCTGATCGTCGACGGTGTCGACGGCCGCGCCCATTACGTTCCGCTGGCGGTCAACACTGACTTCGAGGCGCTACCGATCGGCGGCATCGTGGAAACCCGTGCCGCGACCGAACGAACGGCGGACCGGACCATTGCCGGCCTCGCTAAGGACGGCATCTATCGGACCGATCATCACATCGCGGTCGAGCGTGCGAAGGCGACGCCGGAGCACGATCCGGACAGCTTTGTCGCCGCCCACGTTCGCCGCCTCGAAGCGCTGCGCCGCGCCGGACTCGTTGAGCGCGTCGAGGATGGTGTGTGGCGCATTCCCGCCGATCTGGCAGAACGCGGCAAAGCCTACGATGCAAGGCGACTCGGCGGGGTCGATGTCGAATTGCGTTCGCATCTGCCGATCGATCGGCAGACTCGCGCCGTTGGCGCGACCTGGCTCGACCGCCAGCGCTTCGGCGACCTGTCGGGACTCGGCCAATCCGGCTTCGGCGCCGAGGTCCGCGACGCCATGCGCAACCGCGAAGATTATCTTGTCGATCAGGGCCTCGCCGAGCGGCGCGGCCAGCGCATCGTCTTCGCCCGCAACCTGCTCGCCACGCTGCGCAGCCGCGAGATCGAGGCGGTCGCGAAGAAGATCGCCGGCGAAACCGGCTTGCAGTATCACGCCGTGCAGGACGGCGAGCGCGTGAGCGGCGTCTACCGCCGCTCCGTCATGCTCGCCAGCGGACGCTTCGCCATGCTCGATGATGGCATGGGATTCAGCCTCGTGCCGTGGCGCCCGGTGCTGGAAAAGCATCTCGGCCAGTCCGTCGCCGGCATCGCACGCGGCAACAGCGTGTCGTGGACGTTCGGACGGCAGCGGGGGATGGGTGTTTGACAGGTGGGCCTATCATGCGGAATCCCGCTCTTTCTGCCGAAAAAGAGCGGGATTCCGCTTCCCGTCCCGGCGAAGGGCGCCGCTGTGCCACGGGCATTGATATGATTGGCAGGATCAGACATAATGTCACCACTTATTCACAAGTAGAGACGTTTTGTCTGATTCTGAAATCGGCCCGCCCCGAGGACATTTTCCGCGCCCACGGCGGCCAACTTCGCATGAGCGAAGCGATCCGTCACGGCCTCAGCCGCTACACACTCTATGCTCTCAAAGAGCGGGGTGCCATCGAGCAGATCAGCCGCGGCCTCTATCGCCTTGCCGATCTCCCGCCGATCGGCAATCCCGATCTCGTGACCGTCAGCCTGCGTTATCCGCACGCCGTCATTTGTCTTGTTTCAGCGCTGTCCTGGCACGGGATCACCACCCAGATTCCTCATGCGGTCTCCGTGGCCGTTCCGCGCGATGCGCGCCGTCCCGCGCGCGACCATCCACCGATCCTCGCGCATCGGTTCTCGGATGCGTCGTTCAAAGCCGGCATCGCGCGTCATGACATCGATGGCGTCCCGGTCCACATCTACGAGGCCGAGAAGTCGATCGCCGATAGCTTCAAGTTCCGCAACCAGATCGGAATGGACGTGGTTCTGGAGGCGCTACAACTCTACCGGCAACGCAACAGGTTCGACCCCGGCAAGCTGCTCAAATACGCCAAGGTCTGCCGGGTGGAGAACGTCATGCGACCGTATCTGGAGGCGATCTCTTGAACAATGTGGCCGCCTCCGTCAGACATCGCCGTTCTGCCATGCTCGCCAGCGGTCGCTTCGCCATGTTCGACGACGGCATGGGCTTCAGTCTCGTACCCTGGCGGCCGGTGCCGGAAAAGCATCTCAGCCAATCCGTCGCCGGCATTACCCGCGGCAACAGCGTCTCCTGGATGTTCGGACGACAGCGAGGGATGGTGTATGACGACCGGGAACCGCTACCCAAAATGCAACATTACCAAGCCGAAAAACCACATCGGCGGGATGGCCAGCCACCTATATCGTCCGAGTTGAGCCACTTTCTAGTGACGTAGCGCTGTTTTGGCGCCTAGCCCTCTGTCAAGGACTGCCTCGGAATGTTAACTTTCAAGGCGTAGTGATTTGGCTTCCGGATGAGACGGCCGTGGCTCGAAGCGATCTCCTTTTGTCAATTGTCCGCGCCGGTGCGACCGGCGATAGAGTCGCGCTGCGTTCTTCCGTCGAAGCTGCCGTCGCGGAAGAGCGGGGCAAAAATCATCACATTCTAGCGGACCGATTGCAGCGTGCCTTGAATGCTGTTGCGGTTACGCCTCCGACATCCTCGGCACCAAGTGCCCAAGTCGGTAAGGATACGATTCTTGAAACCGAGCCGCGACAGAGACTCGATAATCTCATTCTTCCCCTTCCAGTCGTTCAGCAAGTCCGCCAATTAGTAGAGGAGCAGCACAGGGCCGATCTTCTCCGAGCACACGGCATGCAGCCGCGGCACAGGGTCTTGCTTTCGGGACCACCCGGAAATGGTAAGACATCTGTTGCAGAGGCAATAGCCGAAGCGCTGGCCGTCCAGTTTTTTACTGTTCGGTATGATGCCTTGGTCGGCTCCTATCTCGGTGAAACCAACACGCGATTGGCCCGTCTTTTCGATTACGCACGGACTGTGCCCTGCGTCCTGTTCTTCGACGAGTTCGACTCAATCGGGAAAGAGCGCGGAGACAGTCACGAGACCGGCGAAATCAAGCGCGTCGTATCATTCCTGTTGATGCAGATTGACCAACTGCCAAGCTATGTGGTCACGGTGGCCGCAACCAATCACGCGGAGCTGCTCGACCGTGCCGTATGGCGAAGGTTTCAATTGCGACTGGCCCTTCCACAGCCCTCGCGTGAAGTTCTTGCCGCTTTTTTTGACCGCCAGTTCGAGGCATGGCCAGAGCCGGCCGGCATGCCAGCTCAGGCATTAGCCGAAAAGCTAGGAGCGATTAGCTTTGCGGAAGCGCTTGAATTCTGCCAAACGATACGCAGACAGCACATTCTCTCTCTGGCAAACAGAACCCTGAAGGATATTCTGCGGGAACAAGTAGACCTTTGGGCCACACGAGTCGTGCCAGAAGAACCCGATGCCTCACGATCTGGACAAACCCCTTCTTCGTCTGAACGCACCAAAAGACGCGGCGCGTCGCCCCTCGGGACGAGGCGGGGGAAAAGCAAGAAAATTTGACCGTTCTGTTCAAGCGCAGACGCACGGCCCGATTTTTCGGCATCTCAGCAATGTCTTAAGTCAGCAGGACGCCGCGCTCCAACTGCGCGCGGACGCAAACGCGCTTGCACCCGAGCGGCTATTGGTTTTCGAGGTCACAGGTTCAGTCCAGAATTTTGCGAACGCTGTCGCTCGTATTGCTGGCCTAGAATTCGCCGGCGAAGAAGAATTAGACGGCGATGAGGCCGACGCTAATCCCGAGTTTTATCTTCTCGTGCCACAGCTTGGCGCGTTGCAGGAAATCGTCTCTCTTTGGGAGCGATGGCAGCGCACTGGCGCCGTACCCACAAACTACACGCCTTGGCGCGATCTCTTCCTGCAACTTCGCAACGTCAGACCATGGGGGCCGAGCGATCGCGTGTCGCCTCGCAACCGCGATTACTTTCGCAGCATTGTCGATGGTGCTCCTGACGGCGAACTCGTTAGAGTTGAAATCGAACTTGTGTTCCGCGCAAGCGGAACAGTATCTGAGACGGCAGAAAACGAAATTGCTGGACGAATTGCAGAAAGCGGAGGCCGAATCGTTCATCGTTCTCGACGGGCTGAATTCGCCTATCATGCGATCCTCGCGGATATTTCCGCAGCCGAAGTGCGTCGAATTGCCGATCTCGATCTGACCTCACTTGCTGGTGCCGATCCGATCGCAGCTATCGTGCCGCAAAGTGTGGGAACGCCGATAGAAGCCGGGGACAGGCAAGGGATCGACATTGCCCGTCCACTTCCCGCAAACCCTGAACCGATCGCTGCGGTTTTCGATGCAGTACCCGTTCAAGCCCATCCGCTGCTTGCGGACAGGCTGTCGGTTGATGATCCAACGGACCTTGAATCGCGTGCTGTCGGTGCGCGCGTTCATGGCACCGCAATGGCGTCGATTGTGCTCCACGGCGACCTGAATGATCCGCCTTCCCCCATTAGCCGGCGCGTCTACTTCCGTCCCGTCATGTATGCGCCGACTCTAGGCGACGAACTCTTCGATGGCGACCGGCTTGTTATCGACGTCATCGTCGAGGCCGTGATGCACATGCGCGCCAATGGCGGCCCTCAAGTCATTCTCGCCAATCTATCACTTGGAGACAGGACCAAGCCGTTCTCTGGAAAGATCTCGACGTGGGCACGCGCGCTCGACTACCTCTCTTTCACTTACGGCATCCTCTTCCTTGTCAGTGCCGGCAACAGCGGCGATGGCGTTACAATTGCCGACTATTCTGACAGTGCGGCGTTTCAGGCTGCCGATCCATCTATGCGAGCACAAGCCGTCTTCCGTGGTCTCGATGCGATTAAAGCGGACCGCCGGGTTCTTGCTCCTGCCGACAGCGTCAATGCGTTGACCATTGGCGCATGGCATCGTGATTCCTCCCCGGACACGTTTCCCGGTCAATCTCCTTTCCCGCCTTATGCCGACCAAGAAATGCCGAATCTATCATCGCGATTAGGCCTGGGGCTTCGGCGTGGCACGAAACCAGAAGCGTTGCTTGCTGGAGGACGTCAACCCGTGCGGCTCGACCCGGTCGCCGCGCCGCCGATACTTCTTTCCCACCCCAATCCCAGTCGGTATTGGGGATTAAAGGTTGCCGCGCCTCCCGAGAACGGAACGATGGGATTGCACTTCACGATGGGGACAAGCGCGGCGACAGCCCTTGCGACCCATACTGCCCATCGCATTTTTGATGAGATCGAAGGTGCCTATCCACAATTGATAACCCCGATGCCGCTCACTGAGCGGGCAGTTTTGCTTAAGGCACTTCTGGTTCATTGCGCATCTTGGCGAGACGCTGAGACATTTATCCGGCCGATTGTCGACCCGACTTCGTCCCTGCATCATGAGCACTGGAGGCGTGAAGTCTGCCGCCATCTCGGATACGGCTTCGTCGACCCGGAAGATGCGATAGCATGTGCAGCGGATCGCGCGACGTTGTGGGCGACAGGCACACTGGGAACAGAAGGAGCGCTGACATTTGACCTTCCGATCCCTGCCGCCTTGGCGTCCAGCGCGGACCTTCGGGAGATACGCGCAACACTTGCGTGGTTCACACCTATTCGTCCGGGGCACTTAGCTTATCGCGCCGTAAAGTTGAAGATCAGCTCACTCAAGGCGGATGCGCTACAGGTCGCCGGGGTCAGCACGACGAGCAGCCAACCGTCCAACAGTCAGTCAGAGAGCGGGACAATTGTTCATCGCAGATGGAGCAACGCGCGGATCGGCACGATGACAAATGGCGCATCGATCCCTCTTCAGGTTCAGCGCGAAAAGGATCAAGGCACTCCAATCGACGAGGCGATTCCTTTTGGTTTGGCCGTTACCATAGAAATGCCTGGCGCAGTTCAAATCTACGATCAGGTTCGTTCGAGCGTTCAGATTCAGCCGCGCTCCATCGTGAGGGTCTGAGAACGAGGCCGCATCCCCATTTGATGGTGTGACCTATCGCCGCAAGATGGACTTGCCGGAATCGATACGTAGAAATACAAAATAATATCCGCTCGCATTGAGATCAGATTCGCCGTCGCCGGCAACGAATTTGGTCTTTGACTAAGCGCCTTCCAAGCAACAACGCTCGTGCGCGTCGGCCTGCAAACAGGCCGGTGTTACAGGGCTGTTGCGGGGCAGGAATGACGCCGACGAAGGTGCTCATCGGACAAATGCTGGTCGTGTTCGGCATCACGCTTGCCGGCACATGGGCCGCAACCCAATGGGTCGCTTACCATCTCGGTTTTCAGCAGGCCTCGGCGAACCCTGGTTTCTGATCGCCACCTTTCCGATCTACTACCCGTGGCGCCTGTTCGAATGGTGGTACGTCTACGACGCCTATGCACCCGACATTTTCCGGACGGGGGGAACGATCGCGGGCGGCAGCGGCGTCGTCGCCGCGCTGTCCGCGATCGTCGGTTCGGTCTGGCGCGCGCGGCAAGCGAAGCACGTCACGACTTACGGCTCCGCCCGCTGGGCTGACGAGAGGGACATCGCCGAGGCAAAGCTGACGACGCTGTCCGGTGTCTTCCTCGGTCTGATGGCGAAGACCTATCTGCGCCACGACGGTCCTGAGCACATCATGGCGTTCGCGCCGACACGATCCGGAAAGGGCGTCGGTCTGGTGGTACCCACGCTGCTGTCGTGGCCACAGTCCGCGGTGATTCACGATATCAAGGGAGAAAATTGGACGCTGACCGCCGGGTGGCGCGTGCTGTTCTCCCATTGCCTGTTGTTCAATCCGACGGACCCGAAAAGCGCCGCTTACAATCCGCTACTTGAAGTGCGCCGCGGCATCCATGAGGTTCGCGACGTCCAGAACATCGCCGACATCCTGGTCGATCCGGAAGGTGCGCTGGAGCGGCGCAATCACTGGGAGAAAACCAGCCACAGCCTGTTGGTCGGCGCGATCCTGCATGTCCTCTACGCCGAAGACGACAAGACGCTGCGTGGTGTGGCCAACTTTCTCTCCGATCCGGCACACCCGTTCGAGAAGGCGCTGTGGTCGATGATGACCACGCCGCATCTCGGCGAGGCCAGTCCGCACCCTGTCGTCGCAAGCGCAGCGCGCGAGGTACTGAACAAATCCGAGAACGAGCGCAGCGGCGTGCTGTCCACTGCCATGTCGTTCCTTGGCTTGTACCGCGATCCGACTGTAGCTGAAGTCACGTCGCGCTGCGACTGGCGTATCGCCGACCTGATCGCTGCCGATCATCCGGTCTCGCTCTATCTGGTCGTGCCGCCGTCCGACATTTCGCGGACCAAGCCGCTGATCCGCTTGATCCTCAATCAGATCGGCCGCCGTCTCACCGAAAGTCTCGATGGCTCGGACGGCATCGCGCGCAAGCACAAGCTGCTGTTGATGCTCGACGAGTTCCCGGCACTAGGGAGGCTCGACTTCTTCGAGTCCGCGCTGGCGTTCATGGCAGGCTACGGCCTGCGCTCGTTCCTGATCGCACAATCGCTCAATCAGATCGAGAAGGCTTACGGTCCGAACAACTCGATCCTCGACAATTGCCACGTCCGCGTCGCCTTCGCCAGCAACGACGAGCGCACGGCGAAGCGGATTTCCGACGCACTCGGCACCGCGACCGAGTTGCGCGCACAGCGCAACTATGCCGGCCATCGGCTCTCGCCCTGGCTGGGGCATCTGATGGTCTCGCGTCAGGAGACGGCGCGGCCGCTGCTCACGCCCGGCGAGGTGATGCAGCTTCCCGACCATCAGGAGATCGTCATGGTCTCCGGCCATCCGCCGGCCAAAGCCACCAAGATCCGCTACTACGCCGACGACAATTTTAAGTCGCGCGTTTTACCGGCGCCGATCCTCGACGGCAAGGGCTATGCCGACCGGCCGGCGGCGCGCACGGACGACTGGACCGGGCTGGTCCGGCCGAACAAGCCCGCGGTCGCTGCGCGCTCAGCGGCATCGGAGCAGGACGAGGGCGGCCACCAGCTCGCACCGCAACTCGATGAGGCCGAAGTTGTCCGGTTGCACGACCGTCCCCGCGACGATCTTGCCGTGCTCGACGACGATACCGCCGACACCGGCACGCGCGACGGCAAGATTCCGCAACCGACACGACAGTTCCGACGTCTCGCACGGCTCGCCACGCTCGATCCCGATGACGGGATGGCGCTATGAGCAAGGCCCGGCTCAACATCTTCATCGAACACGAGCACAGGAAGCGACTTCGCCGCCTCACGGCGCTGAAGGGCGAGACGCAATCCGCGATCGTCGCAGCCGCGCTATCGTCCTACCTGTCGCCCGATGGCGCGGACCGCCGCGAGGCCGCGATCATCTCGCGGCTCGATCGGCTGTCGCATCAATTCGATCGCCTGGAGCGCGACCAGACCATCCTGATCGAAACCGTCGCGCTGTTCATTCGCTACACGCTGTCGGTATCGGCGCCAATTCCCGAAGCGCATCAGACCGCCGCTCGCGCTCAGGGGCGTGCGCGCTTCAATCAGTTTATCGACCAACTCGGGCGTCACCTCCAGCGCGGCGGCAGCCTTGTGCGCCAGGTCCATGAGGAGATCGCTCCGACCGAAAGCGATTTCGTCGGCCTGGATGACGACGAAACGGCCGCTCCGGACGAAACCGACACGGAGACGGCGCCATCATGACCGCCGCCCAGCCGCGCACGCCGGCCCGCATCGTCAGCGATCGCCAGCTTCGCATGCTGCGCAGTGCGATGGGACCGGCGATCATTGCCGCATTGGACGATCCCGACATCGTGGAAGTGATGCTCAACCCGGATGGCCGCTTATGGGTCGATAGGCTTGGCGCTGGTCGCGAACCGACGGGCGCGACGCTCTCGCATGACGACGCCACCCGTATCATCAAGGTCGTGGCGAACCATGTGGGACTGGAGGTCGATCGCGACCATCCAATCCTGTCCGCGGAATTGCCGGAAACCGGCGAGCGTTTCGAGGGCGTGCTGCCGCCGATCACATTCGCACCGACCTTCGCCATTCGCAAACGCGCGGCCGGAGTGATTCCGCTCGCCCGCTATGTCGCAGACGGCATCATGAGTGCCGCCCAAGCGGCATTCCTCAAATCCGCGGTGCTGCAACGGCGCAACGTCATCGTGGCCGGCGGCACCTCGACTGGCAAGACCACGCTCGCCAATGCGCTCCTGCAAGAGATCGCAGCGACCGGCGATCGCGTGCTGGTGCTCGAAGACACCATCGAACTGCAATGCGTCGCCGATGACCATGTGGCGCTACGCACCAAGGCGAACACCGTCTCGACCGCAGACCTCGTGCGCTCCACCCTGCGGCTGCGCCCGGATCGCATCGTCGTCGGCGAGGTACGCGGCGCAGAGGCGCTCGACTTGCTGAAGGCATGGGGCACCGGACATCCTGGCGGCCTCGCCACGCTGCACGCAGGATCGGCGCATGGCGCACTGATCCGCCTGGAGCAACTCATTCAGGAAGCCGTCGTCACGGTGCCGCGCGCGCTGATTGCCGAAGCCGTCGACGTCATCGTTTTCATCGCCGGACGCGGCAGCAAGCGCCGCATCCAAGAAATCATTCGCGTCACCGGCCTCGACGGCGACGCCTACGCGATCGAGCACGTCACCGGAGCATAAAGAGATGCCGACCAACATATCCGCATTCACGCCCTTCCTCGTTTCAGGAACAAAGCAGAAACGTAAAACCGCAGAACCGGATTCGTGGATTTCCGTAAATCCACAAGCTCGCAAATCAGGACATGCGTTTCGCCGCATCTGCGGAAACCTGCAAACGCGGCTTTCCGGAATGTCGGCATTCCGGATGTACGCGAACCTCCAGATGCGGATGTCCGCAACGGCGGTTTTCCTGATCTGCGCCTGTCTGGTTTCCCCCGCTTATGCCTCCGGCTCCTCGATGCCGTGGGAGGCCCCGCTGCAAAAAATTCTCGAAAGCATCGAAGGCCCGGTCGCCAAGATCGTCGCCGTCATCATCATCATCGTGACCGGCCTGACGCTCGCCTTCGGCGACGCCGGCGGCGGCTTCCGCAAGTTGATTCAGATTGTCTT
>Ga0209930_1003032_pt1 | contig 17716 bp, 18 predicted proteins | sample ThiBiot_500_biof_2_FD_183948 | JGI IMG/M metagenome (GOLD analysis project Ga0209930, IMG submission 183948) | Wastewater bioreactor microbial communities from Cape Town, South Africa - Thiocy_cont_500_biof (SPAdes) | ecosystem: Engineered > Bioreactor > Thiocyanate-remediating >... | reverse complement strand
GTAAAACTACTTTGATGAATGCATTAGGTGGTCGACATACACAAAATCTACATATATCCGGTGATATTTATCTTAATAATACGTTAACAACACCTTTGCAACGAACAAGAAGTGGATTGATTGGATATATTGAACAGTACGAACGTTTCATTGAAACAATGACATTAGAAAAACATTTAATATTTCATGTAAAATAATATATCGAATAGTAGTTTATTGATATTTCTTTTTTCTTTTGAGGCTATGCTTCGAATGCCACATGGAATAAGCGATCGGGAACGACATTTACGAGTGATGACTGTTATATCTCAATTACATTTAATGGATTGTAAGAAAACACCCATTGGGCGATTGTCAGGAGGTGAACGTAAACGACTCGCGTTCGCCACGGTTCTTTTAACGAATCCAAATGTTCTTCTCATTGATGAACCAACATCAGGTTTAGATACATATTTAGCTAAAACATTGATGGAAATTATTCAATCAATGGCTGTAACATACAATCAAGCTGTTATAGTTGTTCTACATCAACCATCAAGTGTGATTTTAGATACTGTGAATAAACTTTACTTATTAGTTGAAGGTGGTCAACAAGCTTTTTACGGTAGTAAGACTGAAGCTGAAGAATTCTTTCGAAAGAAATGTCAATTGACAGCTTCATCACTCGATGAATTTATTGAACAAGTATCTGCACCAGCCGATATAGCCGATGTTGAGAGTATTATTTCACAGAAAATAGCTGCTGAAGCATATGTTCTCTCTGATAATGCTACAGCTCTGGAAACGACCATTCATGATTATATTGCATCAATGAATTGAACGTCATGGAACGAAGTTCATTTTTTCGTCAAATAAAATGGCTTCTTTGGCGATCATTCTCTGGTATTAAATATAGCCCTCAACGAACAACAAAACTCATCTTTCGACTTGTTTTAATGGCATTACTGTTTGGTGTTGTATTTTTTCAGTTAAATCCAAATATGCATGGTTATGTTCTAAATGTGAATGCTCTACTAATGGTTCTTTTTATGCCATTAAGTGAATCAAATATGTCTCTTATCCTAGTCGAAGTACCAAACGAACGTCAAGTTATTATTTGGGAATATCGACGACAACTCTATTCAATAGGGGCTTATTATCTGAGTCGTCTAGTTCTTGATACATGTTATCATATTATTTCATCCATAGTTTTCATGTCAATTATTTTATTATTAACTGGTTTAACACATGGATTTGCATTCATAGGTGCAGTTATACTTGTAACAATAACTGCTTGTTCATTAGCTTCACTTATGGCTGCTATTTCATCGACAGCTCGCACAGGATTATTATGGTTACGACCGATGCAAAATCTACTCGTGTCTTTTACTGGTTATTTTATTAATTTAAATTCGATTCCATCTTATCTAAGCTGGTTAAAATATATCTCATATATTCGTTATAATTATGAATTGATGCTTACTGTTCAATGGCATCCGTTTCAAGATCGTCTTCGTTGCAGTCGTATATCGTCGAACCTGCTTGCAACTAATATTACATCATTTCATAATGATACATGTTCAGGGACAGGCAATGATGTTCTTCAATGTTTTGACATTTCTTATAGCAATACAGGAATGAATGTTTTCATGCATTTTGTTTTAATATTTGTATTTCATATTCTTGCATTTACTATCACTCTATTTCGAATACGACGTGCCGCATAACTATACGTTTATTTTAGAAAAATGAATGAAAGTACAAAAGTACTTTTACCATCGTATACTCTTTCATGGTCGCATTTATATATCGAAAGTCGAACTTCAAAATTTAGTCGATGTCGTAAACTAAAAACATCTGAAGAGTCATCTTCATTAGTTCTTCGTGATTTAACTGGTTTTGCTCGTCCAGGAGAAGTTTTAGCTATTATGGGTACATCAGGTGTTGGTACGTATTTGAGTTTCATCAAACTTCGTAATACAGAATTTAATGAATAATTTAGGAAAAACAACCCTAATGAACGTTCTAAGTGGTCAATACAGTGATTATTTATTAATGCCATCAGGTGATGTACTCGTTAATGGAATTCCATTGACTGGTTCTCAACGACAAAAATTTAGTCCCATCGGATATGTTGAACAGGAAGATTGTTTTATTGATACGTTAACTCTTCGTGAACATCTTATCTTTCAAGTAGAAGAGACAAATCAAACATTTACATTTCTTTGTTTTTCTAGGTTATGCTTCGAATGGTTGATGCTCGAAATGATGAAGAACGTTATCAACGTGTGAATAGTATTGTTACTCAACTACATCTAAAAAAATGTATGGGAACAATGATAAAAAATCTGTCCGGTGGAGAAAAAAAACGACTTGCATTAGCTAGTATTCTTTTGACGGATCCATCGATTATTCTTATCGATGAACCAACATCAGGCTTAGATGCTTATCTAGCGATGTATGTAATGAAATTGATTCGTTCAATGGCTCTCAATCAAAATAAAACAATTATTGTCGTTATTCATCAACCAACTGCTGCTATGTATGATTTGATTGATACAATTTATGTATTAGTACAAGGTGGTCGACAAGCATTTTTTGGTTCGAAAGATGAAGCAATCGAATTTTTTACGACAGAATGTCATTTATCATCAACATCATCATTAGATGGTTTTATTGAACAATTAGCTGTATCATCAACGGAAACTATGAATCATAATAATACAAGCAAACAAGTTGTTGCTGATCGATATGCAAAATCGAAATATATGAAATCATTAGAGACAACTATTGAACAACAATCACAAATAATACTTAACAATGATCTAACGAATACATCGACTATTAAAAAATATAATAATTTTCTAGGTCAATTAAAATGGCTTCTCTGGCGTTCTTTCCTTGCTGATGCTCGCAATCCAGTCCGTACAACTTTCGTCATTATTCGAACAATATTACTTGCGGTTATTCAAGGTCTATTGTATTTTCATCTATGTGGTTCAGGTCATTTTGTACAAAATGTCAATGCTATCAATCTATCCCTTGTTTCAATTACTATTAATACAAGTGCTTATATGATTCTTAGTACAATGCCTTCGAATAATATAATTGGTATTCGAGAAAATCATCGTGGCATGTACAGTATATTTGCTTATTATCTATCAACTGTTCTACATGATTTTCCAACATTCTTTATCTTTCCATTTTTGGTCTCGACTATTATCTATTGGATGTCAGGCATGGATAATTCATGGTCACATTATCTATTATTTATTGCAATTAGTATACTTTCAAGTAATACGGGAGCTGCATTAGGTCAACTATTTGCATCATTTGCCAGTTCTTCAGAAATTGCTGTTATGACAGCTGTACCTCTTCTACAAATATTATCCGTTTTTAGTGGATTTTATTTGAGTTTAATTAATGTTCCATCGATACTTCGAGCTGTTCAATATATTTCTCCATATTACTATGCTTATGCAACATTATTAAACATGGAATGGGTATCATTTACTCCTGACAAAATACAACAATGTGATAGTTCTAAACGTTCGTTTTTGTCGACAAGATCTAGTTTTTGTACAGGAATTCTCGAACATGTGAATTTCTATGGTCATTATACGAAAATTGCATTTAATATTATGATACTCCTTGGTTTTTTTATTATTTGTCATATTATTTCTTTTTTTATCATCTTATGTAAAGCTAATCGTAGTCGTTTTCATGATTTTTGGTTGAAAATCAAACAGAATCACAAAAGTGGCTATCGACCTTTACCATAAATTCTATAAAGAAAAAAACTCTATTTTCATATTTAATAATGTTTTAGTTGCGCATGAAGAGCATCGACCAGTGCTGCAGCAAATTCAGGTTCGTTGATATGTTCATCACGTTCTATAAGGCAAACTTTTTTAGGATCGATATGAGTGCGAATAGATTCGAAGAGGGCTTCATCTGCAACTGGATCCTCCAATGGACTACCTGGCTTCGAAATATGTGAGAGTCCTTTACGTGGTATGATCAAAGTAACAGGTCCTCGACTAGCATTCAATTTTTTAGCGACAATCTCACCCACACGTGAACATTCTTCCGAAGATGAACGTACCCTTGTAAATTTTGCATTGTTAACAAACATTTTACGTGTACGATATTCATTTGGAATGGCTGCTCGATCTTCGAAAGTAAATCCATCGAGTGCACCCACCGAAACTACTTGTGGTACACCTAATCGACCAGCTGTTTCCAATCGTTGAGGGCCTGAACTTAATAAACCACCTGGCACCATAGCATGCATAACTTCTGTCAAAGTGACATCGAGAACACCATCTACTGCACCTGATTCGATCAAATGTTCCATGATATCACCACCTATACCTAAATTAACATCATTAGTTTGAGATGTTATACAAATCTCCTTCGTTCACTAATTTACATACCCACAGAATGGAAGATAATAACTTCATAGCCCAGTTTTAAGAGCAAAGCTTCAGCAGCAAGTACACATGGCTGCGTCAAACTGATCATACTGGCAACAATACGAGGTTTGGATCGTTTCGTTGCTATTGGAAGATAACTTTTGTGATTAGTTGCATAATTTGTAGCCATACTACCGATAGCCGCAGCAGCATTAGCCAAAATCTGCTGATTAAATTGATTAACACGACCTGGCATATCAGTGACAGAAAACATTATAGTCATATCGATTAGACCAATAAGAGGTCGTGCACTGCCTGTTGCTACGATAGTGGATACGAGTAGCTTAGGAAGACCGAGAGGAAGTTGTTGAAAAGCTTTTGATAATATTGTCGAACCACATCCACCACCGACGCCCATTACCCCGTGTAAATTGTCCTTTGTATACAAATCCTGTAAGACTTGCGTCAAACCTTTTAACATCACATCCAAAGCATCAGCTTTCGCAAGATGTGTAAGATTTTCGTATTTTTTACCAGCTGCAACTACAATTTCTGACGAAGTAATGTCACCATGTGGTACTGTTTCGGATGTTGATCGAATGCCCACATCAACAAGTAATACTTTACATCCAAAGTTTAAAGATAATATTTTATCACGTATAAATACATATTCACCACCTTTAGTATCAAGCGTACCAGCTAAGACAACCGTAGCCATAAATAGTAATTATGTTTACTTATGATACTTTTACAGTGTATAAATACCAATCATTCCCCTTCTTTTTGCTTAATTTCGCCTTGCATCCGAAATAGGAACGAGCCAATCATACCTGTATTACTGTCATTGATATTATATACAAAGGCGTGCATTTTCATTATGGGATAGAAGTATAAAATCTCATTCAACCAATATACGTAAAATATCACAATTTTCAAGAAATCATCGATGTCTGTAAGAATAAATCGAAATAGAATATATTAAATGTATCAAAAACTTATACTAAAATAGTTAGATAGAATTAATATCTTGGAACTGAAACCAAATATTTTTTTATTCATAAAAGCTCCAGAAAATTTGATAATGCTTCTTAAAAATTACATTTTACTATACTAAATGATTTCAAGGTAATAAACAATAAACAAAATACTAAGAGCTAATCACGAAATGCAAAAAAATACAGTTTTCTTTCTTTCTCTCTTTTTCCTACGCGAAAAACCCTCATAGAAAATTAACGATGAATCACATCATACTTTCTCTTTTCTCGCTGCGCATATCCTTTACTTAGGTTCACTCTTATATCTTTGACTGACAAGAAATGATTTACTTTTGACAGTATTTTTTAAACGAGTATTTGTTTTTCAAAAGAAAGCAATCATATACTTCATAAATCGCAAAATAAAACTTGCTGATTTTTTTGTAAAAAACTACTGATTTTGAAATTTTCGATTTGGCCACCCAAGTCACAATACGCTTTTTCATAAATAATATCTACAATAGAAAAGAAAGAAGACTTGAGTCATCAATTGCATAAATCATACGCAATAACATAGATAAATTTCGAAAAGATCTTCTTTTTTGTGAAACTATGATGTAATGAGACATGGCATGATCATATCACTCAAAAAATTCTTTATTATGCAACAGTTAGACTTGATTATTCAGTGAGAGATTTTCTCTTCCTTGTTGAATTGATTTATTATTATTACTTGACGTTTCGGAAGGTAATACCATCCTTCGTTAGAAGTGAGAGAAACGAAAGAAAAAGAAGAAAGATGGAAGAATTGACATGTATATATATATGTATCTAGGTGTTGTTGATTGAATAGTGGTACGGACAAGACGGTAATAGACTGGTACGATTTTGTTAAATGATAAATCGTCCGTACCACTATTACCGTCTTGCCTTTACTATGATGTTTTTTTAAAGTGTAACGTTTTCTTAATCTCAATTGATTTCTTGATGGTTGTTGTTTCTTTGTGCAGAAGGTTGTTCCATGAGTCATCGATAATGTTGTGTCTGTTGATTGATTTGTTTACAATCGAATATATGGATTCTTTTATTCGTCTTTTTCTGTAGTTAGTGTCGTTGTCGATGATAAACGTTTTTTCAGGATCGAACATACATTGCCAGCGTTTTTGATGGTGATGTTGTACTATTTCTGATTTAGTTTGAAGATCATCCTTTTCTATTAGCATTTGGTGTTGTTTTGTTCTGTTTTTAATCCGACTTTGGTTTCACCATTGTAGATGGATTCACGCTCACATTCCATTTGATAGATGATTGATTTCGATTCGGGTTTTATACTATTTGTTACAAGTGAGTTCAGTTTTTTCGGGTAACTGAAATATAATTTTATTTTAAGTTTTTCTAACTTTCTTTTTAACACTTCCATTCCTGGTGCGTATGGTAGAGTAAGGATGAGTTCAGTTTCATCTTTTCTGTTGTTGTTTGTTTCCGTAATCGTATGAGTGTTGTTTATGTTCTTCATACTTTCTGTTATTGTTTTTTCTATCATTTGTAGAGGATATTTCGATTTTTTAAGCATATCTTTAAGTTTTTCTAGATCTTGTTGTTGTTGCACATTGTCTTTTGTGGTGTTAATTATTCTTGTAGTTATATTCTTTATCAGGTTTGTTTTAATTGATTGATGGTGACCTGATTCATAATGTAATAATCGATCAGTAGCTGTTTCTTTTCTGTACCATTTAATGTCTATTTTCTTATTTGTGATATTCTTTGTTAGTGTTGTGTCCAGATAGCTCAATTTGTTGTTGGATTCGAATTCGTATGTAAATTTGATAGTGCCTTTTCTTTTATTTAGATTATTGACATATTCATCAAGTTCTTCTTTATTCATTGTTATTATAATAAATAGATCGTCCACGTATCGCCATAATTTAGTGTTAATTGTGTTTAGTTTCTGTTTTATGTATTCATCCATAAATAGGTTTGATAATAGTGGAGATAGTACATTATCCATTGGTAGACCATTGATTTGTCGGTAGTATTTGTTGTTGAATGTGCAATAACTAGAGGCGGCGCCAGGAATTTCAGTCTAGGAGGCTCAGCCCCCGACTTTCCAAAATGTTGATAAATATAGTGAATATCTTTCGGATTGTGTGATGCGGTTAAAAATATTGCTTAGTTCTTACGATAAAAATACACACTTAGATATAAAAAATCAACGATCTTTATTTGTAAAATGTAAAAAAATGCAACTTAGTGTAATAAAATTCTGCAGTTCTTGTGGTTTCTTGAAAATTTATCTATTACTTTTTCATTGTTTATGTTAAAATCACGTTCAACTGCTAATACAGTCAAGTCACTCAAACGTTGATCTGTCATCGAATTTCGAAAATAATTTTTGATTATTTGTACAAAGAGAAGACGATGATGTGTTAGAAATAATATCATTTGTATTTTGATCATCAGTAGAGAACGAAGGAGGAGCCAAAGAAGCAGGATCCAATGTTTCACTTTCAGATGGTGAGAATAAAATTGGAATAAGAACATTCGATTCGTCTTGTTCTTCATCATTACGCGACTTTTTGTTCGAAGATGTAAAGAAGGATTCAATAGTTCGACGTTTATCTGAAAAGAAACATGTTTTGATTCGAAATATATGGATGACCAATACGAAATTAAATGAAATTCAAATTTTCTTTACAGTAGAGAGAGCGACATCGCTGACAAATCATATATATTTTCAAAACCTTTTAAAAAAATTCTGGGGGGGCTCAGCCCCTTGTAGCCCCCCTTGGCGCCCCCACTAGTGCTTATACTATCTACCTCTTCATCTATCGAGAATAAACGCTTGATTGATTTTGTAATAAACAGAGAGAGAAGGTATTTAACGTATAGCGAGTATACATTGTATATTTTCAATCAAAACAAATCGTCTATACTCGTAAGTAGTTTTGCTTTATTACAGATTAATGTACATTCACGTTATTTTACCCATTCGATATATTAGTTTGCTATTAGTGGAGGAGAAAAACACAACAAATTCACATGAATTCTTGAGATTTGTATTAAGATACTGAGAAAACCTAATTTGATATTTTGCAATGTAGTTTGTCGGTATAAGCAGTTTCAAATACCAAATTGAGATGAAATGAGACGATATTGTCGAAATCTTTCGATGTCTCGCTGGTTGACTGCCATCAAAGTTCTGTCACAAAGAATCGGATGGGATATCATCGTATTGATATGATTAATCTACGCTAAACTGAATCATCTATATAATTAAGCTAAAATACCTAATTAATACTGAATGAATTATTTCATTTCAAAGATTCATGTTTGCCTATTTTGTGAAATATGAACTGAAAGGAAATGTTGAACTTTAGAGGGTAGAACATTTGGACCCGGCAACCCCAGTCCTCCCCCTCTCGCGTGACTGACACTATAGCAACGGATCGTCACCTACGCGACAGATAACATAGAGGCGCTTTATCACTTACATATAATTCCAGCAAAAACAGCTGGTCTCAGGTGTGATGGACATTTTTCAGAAAAATCTAACTTGTTTCACGCTTTTAATCTCACGGGAAGGGATTGCGCTTTAAAATCGTTTAACCCTTTGAGTACCACCTAACAAAAACTTCGAAGTTTCAGAAAACGTGGAATGTTTTAGAATATTTTCGGACATGAGAGTAATACTTATGTTTAAACGTTACATATGACTTGGTATTTGTACAAACAAATAATGACTATAGTCTCAATCGGTGAATATATGGGAGATATTCTTGAAGTTTTTCCCCTTGACTGTAGTGAGGATGTATGCCAAAAAGACGAATCTTCATGGATGCTTCGTCCGATAATCCCTTGGTTGCTCTACTAATCCTTTGCTTTTCACAGTTAAATTCTTATAAACATTAATAAACATTTATTTTCAGATTTTTGACAAACAAAAATTATTCATTACATTAATGCCACAAGTATATATAAATTATCTTTTGAAAATTACAACAATACTGTGTAATGCTACATTCAATTTAATTATGATACTTTTCAAAATACGCATTTTCTCTCATCGAAAAAATCAACAGGAGAAAATTCATGGTCTAATTCATATTCATAGTTTACATCATCATCGAAAGAAAAATCTTGATGATCAACCAGTATTTTTTCTTGATGATAAATTAAAACTATTTTTTCAAAATGAAATCAATGCATATCATGTTACTCGAAATCAATCGGATGAAGATATTGCTAAGTACGATAGACAATACTTCTTGTTGAGAAAATTTTCATGATTATCATAAATATGTATGTAGACATTTCATCGATCAAATGGAAAATGAAGATCCATTTTTTATTGTCGATGTTTCACATTGTGCAAAACAATATCTTAAATGGACATATTACTTTCCACAGATCCAACCATTTTATGCTGTTAAAACGAATGGAAATCATTTTTTAATAGAAACTATTGAGAAAATGGGTGGTGGATTTGATTGTGCATCAATTGAAGAATTAAATACAGTTTTAACTGTATGTCCAAATATTGATTGTTCGACAAGAATTATCTATGCTCATCCTTGCAAACCAATTTCACATATTAAATATTTCCGAGATCGAAATGTGCAATTGACCGTTGCTGATAATGAAAGTGAATTGATTAAATTAAAAACCTATTGGCCAAATGTAAAAATCTTGCTTCGTTTAAAAACCAACGATTCCAAATCATTAATTCCATTATCAACAAAATTTGGTGTGAGTGAAAACATGATTATTCCATTATTTCAAATAGCTAAACGATTAAATTTGAATCTTATTGGTTGCTCATTTCATGTTGGAACTGGTTGTTATGATGTCAATGCATTTAAACATGCATTGATATTTGCTAAACAAACTTTTGATATTTCAAATCAATTAGAATTTAATTTTAATTTCAAAATATTGAATATTGGTGGTGGATTTCTTGGAATTGATGAAGATGGAAAACCATCTTTTGCACAAATGTCGAAAGCAATTATTCAATCATTGAATCAACTATTTCCTTCGAATCAAAGTAATTATTTCATAACTGCCGTTTGTTTGCTTGTTTGTTTGTTTATCTGTATAGATATTTTTGTCATGGCTGAACCTGGACGATATTTTGCTGCTGGCTATATGAATTTAGTTACATCAATTATCAGTTGTCGTTTTAATAATAAAATTTATTTTAATGATTCATCAATTGAAATGAATCATGTTGAAAATGTTTATTATATAAACGATGGTATTTATGGATCATTATCAAGTATTTTATATGAAAAAGCAATATACAAATTGAGTTGTTTAAAAAAATATGATCAAGAAAAAACATATAGATCAGCTATTTTTGGTCCAACATGTGATTCATCTGATTGTTTATCAACATCAATTGATTTACCTTTGTTAGATGTAGGTGATCATCTTTTAATTTATAATATAGGATCATATTCGGATGTTTGCTCAACTAATTTTAATGGATTTCAAACAAAGAAATATTTCTATATCTGGAAAGACTCTTAAAACTGTATCATTGTAATTTGTCATTGAAAAATGAATTTTTTTCGGTTCCCATCTTATTTTTCTTTTTCCATCGTCGTTAAACAGACTATTACAAGGAAAAAACAACTGAAACTTCGAGAGATTTCTTTGATTGAGTAAAAATTTTACTCGAAAATTCAAGATGAATGCATTGCAATTTTAATGAAGTCTTGATGGTGTTATAACGCATATCTCCAATAGAGATGCGGCATATCCTGTACATAAATCTCCAAATCCATTAAATTTGTTTTTTCCCACGACCCTCAGGGTGATGTTAGAGATGCATCTTCAGCATCTCCCTATAAATTTTGGGATCCCGATATTTGGGATGTGTGACACCACTCCAAAATAGATAGATAGAAACTGATTAATCGTGATTTATCATCAATACATTCTTATGTAACGTTGCTTATATTTTACGTATTATTAACATAGTACGCATAGTTCAAAGTTTAATAAAGAATATTTAATTTTATTATAAATGAAATAAAATTTAAAAATTAAGAAAGTAGAATGGTGACATAAGTATGTAGTCCAACACCAGTTTGTTTTAACCAAAAACTAATAAAATATGTTTTTCCTGATGTAACCATAAATGATTGACTGATTTGATCACTTTTAGCACCACATCCATCAGAAAAACAATAGCTTCCACTACGGCATGATGAAGTATCTATTTCAGCACCTGTTGTAAAAATACCACAAACTCCATTTGGCGTAGATTTTGTCCAAGATGGTGAAAATGAACCTGTTTCAAAACCTCCATTTGATAATAATTCATTAATTCCATCAGATACTGAAACATCATCCATATACCATCTACCAGGATTATTTTGAAATCGAAAAACGAAAGTAACAGAACCTGTAGTTGAGGCTACCCAAGAAAAATAATGACACGTATATGAACTCGATCCAGATGAAGCTGCATAAATATTATTGGTCGCTCCAAGAGAAGTTGGAGTACCACAAGGATGAGGAGTTGTAGTTGCTATTAAATAATTAATTTTTATTTTTTAACAAAAAAATTACAACAAATTACTTGTTGATGTTCTTGTAGTGGTAGTAGTTGTTTTTGTTGTAGTGGTAGTAGTTGATGTTCTTGTAGTGGTAGTAGTTGTTTTTGTTGTAGTGGTAGTAGTTGATGTTCTTGTAGTGGTAGTAGTTGTTTTTGTTGTAGTGGTAGTAGTTGTTGTTCTTGTAGTGGTAGTAGTCGTTTTTGTTGTAGTTGTAGTAGTTGTTGTTCTTGTAGTGGTAGTAGTCGTTTTTGTTGTAGTTGTAGTAGTTGTTGTTCTTGTAGTGGTAGTAGTTGTTTTTGTTGTAGTGGTAGTAGATGATGTTGTTGTAGTGGTAGTAGTTGTTTTTGTTGTAGTGGTAGTCGTTGATGTTGTTGTAGTGGTAGTAGTTGTTTTTGTTGTAGTGGTAGTAGTTGATGTTGTTGTACTACTACTGGATGTTGTTGTTGTACTACTTGTGGATGTCGACGATGTACTACTCGTGGATGTTGTTGAAGTACTACTAGTCGATGTTGATGAAGTGCTGCTAGTTGATGTTGATGTTGTACTACTACTGGATGTTGTTGAACTACTGCTAGTCGATGTTGATGATGTACTACTAGTCGATGTTGTTGAAGTACTACTAGTCGATGTTGATGATGTACTGCTGGTCGATGTTGATGTTGTTGTTATGTTTTTATTGATCGTTGAAATGCCAAACAACATAGCAGCAAGACCGATTAAAATTAGTATAATAAGAGGTATTAATAAAATTGAACCATATTTTGAACAAACACACAAAGATTTTGAAATAAAACGTTTATGATTTTTAGGATTTTCTTTTACTTTTGTAATTATTTTACTAAAATCAATTGTACTTTCTTTTTTTTGTTTTAAATATGTCAGATTATTTTGAGGAAAAATTTTATTCTTTTTTGAAGAAAACGATGTTGTTGATGAAGTTCCCTGTGATTTCGATTTAATATATTTATAATTCTTAAATATAAAATAGATAATTATTTTTAAATGTTATTTATTAATTTACTTTTGATCTTACCGTTGCTTGAATTATTTTAACCATTTTTTCCCTTCTACTGATCAACAATAAAATATATTTTTTCTATTTTGTAGGATAATTCAATTCTGTGCACTTCAAGTATGTATGTTTAGATAAATATTTTTCAAAATAAAAAAAAATATAACAATGACAAAACCTTATATATTCGTCTATCGTCTCGTGTATATGATTATTCTTTGAGACTGCATATATTTAAGAAAAAAAATACGTTATTTCGTAACCTTTTATTTTATATCGAACGATTTTTAATTATGATTGTTTTTTTTTGTTTATTTATTTCACACTATAATTATTCTTATATTGTTCACTTCAATTTTATCAGAGATAGACTTAACGTTCTTGCATGTTTAGTATATCTTAATCGGGAAAATTCCTATTTTTAATTTAATGAAATGATAGTTAATTTCTCTTCATATCTGATAAGATTGAGTAAAAACGTTTAATTATTTGCAACGAAGAACAAGAAAGGATTTTCCCCATTCTGTTTCTTTTCATTTTAGACATTCATGTTTTTCTTTTTTTTTTGGAAAGTTATCATTGATGTTTCCTGTTCTTTTTCTATCATTCATCTAGAAAGTATTGTCAACTGAGGGTGAGGGATTTTTCCCAATTTCATTTTTAATTAATCTTGATAAAAAAATCTTGTTGAGTTCTAGACAACTAGATCCAGCTTTTATTTTAATAATAGAATATCAAAGTAAAGTATATTAATATTCATCTCATTAAATAAAGATATATTATGGTTGGAATTCGTATGTATCATTAAATAATTGTAAAGATCATTTTCTAGATTTTTAATGAATAATGTCTTCACCCTGTTAGGCTTCTCTTTAGATTTTATTGAAAACAGCAATGAAGAAAATATATCGGTGTGTTCACACCGTGGATAGAACAACAACAACGAGAGAGAGAACAGAGAGAACAGAGAGAATAGAGAGAGAAAAAGAAATCTTTTCTTGAAATATTTTACTAAAAAATTATAATGATTTGATTCAACAATATTCTCAAGAAACTAATCTGTTTTTTAGATTAAAAAATTTCATTTTTAAAATTCAATAATACTTGAAAGTGTAAAAATGGCTGATTCGCAAACTAAAAACCAAAGGAAAAAGATCTTTTTTCAAAATACTTTTTTCTCAGATGCTATCATTGATTCAAAAAGCTCTATTGAAATCGTTCCATCAGACGATCCAACTGAAGTATGTCTTTTTTCTTTTCAAGCAAGTAATAAGTTTTTTCTCAGAAATCAAGCACGTCAAAAAAAATCAGCAGTTGTTAAGGAAAAAGATCCAAAACCTATGGAATCAGTGGCTAAAGTGCCCAAATTTGTTAGCGCAAGCAAGTTAATACAACCATTGCAGGCTGTTAGTGATGATGCACTTTTGGAATATATTCTTGAATATGAGCAAAAACACGAAATGAACCAATAAATAAGAAATAATCATAAAACTTTATTCTTTTCTTTGCATCCCAATTCACACCTTTTTTATTCATCATATAGAAATAACCATAGATATCTTTTTCTCGTATGTTTGTTATCCTGTTTTTTGCCTTTACGTTACCTTTTATTAAAGCATCAATAACATGAACATAAACAAGTATTTTTAGAATTTTATTGTCATTGACTAAAATACAGTTGTTTATTTAAGAATTAATTTTTGTTAGAAAGTATAAAAAAGACAGAAAACCATCGCTCTCATTATAGATAACATATTATTTACAAAACAAAAATATAAAAACAAATAATCGATGGCTGATTCAAACCCTAGATGAACTTTTTTAAGCAAGCGCTGGCAAATCTTGAGTTTCTTGAGCCTGATTGTCCTGTGCTATGGACACATCTTGAGTCAAGTCTTGAGGGTACTGTAAAAACTTATGTGCTTGAGTTTCTTGCTATATTTTGTGCAACTCTAAGTTATATATTGGACATCTTGTTCAAGTGCTTGAGTTTCTTGGCTACGCGCTTGTGTTTCTTGCCTATGCGCTGATGTTTCTTGGTCAGACAAATATTTCGTGCCGCTGGCTATGCTTCCAACCCAAATATTGTGCTAGCTGATGAACAGAAGGTTACAGAATTGAAAAGTGAGTACTTATTTTCCTAAAAATAAGATACGAATATATATTTTTCTTATAGATGCAATGCAAAAGCGGGACAAAAGTTTGCAGGATGCAGAAGCATTAAGTGAAGCATGGCAAATTGTTAAAGAGTCAGTTCGTCAGCTCAAACATGATGACAAACGAAATAAAGTCTTACGAGTAATTAGAAATTCAAATGTTAATGCCACTGTTACAAATCCATCGTCATCGAAAAATTCTGCAGATGATCCAACTGATAAAAGCTTTCATTAATCTATTTTTATTATTAATTAGAAGTTTCTAAGGACCGTTAATTATATAATTGCATATTTTGAAAAATAAATACTTTTACAAAAGCATAAAGAGACAATTCATATTACTCCTGAATTCAAAAATGAATAGTGAGAATTATTTTCAGCTCAACTTAATTACGGACAAGGATATCATGCGCTTTTTTCTTGTCTTGAATTTCTTGAGTTATCTCACGAGTTTAATGCATATCACTTCAGCGCATGAATTTCTTGATCTGGACTTACGAATCACGCAAGCGTTCAAGCGCTTGTCTGTGGACAGCAAGTCATGTGCTATGGACACATCTTGATCTCAAGTCTTGCCAAGTGCTTGACGAAAAAAGTTCGACTAGGGAATGACAATAATGATGATAATGGTAATGATGATCTTGATTTACCCAATGATCCACCTTTTCCATGTGAACTTCTTCATTGGCCAATAGAGTTGGACTACGATGATAATGAATTCCGTTCTGGTTATCCATTTGATAATATTTCAGAATCAGACTCTAATGATTTAGTACAATCAGTAAAGAAATTAATTTAAATCGTTTCTTTTCTAGGGAGTCAGAAAATAAACGATTCATCATCAACATTAGATTCTGATGCTCTTCAATTGAATGATTCAAACAGTGATTATATTTTAAATTACTGTTGAAACCTTTTTCGACTTTTATCACTGTTTTTTTCAGATAATTACGACTCAATTAAACAGGAAAATGAAAACATTGATTCAATGTGCGAACGACAAGTAAAATTAATTTATAAAATATGTACGAATGTGTACCTTTTTTAATAAGATTGAAGAGGCTGTTCTCGTTGAATTCGTTTCTACTCTTGAACATAACGTAAATGAAGAAATATGCTCAAAACCAATGAATAACAATGATGAACATGAAAGTAATGGTAATCTTCAATACAACTTTACGCATCATGATGAAGAGACGAATGTTTCAAAAACTGAATCACCTTGCCAAATCAAAAAAACATAATTAATCAATTATGTTGAAATGAAACAAGAAATTATGATGGTCATTTTTAATATCTTTGAATAAATTGACGTCAAATCTTTTTCTCATATGTTCAACTTCTTTAAGCTTTATTAGCCTACTCTCATCGAATTAGATACCTTTTTCAAAGTTTTTCAATGGAAGTAATATTCTATTTATCACAGCTATTATTTGGGTTGTTCTTTCTTCCCATAATTGAGAATACATTCTCCAAATCTCACGCAAGATTTATCTATCAGATACGATAAAATCCAGGCAAAAATAATAAAGTTATCCTCGAAACAGAATAGTTACTATTGGAAGTATATTCGAACATGTTGCTATGTGAAAAAATGTCTTCTTAGTTTTTCTATCACTGATTATCTGAGTATGATGAATATACAAAAAGTGATTAATGATTCAAAAAATAATTGCCTCTATTCTAATCGATGACGTGTAAAAAAATAGCTTGCACGTAAATCCTTGATTAATAGACAGACGTGATCTTCATCTTTAAATTGATAGATAAGCACATCGAAGTGTTCTTATCTATGCATATATAAAGACAAGGATTTTTTGAAAAAAAAATATCTTTCTTTAACCGATTTTCAAAGCGCTGGAATTATCTACATCAAAACGAAACATTTCTCTATCACCAATCATTTGCTGACTTAAAGAAATGTGAAAATGAAGGAGAAGCTGGTAAAGGTCATCATGTACCACTTATCCGACGAAAGCGTGGTGGTAAGTAGTTCACAAAACAGGCACTAAATCGGAAAAAACCATTGGTACATTGGATACTCTCGAATCTGTTAAAAAAAGACATACTTACATGAACTAATCTTGAGTTTATTCAACAAAGACATCTGAAAATTGAATGAACTAGAACTGAGATATGCGAATATGAGTTAATTTATTTAGATCTGCTCTGAATTAATAAAACTTTCATTTTAGAATGTATCTGGCGTTGTCATCGTGTTCGCGATGTTGGCACAATGACAGACGATGTGATGCCCACGACTATACGACAAAATGGTTTCTTAATACAAAATAACCAAGGATCGCCAGTGCCGTTGTATTTCGTCGGTTATACTGCCGGCAAACCGGTATTTAAAGTTTACAACGTCGATATAAACGTTGTCCCTAAAGTCTCGTGAAAGAGAAAGGAATTCATTAGGGTTCCTTTCTTTTGTTTTATGTTTTGTTCTTTTTTCGCCCTCCTTTATTCGTTCTTCTTTGTACCTTTTTGTTCTCCATTAGTCGTTCTCCTTTATTCCTTTCTACTCACCCATCCTTCACTTCCATTTTATTCCATTCATATAACACCATATATTTCTTCCATTCTAGATGTAATAAAGAAAACTTCAAAAATGTAC
>Ga0209930_1003026_pt1 | contig 17728 bp, 7 predicted proteins | sample ThiBiot_500_biof_2_FD_183948 | JGI IMG/M metagenome (GOLD analysis project Ga0209930, IMG submission 183948) | Wastewater bioreactor microbial communities from Cape Town, South Africa - Thiocy_cont_500_biof (SPAdes) | ecosystem: Engineered > Bioreactor > Thiocyanate-remediating >... | reverse complement strand
TTAAACGACAAATAAACATGAATAAACACTTCGATTGCCAGCTCAATTGAAAGTCGATCGAAGTTTCATTTGATTTCGACGAGATGTTCAACTGAATTTCAAACGCTTTTGCAATGTTGTTCGTTGAGAGAGAGAATAAGTAAACAGATATTTTAATCCAAACATTTAAATCTTAGGTTAAGAAAATGAACAAGGTTCAATTTCAATTCAGACAACAGTTCTTTCAAATAATCGAGCAAATTAACCAGTTATTTCTACAGAAATATTTTCTAGAAGTTTCCACACAAATAAACGACGTTTTCAATCGATTTTATAAAGAAACTTTTCAGGGATTTTAAGTACTCCAATCCCTCTTTCGAAAGAATAATTTCAGCCGCAGGAGCAACAACTTTTTGTGAGTTCTAGTCTTTTCACTTTAACTTATCTTTTTCGCACGGCCAATAGAACTTCGAATTTTCAAGAATGAGACAACAGTGATTTTTTTCTTTTCTGTCAGGCGCACTGACTATTAATGATTTACTTTTGGAAATCTTGTTTCATAACACAAAAAAAATATTATTTCAAGTTAGCGGATACACGTTCAATGCGTGCTTTGATTTTCAGTACATCTGGATGTTGCGAAGAGAATGAATGTTGAAAGATATTCAATGCCTTTTCAAATAGTTCTAATGCTTCTTTCCATTCACGTTTTTGTTCATGTATCAAGGCAATATTATTATAACTTCCAGCAATATCAGGATGATCACCAGGAAGTGATTTTAAACGAATTTGGAGTGACTGTTGATAATGTTCCATTGCAAGATCATATTTATTCAGCTTCTTATAAACAACACCAATATTATTGTGAGAACCAGCAATATCTGGATGATTCGAAGGTAGATGTTGTTTCCTAATAGCTAATGATTTCTTGTGAAAATCTAACGCTTCTGTGTATTTTTTCTGGTTATCATATACAATAGCAATGTTATTGTAGAAACCAGCCATACTTGGATGATCTTCATCATTTGCATTTCGAAATAATTCTATCGCTTTATTATAATTTTCTAATGCTTTCTCCAACTGACGCTTCTGACGATAAACATTACCTATACAATTATATAAATTACCAATGTACACATAATTAGATGATCCTTTTTTTTCATGAATCATCAGCGATTTTTGAAACCATTCAAGACTAGAGTCATAGGCAGCTTTATCATGAGTCACTTTGCCAAGATCATAATATAAATCAGCAAGCGAAGGATCATTTGGTGGTAACTCTGCTAATAACCGATGATAAATCTTCTCTGCCAAATCATATTTACCCATTCGATACAAAACTTTACCAAACGAACGAAGATTAACTTCCTCATTCTCACCATCCAATTCCTTTTTCATATGATCGAATAATTTCTTCAAATCATGTTCATCATCGCCACATAGTTCCATATGAATCATTGTAATTTCTTCATTTTTCATTTTTTCAATTTTAATCAATCGAAAAATCGATCCAATCATAAATAATACTTCACATTCATTACTAAACTCACTCAACGAACTTATATCAGCAAATGGTTTTGATTTTACTACTTGAGGATCGGCATCAATAACAAAGAGTATACGACATAAATCACTTGTAATTTCGCTGCTATTCAAGGAATATAATGCTTTTTGATGATTGGTACTCGTTGAAAAGAATGAATTTATCGAAATGAGATTATTAATCGATTGTTGAAGAGTATTGAGTTCATCAATCGACATAACCTGACCACGATAGACACGAATAGATGATTGATGTTGATATTGTTTTAGTTGTTGATAAATATCTCCGATAACGAAGCGAAGTAGAAATAAAAGATCAATATTTTGAACTCGTAATGCTTTATTCAACATTCGACAAAGAAATGAATCACGAGTATACCACCAAAGTGCTTTATCTGATCGATAATCTTTTTCAAATCCACGGACGAATACTAATTCCTTCTGATTGTTTTCATATTCTTTTTTACATAATTGAATCAATTGTTGTTTATCACTTTCGATCGATTTCATTCGAATAAGAACATCGATTAAGAGAAGAGAATGAACGAAATTACCATTCAATAGATTTATGGATAATGGTTCTTCGATTTTAACTCGACTTTTTTGATCTTGTCTAATGACATGAATGAGATCTTTCAATTCACCGATAACACTTTTAATTTTAGTAAAATCTTTTGTCCATAGTTCATTCGCTTTCTTATCCATACAATAGACATAAATCGATGAAACTTGTCTAAGATGATGAATTTGAGGAACTAATTGTCGACCACATCGACCACTCACTATAAGAACCAGTCGATCTTCTTGTGAAAGTGAAAGAATTCGCTGATGGCATTCACCTTGATCATCAAATGTTTTTAAATGATTAATAATTTCTCGAAGTTTTAATTGAGTATTTCTATTATCTTCAGTTGTATTAACTTGTTCATCAAGCCAAAAGATTGAAAATGTTTCAAGATTATCAGCAGATACTTGTAACGATTTACTGTTTACACCGGCCATAACTATACGCTCGGTATTTGCCAACAACGCTACTTATATAAAATACGTAGAAGGAGTCTTTTTGTCGGAAGAAGGAGCACATGATTTGTTTTATCAGTTATCTTTCTGTTTATCTCACCTTAGTAGCATAAGTGTGATGCGAGAACGCTAAAAGGTAAAGTTTTTCTTCATATTTCGCAAAACAAAAAGTATTTTAAAAAACAATCCGTGTACTTTGTCTTCTCGTGTCATTCTTTATCCACTTTTTCTATGAGTGAAAACAATGAAAGATATGATTCATTTTTGTTTTCTGGTATATTCGTTAGATATGCATCTGTGCAAGGAAAGAAAATATATTTAAGATGTTGCTAGTCGTACTTAAAAACCATTTTGGTTAATAAACTACTTATTTCTCATTCGAAGAAAAGTAATTTTAATGGATAAAATGTATGCCGAACAATCTAAATAATATTTTATTCTAAAACACTGAATATCTAGTAAAAATATAGATGAAATAATCTCAAGTCAATCTATCTTTACACTTACTGTACTATGAGTAATAGAGAAAAAATGAGTAAGAAAAACATGAATAACAAATTTATCTGTAGTTTTAACTGGTGAAGTTGCAATAGGTGAATAGAGAAGATAATCAGTATGAAATAAACTAAGAAAAAGATAGAAAACAAGTTGTAAGAGAGATCATTTAATGAATTGAATCGATTAACTGTGTAGAATAACGTGTTGATGAGATTTGATAACCAATAAGCGAAGAAACAATATTTATGCTTTTCAAGTGAGAAAACAACTGATTTAGATCATTATGAACTCACATGAAATATCTTCAACAAGAATATTCAATTTGTTTAGTTGTTTCACAAAAACTTTGACTTCTAGGAGTATTATGAATTGATTTGTTGAAGAATAAGTTGGAGATTGTTGTTTTGTCGAATGACTTGAAAATTATTAACAAACATTCGATTAGTCTCGTGCCTAATCTTAGCTGGTCGTAGTTATTTGCTGAATCGCTTTTCTAACATCGAGTTTAGGAGAATAATAAGACAATTGTTGAAAACGTCATTAACGAATTGAAATACGGCTTTTGCAAGTACTCTACTTACATTCTATTACAATTCATGATCAATATGTCGATGATTAAAACAAACAAACTAACGAGTCTTTTTCTTTTCTATGTTTTGACTTGTGAATTTAATTTGAAATCAGACGAAGTGATTCGTTTAGGCCAAGCGTTAGTTTCGCTCAAAACAGAAAAACAAAACTTGTTGATAATAGAACATTTATTTGAAATAAAAATCTTAATGAAACAAATGATCAACAATTGATTTCGAATGAGAAATATGACTATAACACTAAGAAACTTGTAAATATAAAAACAAGTAGCGCTCAACTGTTTTCTGAAAGAAATTAAGATCTCAATATGTTTGTTAGTGAGTGAGTGACATTCGAGCAAATATTTTCACTCGAAAGTCGAATTTACAAAATGAATCCACACTCATATATTTAATGAGAACGATTATCGACATAGACGTTCGAGTTAGTTTACAGTATAGGCGATGCTCACTCTTCTTTTACAAACGATAATAGTCAGTACCAGAAAATTTATGCTACTCCGGTAATCATACTAGAGTTTCCTTGATAAGGACTCTGCTTTCGTTCTTAGTGATTTTTTAAAGATCCCTCCATAAAATCTGTAATGTAGACACCATGATGACTATCTGCTTTTCCATAAGAATCACTGAGAGTCATAGATATCACTAACAATTCTTCAGTAGTGTTGTTCGGTAATACAAACATGATTGCTTTGATTGGCCATTGAGTGCTGGTAATTCTAGATGACTTTCGCCAAAAAAACACTGATAAACAATGCGACAATCAAAAATTCAGCTCCCCCACCCTTGAATGTAGATGTATCTGAGATTAAAAGAGATTTTGGTTTACTTGGAAAATAGCCTAACTGTGCGAAGAACAAACAAATCGAAGAATTAAGAAGATGATCAATCAGTTCAGTGATTGACTCACATACTATTACATTCTTTCTACACATGTTAATCTTTCTATTCGTATAACTTTTATCTTATCAATAAAATATTGATTGTATACTTCGAGTAAACAATCAAACCAAACTCAATAGTCAACAATTCAGCAAACGAATCAGCTTTTTTCGTTACACTAACGTTTACGTGTCAGAAATGCGGCAAACAAGCACTAGTTTCATATGGAAATTCTCTACGTATTATCAGATTTTAATAGAGTTTTCACTTTTTTTTTTTCGAAAACAAATCTCATTAATAAAATTGACTGCTTGCAGGGAAAGTAAAGTAAGAAAATATTTGGATTGAGCACAAAAAGATACGTTAGAACATTACTATTGTTTTTATCTCCAAAAAGTTTTATTCAACTATTTTCTGATTGAATCGGACAAACATAGTTTTAAGACTTTTCGAAGCCTATAACTGTTTCATGCAGAAAACAGAACAAAACTGATTCTCACGAGCGAATATTCTTTCGAAATTCCAACGGATTGAATTCTTTTGAATGATGAGTAAATGAATTTCTTTGTTAAACGATTCATTCGAGTTTATCAAAAGTAAGAAGTTCAACACTCCGAACGATTAGCTAAACAAAATGAAATAGAAAGGAATAACAGCGCAATCTTTTTATTAGTGAAAATCTAAGTTATGTCAAATTTCGATGGTAAAATAAATACACAAATATAACCAAACATTCTAATAGATACTAACGAGAACTTGTGCAATTTCACAGTACTCCACATGTGTATGTTTTAACATTAATATCTCGAATAGCTAAATCATTTATATAGTTTTATCCAAATATTAACGTCATCGTGTGTACTCCTTCACTTTCTACAATCAGATTTCATTTCCTATCACTTCTACCTCCTTTATTCTGTACAAATCGTAGATTTTTTACTATAATTTATCTTTAACCCTTTAAAGCCGAATGTCCCTTCCAAGGGACATTACAATAATTGCAATAAAACATTTCATACAACTTGATACACAGAACTCAATATTTTTTCTCAACAAAGGCAACTTGGTAGATTATTAAAAAAAAGAAATTCAATTTTAAGTGATTGTCAAACGCAATTATGACCTTTTGGCCACTGATAGCTTATGAAATGTATATTTTTCATTTTGAAGCTATTGTTTTTCCAAAAATGCAGGAAAAAAACGTGTTCTTTCGAATGATATTGCGAGACATATTATTAGATTATCAAATGAAAGTATCCCACAATATTCTAATTGACCTACGGATACATTACGGCATCATGAAGAAAATGTTTGTCTTCATTCAAACAGAAACTGCTTTACTCAATATCATATCAACAAATAGCTGATTTTACTATGAACATCGGAATTTCAAAATACAATATTCATCTTCATTCACTTTTTTTAAAGAAAAACAATTAGTTTCTATGAATCTCTTGTGTTAAAAATGAAATAAACAAAGTTGCTCAGATAAAGACACATCTCTTACACGACTTAAAAAGAACTAAAAAATTTGGACCGCTAAAACCGAATGTCCCTTCCAAGCGACATTCTGTATCTGCATCAGAACAAAAAAATTTTTTTTTAAATATAACCTAATCGTACTGAGGGTTGAGAAGCTCTATTCCACTGGTCAGCTATTGCTGATTGTCAAAAAAATATCCTTCGGTTCTAAAGGGTTAAGTATCGCGCTTTGTACCATTTTTGTGAAACAACTAACAGAAGTATTGTTCATATGTCAATACATTAGACAAATTCAATCCTCGATCTTTCCCAAAAAAAAAGCCCGTTGTTTGTGATCTAATATAGTTTTTCTTCTATTGCTTTGATGTATCAATCGATGTGTATTCTCCAATGATTTTGTTGTCATTTCTATTCAAATGTCTGTCGATCTTAAATTTTAAAAATTCAATAGAAAATTCTACTCAGTAGAATTGTTTCTCGTCTCTCGAAATTTCCATGAACATCACTTATTGTTCTTTATTTTCTAACGAATTCTAGAAAGAGAAGACTCTGTGGACGTGATTTACTCAAAATATACATGTATTATACGCCCGTAAGATCCGTTCAATCACCTTTGACCTGGTCAATAGAAAAAAAATGATAGAATTTTCAAAAACATTGGAGAATGACAATAGCGTAGGTTGAACATTATAGAAGGTAAATTTCCCTCAACTTAACTTTCCATTTCCCATTGAGCAGTACTCTTTTCTAATTATTCTAAAAAAATCGATAATCATTCATCTTTGTTGTCTTTTATTTTCTGAAACAAAGTGAACACACAGACACACACCGAGCATTATAATATAAATTATTTTCTATGACGAAAATGCTTCTTGAATAATTTAAATTAAGTGAAATAGATATTCTCGATATTGAGTTGGTGTTAGGTCAAACAGATATCATATGGTGGTTGCTTTCTATGACTGAATAAATACTATTGTTTGTTGTAATAAAGATTCAGAATGGAGTCCCTCCGATGATCCCATGGTGCATTTGGACAACATATCCGTTGATTATAGAACGAATCTTGTATTTTCTCATTTGTTATTTTCTTGATGAACATCAGAAAAAGATAAATTTTAAAATAGTTCTTGACGTATATTTTCAATAGATGAGTTTTTTTATTCAGAAAGAAAAGAAAAAAAATCACTGAGATCGATTCTAATATTCAATAGTTATAGTCCTTTCACTTTAACTTGTCATTTTCGCATGCTCAATAGAACTTCGAATTCACAAGAATGAGACAACAATTATTTTTTTCTTTCCTGTCAGGCATACTGATTAATAATGCTTTACCTTTCTAAATTTTGTTTCATAACGCAAAAAAATATTATTTCAAGTTAGCAGATACACGTTCAATGTTCGCTTTGACTTGAAGTACATCTGGATGTTGTGAAGAGAATGCACGTTGACGAATCCTTAGTGCCTTTTCAAATAGTTCTAATGCTTGTTTCCATTCACGTTTTTCTTCATGTATCAAGCCAATATTTCTATAACTCATGGCAATTTTAGGATGATCACTAGGAAGTGATTTTAAAAGTATTTGGAGTGACTGTTGATAATGTTCCATTGAAAGATCATATTTATTCAGCTTCTTATAAGCAACACCAATATTATTGTGAGAAGCAGCAATATCTGGATGATTGGAAGGTAAATGTTGTTTCATAATAGCTAATGATTTCTTGTGAAAATCTAACGCTTCTGTGTATTTTTTCTGCTCATAATATACATTAGCAATGCTATTGTAGAAATAAGCCATATCTGGATGACCTTCATCATTTGCATTTCGAAATAATTCGATCGCTTTATTATAATTTTTTAATGCTCTCTCTAACTCAAGCTTGCACTGATAAACATTACCTATCGAATTATATAAATTACCAATCCTTCGATAATTAGATGATCCTTTTTTTTCATGAATCACCAATGATTTTTGATACCATTCAAGGCTAGAATCATAGGCAGCTTTATCATCAGTCAAATTGCCAAGATTCCCATATAAACTAGCAAGCGAAGGATCATTTGATGGTAACTCTGCTAATAACCGATGATAAATCTTCTCTGCCGAATCATATTTACCCATTTGATGCAAAACGATACCAAACGAACGAAGATTAACTTCCTTATTCCCACCACCTAATTTATTTTTCATATGATCGAATAATTCCTTCAAATCATGTTCATCATCGTCACATAGTTCCATATGAATCATTACAATTTCTTCATTTTTCATTTTTTCAATTTTAATCAATCGAAAAATAGATCCAATCATAAATAATACTTCACATTCATTACTAAACTCACTCAACGAACTTATATCAGCAAATGGTTTTGATTTGACTAGTCGAGGATCGGCATCAATAACAAAGAGTACACGACATAAATCACTTGTAATTTCACTGCTATTTAAGAAACCTACTGCTTTATGATGATTGGTACTCGTCGAAAAGAAAGAATTTATCGAAATCAGATTATCAATCGATTGTTGAAGAGTATCGAGTTCATCAATTGACATAACCTGACCACGATAGACACGAATAGATGATTGATGTTGATACTGTTTTAGTTGTTGATAAATATCTCCAATAACGAAGCGAAGTAGAAATAAAAGATCAATATTTTGTACTCGTAATGCTTTGTTCAACATTTTATATAGAAATGTATCACGAGTATACCACCAAAGTGCTTTATCTGATCGATAATCTTTTTCAAATTCACCGACGAATTCTAATTCCTTCTGATTGTTTTGATATTCTCTTTTACATAGTTGAATCAATTGTTTTTTATCACTTTCGATCGATTTCATTCGAATAAGAACATCGATTAAGAGAAGAGAATGAACGAAATTACCATTTAATCCAGTAGTCGATTGGTCTGCTTTGTTGGCACCTGTCTTAAATATATTTATAGATAATGGCTCTTCGATTTTAACTCGACTTTTTTGATCTTGTTTAATGACATGAATGAGATCTTTTAATTCAACAATAACACTTTTAATTTTAATAAAATCTTTTGCCCATAGTTCATTCGCTGTCTTATCCATACAATAGACATAAATCGATGAAATTTGTCTAAGATGATGTATTTGAGGAACTAATTGTCGACCACATCGACCACTCACTATAAGAACCAGTCGATCTTCTTGTGAAAGTGAAAGAATTCGCTGATGACATTCACCTTGATCATCAAATGTTTTCAAATGATTAATAATTTCTCTTAGTTTTAATTGAGTATTTCTATTATCTTCAGTTGTATTGACTTCTGCATCAAGCCAAAAGATTGAAAATGTTTCAAGATTATCATTAGATACTTGTAACGATTTACTGTTTACACCGGCCATAACTATACGCTCGGTATTTGCAACACCAATACTTATATAAAACACGTAGACTGATTTTATTTTTTGGGTAAAAACCGTAATACGTAATTCGTTTTATTGGTTCTCTTTCTTTAATGTTTTTTTTCTTTATCTCGCCTTATTAAACTAAGCCTATGCGAGAACGCAAAAATAGAAACTTGATATCCACGTGCTGCGTATTCTTGAAACTGACTTTTTCTTCATATTTTGCCTAGCAATAACTATGTTTAAAAAGAGAACGCTTGTATTTTATCTTCTCAAATCATTGTTTATCCTCGCATTTCTATGATTAAAAACAATTAAGAATATTATTCATTATGGCTCTGGTATATTCGTTAGATATGCATTAATAAAACATCACTTCAACCGGGTATGATCTGGTTTGTATGGAATCACATCACTTCTGACATCGAAGATGAAGGTGAAATTAAACACTTTCTTAGTTTCGAAAAAAGTATACCCTGGCCTCGGATCACGTTTTTCTGGAAATATAGGAATCCTTATAGGATTATATTTTACTAAAATATAGGATTTTCAATAGAAAATGACAAAAACCATAGGACTTTTTAAACTATGATTTCTATTGAAAATTTTAGTTTTTACAGGTTAACATGGAACTCTCGGCTACCTAGTGATTTGTATTCTTAAGGATGTGGAAGATGCTTTTATTTAAAAAAACAATTGCCTATGTGTAATGGCTGTCAAAATGATTCTTCCATCCCTACTGCGTTATTTTATCTTCTGGATTGTTAAGATAAATATTAAAAAGATCACATTTCTATCATCGTATAATCCATGATATCGGATATATGTATAGAAATTTTTAGAGTTTGCTTTGTTATTCATTCAGATTGAAAGAAAGCTGTTATATTTTTATTTTACAGTTGTGATAAGTGAAAGATTTCTGTGCTTTGTTCTTATTTAAAGGACAATATACCATATTTAAGTTGAAATAAGGTAATATAATAGACAACAAGTTTCTGCTTCGCTACAAAATATACTATACAGACAATATTCAATAGTTTAAGTAGAAGTTGTCTTTTTAAAAGTTGATCCAATACCTTATGAATATCATTTGATATTATAAAGTATACGATGATGGAAATGTGATCTTATTGATATTTTTCTTTAATTACACAGACGGTAAAGTGATACGGTAGGAAAGGGTGAACGATTTCGATAATCATTGTATTTCAGAACTGCAAACAATATTTCCTAAGTTACTATTGAAAAATAAGTATGTTTTTGAGCCCTGTTGTCGTCAAAGAGTTCAGTAATATACGATTCTGTGCATATCTCTAGAAACTATCGTAGAGCTCCAAGTTTTCAGGAACAGAAGCCCATATGGAATTTCGAGTTCTCGAGAAGAAAATCCAGAACTGACACTCTATATATGCCTGATTAGACGGACTTCATTTAATTTCTTTTTGTATCTTTTACGTTATTAATGTTTTGTTTGGCCCATCAATATAAATCCCGTCCCTTTCGCCCACTTTTTTTCTGACACAAGCGATGTTTATTTACTGGTCAAAAAACTCTTGTTGCGCCACTGATGGTGATAGAAAAGGTCTCATCGATCATTAGGGACAATTAGACAAATTTCAGAGATGATTTGAAACTGAAATGAAAACTAAAAATCCTACTAAAATATAATCTTAGTCGTTTTCATTCACTAGAAATCCTTATCCCACTCAATTAATTCCTCGAGTTAAAGTCCTCTTCTTCATCATCTAATATCATTTTCCTAATTTATTTGTTCCGTGACTAGACAATTTACATTTTGCGTGAGCAAATTGAGTACTTTGAGTAAATGTGCTGACATAAGAGTTCTCTAATAATTGAAAGCTGTTTATGAGGGAATTGATCAATCTTTTTGGCGTCTCCTATTTTATCGACAAAATATAGGTAAATAGGAAAAACGAGCGATATATAGGACTTGTCAAAAATATAGGATTTATAGGAAATATAGGTCGAATCCTACTCCAGCATAAACTAATTTTTGAATAACAGGTCGACATGTTTTCTTTTATTTTTCGTTTTTGCTAAATCAATATACCAAGACAATATTTGAGAACATTCATAATCACTATGTTATGCTGCACAGTACTGATTAAAAAACATGATCGATTTCGCAGCAGTTCGAAGAATAATTCTCACCCAAGACATTCAAATATCCTGATCGACATACACCATCATTTTGACAATAGACACCTATATAACCATGTGAAGAGACTGTTATCTAAACAAACTCTTTGATTTTTTTATAAGGATTGAATATGAAATAAACATTCAAACTGATAGCAACAACTGTATTTTGATAATAATAAGTCGAACTCTGGATTACAATCGTTGAGATGAATAGAGTTCGATTATTGTCTCAATTATATTTATTTCCATCGAAAATAACATTCACTCGATGGTTAAGTGTAATTATTATGCTTGATCATCGCGTGATTCCTTCGATGATGACTATCGATTGAATAATTTCGATCAATAACATAAATATTTCCATAGAACTATCAAAAGTCATATTTGCAGAATGAATGATTCGATTATTTAGAAAATCGAGAAAGACGTCAGTTGGTGTGGAGAGTGAACAATAATTCCATCGAAATAGTTGAATACGATAGAAATTAAAATCAACATCAATAAATATTCTCTGTGGACTCGTTATAATCTCATTTAGAGTATTTCCAATATAACTTCAATCAACAACTATAGTGTCAAAGGATTTGAGGTGTTTGTTAATGATTTGCTCATAAATTTATGTAAATCATGCAAAGAAAAGTATTGAGATCAACAAACAAATCGTAAGATTCACCATTGATAAAAGTAACAATTTCATTACTATTTGTATTATAGTTTCATTTATTGATTATGCATATGGTGAATTGATCATAGTTATACGTAAATATCATTATTATTTGTAACAAAAATCAATTGTATTTAAATCAGTGAATATAATTCCATTAGGATTTCAAACAACAAATGGATCAAGTGTCGGCTGATTGTATGAAACATTTAGTAAATTCAACGTACTGTTAGAGTTTGATAGTAATGTGAACTTTTCTATTCGATTATTATCTTCATCTACGATAAATATATTTTCCAAAACTATCAAAACTAATTGATTACTGACAATGATGCGATGATTCTCATCATCGACAATGAAAAAGTATTTACTACCATTCGAAATAACTGTTGTTCCATTTAGTTCATTCAACTCAAAAGATCGTATTCTAATGTTTTTACAATCGGCAACATATTAATCGAAATTCGTATCGACAAAGATTTCACGAGGCTCATTTAACTTTTATAAAGTTGTATCCACAGAATCAGCAACAGTTATATTCGAAGCTGATTTATAATTCAAAGATTTATTTATAACTTCATGAATAAAAATCATATAACATTGCGAATTTGTTTCCATAACTCAAATCTCATTTGATAAATTCTCTGATAGTCGAATCAGTAAAGGTGAAAAGCATCTAGATCCCATCCTACATTCGAATAAAATATCAATTGATTATACCATAAATCAGAAAACGAATCTCGTTTTTTCTCATTTATTATTTTCTTGATGAACATCCGATTAAAATAGTTCTTCAAGGTTATTTTCAATAAATCTATTTTTTATTCAGAAAAGAAAAAGAAAAACAATCGTCGAAATCGATTCTAATCTTTTCACTTTAACTTATCTTTTCCGAATGGTTAATAGAATCTTCGAATTTTCAAGAATCAATCAACAATTATTCTTTTCTTTTCTCTAATAAATACTGATTATTAATGATTTTGTTTCGAAAATATTATTTCAAATTAGAGGATACACGTTGAATGCATGCTTTGACTTTCAGTACATTTTGATGTTGCGAAGAGAATGCATGTTGATAGATATTCAATGCCTTTTCAAATAATTCTAATGCTTGTTTCCATTCACGTTTTTTTTCATGTATCGCGGCAATATTATTATAACTGGTGGCAATATTAGGATGATCGCCAGGAAGTGATTTTAAGTTCATTTGGAGTGACTGTTGATGATGTTCCATTGCAAGATCATATTTATTCAGATCAGAATAAACATTACCAATATTATTGTGAGAACTAGCAATATCTGGATGATTCGAAGGTAAATGTTGTTTTTGAATAGATAATGACTTTTTGTAAAAATCTAACGCTTCTGTGTATTTTTTCTGCTCATAATATACAATAGCAATGTTATTGTAAAAATTAGCCATACTTGGATGATCTTCATTATTTGCATTTCGAAATAATTCTATTGCTTTCTGATAATTTTCTAATGCTCTATCCAATTCATGCTTGCCACGATAAACATTCCCGATCCAATTATATAAATTACCAATGTTTACATAATTAGATGATCCTTTTCGCTCGTGAATCACCAGTGATTTCTGAAACCATTCAAGACTAGAGTCATAGGCAGATTTATTACTAGTCACTACGCCAAGATTCCAATATAAATCACCAAGCGAAGGATCATTTGGTGGTAACTCTGATAACAATCGATGATAAATCTTCTCGGCTAAATCATATTTACCCATTCGATACAAAACTTTACCAAACGAATGAAGATTAACTTCTTCATTTCCACCGCCATATTTATTTTTCATATGGTCGAATAATTCCTTCAAATCATGTTCATCATCGCCACATAGTTCCATATGAATCATTACAACTTTTTCATTTTTCATTTTTTCAATTTTAATCAATCGAAAAATAGATCCAATCATAAATAATACTTCACATTCATTACTAAACTCACTCAACGAACTAATATCAGCGAATGGTTTTGATTTTACTACTCGAGGATCAGCATCAATAATAAAGAGTATACGACATAAATCACTTGTAATTTCGCTGCTATTCAAGAAATGTAATGCTTTATGACGATTAGTACTCGTTGAAAAGAATGAATTTATCGAAATAAAATTATTAATCGATTGTCGAAGAGTATTGAGTTCATCAATCGACATAACCTGACCACGATAGACACGAATAGGTGATTCCTGTTGATATTGTTTTAGTTGTTGATATATATCACCAATAACAAAGCGAAATAAAAATAAAAGATCAATATTTTGAACTCGTAATGCTTTGTTCAACATTTTATATAGAAATGTATCACGAGTATACCACCAAAGCGCTTTATCTGATCGATAATCTTTTTCAAATTCACGGACAAGTATTAACTCAGCATTATTAGTTTGATATTCTTTTTTACATAATTGAATCAATTGTTGTTTATCACTTTCGATCGATTTCATTCGAATAAGAACATCGATTAAGAGAAGAGAATGAATAAAATTACCATTTAATCCTGTCGTCGATTGGTCTTTCTTGTTATTAACATTAAATATATTTATGGTTAATGGTTCTTCAATTTTAACTCGACCTTTTTGATCTTGTTTAATGACATGAATGAGATCTTTCAATTGAACAATAACACTTTTAATTTTAATAAAATCTTTTGTCCATAGTTCATTCTAGAGTCCTGCACGGGTACACTTTTTTCCACCCGAAACCGAACCGAGTTTTTCTCTCGAACCCGGACCCGAACCGGACCCGAATAGGTGCACCCGGACCCGAACCGACCCGAGTCAGTTCAAATCATTTGTTTTTCAAAATATATTTAAATTTCTAAATCTTTATTTGGTTCCAAACATATATATTACATTTACTTTCATCATACTTAATAAATAACAAAACGAGTTATGGCAATCTAAAATTACGTAAAAATACTAGACTATCGAGTGAATCAGGACTGAGTTGTTGTCGTCGTGCTTCTAAAACACGGCCAGTCGCTAGTTCTCGGGTCGGGTCCGGGTAGACACTTTCACCCGGACCCGAACCGATTTTCAAAATTTTACCCGGACCCATGTTCGGGTCGGTTCGGGTGCCGGGTACCCGTCCGGTTTGCAGCTCTCTAGTTCATTCGCTTTCTTATCCATACAATAGACATAAATGGATGAAACTTGTCTAAGATGATGTATTTGAGGAACTAATTGTCGTCCACATCGACCACTCACTATAAGAACCAATCGATCTTGTGTTGAAAGTGAAAGAATCCTCTGATAACATTCACCTAGATCATCGAATGTTTTCAAATGATTAATAATTTCTCGAAGTTTTAATTGAGTATTTCGATTATCTTCAGTTGCATTAACTTGTTTATCAAGCCAAAAGATTGAAAATGTTTCCAGATTATCATTAGGTATTTCTAACGATTTACTGTTTACACCAGCCATAGTTTTATATGTTTAGTATTTACCAACGACGTTGTTTATATGAAATAGATAGAATGATGTTTTTGGGTAGGAAAAACAAAACACAATTCGTTTTATTCGTTCTCTTCCTTTTAATGTTTTTTTTTCTTTAGCTCACCTTGAAGTAACATAAGTCTATCCGAGAACGGAAAAAGGTAAATTTGTTATTGACGTGCTGCATATTATTCAAAGTGACTTTTTCTTTCTATTTTACCGAATACGAAGTATGTTTAAAAACGAATGCTTGTATTTTGTCATTACAAATCATTCTGTTTACCTTCATTTCTATCAGAGATGGGCCGCTCCGACCATTTCTCGCTCCCGCTCCGCTCCAGCTCACGATAATTGCCAGGCGCTCCACTCCGGCTCCGCTCCTTCCTTCCAGATTTATCTCCAGCTCCGCTCCAAGCTCCTTGTCTTGCTCGAAAATTCGCTCCAGCTCAGCTCCAGCTCCTTTTCTGTTAAAAACCGCTCCGCTCCAGCTCCAGCTCCAGCTCTTTTATTAAAAAAATTATTTTTTTATTTTTAAAAGTTAGATGATGTCTTATGGATTTTGTACTTTATTTCCAGGTAAATATAGAATAACAAAAGGTGAAACTAATTGACAATGTACTTAGATTAATAGTTTAGTTATAATAAAGAGATTATTTATATTGACAAAAGAGTAATAAGTTACAGTAAATGCCGATTGCATTTCAGAACAGTTAACATCGATAACATATTCTTGAGGGTGGCTTGAGGGTCACATCCTCACCCTCAAATTTATTGTATCAAACGTTGTCGTTAATAAATAACAAATAATAACAATAGCATATTCGGTGTGATGAAAAGCGTTTTCCTCAGCGATTCTTTAATCATTGCTAAATGAAGATTAATGTAAAAATTGAGCTATAATTGGAGCTATGAAGAAATGTTCGCTCCAGCTCCGCTCCAGCTCAATTTTATACATACTAGGCTCCGCTCCAGCTCCATGGAGATGTTTTTTTTTTCTTGATCGCTCACTCCAGCTCCGATAATCCTTGCCAGTCGCTCCGCTCCGCTCCGCTCCTGGAGCGGAGCTAGCTCCATGGAGCGGTCGCTCCGGAGTCGGAGCGGCCCATCTCTGATTTCTATGATGAAAAATAATGAAGGATATTATTCATTTTGTTTTCTCTTATATATTCGTTAGATATGCATCCGTGCAAGGAAAGAAAATATACGTTTGAGATGTTGCTAGTCGTACTCAAAAACCATTTTGGTTAATAAACTACTTATTTCTCATTCGAAGAAAAATAACTTCGACTGATAGAATGTGTGCCGAATAATCTAAACGAAATATCAAGTGAAAAGTATAGCTGAAATTGAGCACAATGAAATCATGTCAACTCAATCTATCTTATTCTTGTGAAATATTTATAAGTTTAACTTCATAATATTGTAAAAAGGAATGTATATATAATTAGAATTCGAATATCTTCAATCGATATATTCCGAATTATTAGTCTGCTTATCCTTAATATTTAATAGTAAACAATTCAATATCGATACATTTCGAAAAATAATTGAAACAAAACGACTCTGACTGATATTGACATTCGAAACAGAAATAAATAGATTTGCATTTAACATTGATATTTCATTGAATGAACATAGAAGACAAAGTTTATTGCTTTCAAATCAAATACCATAGTTACTTCAAGCAATTATTAAAAAAAGTAAAATAGCATTCGGAGAAAATATCGATTGATTATACGAGAAATCTGAAAGAGATAAATTTTAACTAAATGAAATTTTTATTCAGAAACAAAAGAAAAACAATCGTTGAGATCGATTCTACTATTTAGTGGTTGTAATCTTTTCTGTCAGACGTATGCTGATTATTAATGATTTAATTCGAGAAATATTATTTCAATTGAGAGGATACACGTTCAATGTCTGCTTTAACGTTAAGTGCATTTTCAAATAGTTTTAATGCTTGTTGAAGATTGGTACTCGTGGAAAAGAAAGAATTTATCGAAATAAAATATCGATGATATTTAATGACGTGACAAAACCAATTTGTTTTAAAAACATGTCGA
>Ga0209930_1003019_pt1 | contig 17758 bp, 15 predicted proteins | sample ThiBiot_500_biof_2_FD_183948 | JGI IMG/M metagenome (GOLD analysis project Ga0209930, IMG submission 183948) | Wastewater bioreactor microbial communities from Cape Town, South Africa - Thiocy_cont_500_biof (SPAdes) | ecosystem: Engineered > Bioreactor > Thiocyanate-remediating >... | reverse complement strand
AATAATAAAGATAAGAAAGAAACCATTCCAATGAAAATAAGTTGGTCTTCGTTGTGCATGACATGTCACATGGATCTATACGAATAGCTAATTAAAAACAAAAGGTAAGACAAAAAGTATTTACCATAGATCTTAGTTGATTAGTATCTTCATCATATATTGGATCAATAGTTGCATTGACACATTTAAATAATTTCCATTGTTGCTTAGCTAAGAAAGCACTTTCGTTTACTCGAGATGGACGTTGAGGGTGTGGTCGAAGTAGAACTTCATTCATTGTCAAACGAGATGTTATACTTATTGTGAGATCTTGTACATCAACTGGAAACTACACGGGAAAAATTAAGTTTTATTTTTTTCAAATAGAAGACTTACATTGTTGAGTTCAAGATTTTCATAATAAGCACCTTTAAGATTTTGTTGTTCACAAATGATTGTTGCGCCCGATTCATTCTTTTTAATTGTATGTGTTATTTTTTGCTTTAATTCGCCTAATGCATTGTATATATATATTTGTGGATTCCAATGTGTCGTTGGGTCATAATTATCAATTATACTGGAGTCTACCCATTCTATTTCAAGGCACGCTTCACCATCAAATTGATCTGACAGTGTATTGATTTGTCCTAGAAAATAATTTCTATCTTTGTTCTATCAAATAATTACAAGACGAACTAAGTAATTACCTAATCTCATAAAAATAATTCTGACCTCGACTATACGAGGTTGTGTTTCGCAAGCCATATTTTGTATGCGAATAATGAAAGTAGTGTTTCGACATGAAATAGGTGAAGAAATATAAGACCTCAATATCAATGCACCATATTTCGATTTGCTGTGAAATTTAAAACTATTTAATCTTATAGAATATAAGAATGAAATCAATATTGACTTTCAAGCGAAATGATGACCTATGTAAATATTTTTGTAAATATTAGCATCTTATATTTTTAAGTACGTTAAAATGAAAGAGAATTAAGGGAATGTTGCAGTGTAAGTGAGAACCGCAAAGCGAGAAACACCTAATAGTTCTGTTGATAATCGGTAATAAGTTGTTGCAAAGTTCGAAAGTATGTGGTCGAGACCATTAAAGTGTGATAGAGCATCCAAGAGCAGATTTCGTAAGGATATATAGAAGAAGTGACGTGTTGAGCTTTCATTTCATTTTCGACCTCATAGACTTTTTCTGGTCGCAATGGCATAGCCTCGACGTTCTTACCAGCTTTTTGCAGCTTCGATTGGAAAATCAAAAATAGTTTGTCAGCTAATTGTGACGAGATGTATTTATGAAAATAATAAACGTCAAGATGCCCTGTAGTCAGCATTTCATATACTTCGTACAACATGCTGTTTAAAAGGATAGTTGAAAACGTTTGCATTGGAAAAAAACACAAAAGATAAAGACATAGAAATCTTCAATGATATACTGTGAGTCATTTTTTCCTTTTTATTTTTTTGCAATAATACCAATTAACACTGGATAACGAAAAAAATCATCGAAATAATCTCTATCAGGATAATTAGGATCACATTGAGCTTGTATCCATTGAAATGAAGAAAAACCACATTCAATAAATAATTGTTCGTAAACATGAGGTGAAATATAAAAAGCATATAAACAACATGATGATGGTGAATCGACATTTTCATAGTAAGAAAATTTTATTGACATACCATCACGAAGTGAATCTTCCATCATTTCACGATAGAATGAATACTTTTTATGCTTTTCATTATTATAACAATCAAGTGGACTACATATATTATCTGTAATAGAATAAAATGTTCCACCTGCTTTTAATTGTATGTAAATGCCTCGAATCATATCACGTAACTCATCATGTGTCCGAGCATAGTTTAAATAGAATGCAGAAGTAACAATATCGTATTGATCGACGAGATGTAGCTCAGTTGTTGTTGTATATGCTTTACCATCGGCACATACATATTTAATACCTTGTTGTAATTGTGTTTCTTTCATGTTAGCTAAATCAATCATTGAAGAACTGATGTCAAGACCACATATAAAACTATTTTGAGGAAACCGTTCTTTTAATTTACGTGTGTAATGTCCATCACCACAAGCTAAATCTAGAATACGTATAACTTGTTGTTGTTTATTGATTCGATCGAATTCATTGGGTAATATCATAACATCAAATAATGTATATTCTTCGATGGCTGTTCGAAATGATGCTTTTTTGAATTCGACATATTGTTCAGCGATCGAATCGTAGATCTTTTTCGTATCATCATGTTGATTGCAAGTCATTTTGACGATGTGCTATCAAAAAAGATAATAGACCATTCTCATAGAGAACAAAGAAAAGAGAAAACAATATCGATTGATTCATTTAAAAAAGATGGCGCTTGAGGGTGTGAGGGTAGCATTGTTCACATTCATAATATTCGTCACTATCAACTACGTGATGCACGTATAATTTCAATATATTAGAAAATCCCGTGTTTTATTTGCCTGAATGACTTCATGAGTTATTAACACTTTTTACTAGCTAGATCCAAACGAGTCTTGATTTGTAAAGCAAGTACATTTTCTTTGGCTAATGTTTTTTCTGATATTTCTTGAGCTTTTTTGAAATATTCAACTGCTCTGTTGTATTCTTTCATTGTATAATATACAACTCCAATGTTATCATATGTTCGAACAAGATCAATATGATCGGATGGCAGAACTTTTTCACGTATTTTCAATGCTTCAATATAACAGTTGAGTGCTTGGGTGTAATCGTTTTTCTCATAGTAAACATTTCCGATGTTATTTAAAATTGTTGCATGATTCGGATGCGTCACTGGTAATGTACGATCATTGATAGTTTTCGCTCGTTTGAGATGTTCAAGAGCTCGATCATAATCTCCTTGAGTTCGGTACACATTAGCTAAATTATTCAGCGAACTAGCAATTTCAGAATGATATTTACTTAGAGATTCTTCATAAATTTTCAATGCTCGTGTTAAATATTCAATTGCAAGATCATATTTGTGTAATTCATTGTAAACAATACCCATGCCATTCAAAGAATTAGCCATACTAATCAGACGTTGTGGTTGTGCAGATAGATGCATTTCGTAGGATCGTCGGTAACTATCAAGAGCACGATTGTATTCTTCTTTCAAACGATATACACGTCCCATATTATGATAAATACAAGCGATTTCTTCATCATTTGGACATTTTCGTAGAATTGATTGAAAATATTTCTCACTTTTTATATTCTGACCCATATCAGCCAATAAATGACCAAACATTAGAACAATATCGGAATGAACAATCTTTTTCTTATGATAAGCAAGATAATCACTAGCTAGTTCGACTCCTTCATTAGTTGCTGTTGTTTTAATAAGCCAAAGATGGTTCAAACTATCATAGGAACAACTTTCAATTTTAAATGAAGCACCGAGGTCAAATAAAACTTCTTGTTCTTCCGAAAATTCACTCAATTCAGCAATATCAGCAGCAACTATTTTGTTTGCATTATTTAAATTAAAATCGATTTCAAATAAAACCGATTGTACGTCACGGTTCGTTGATCTTTTAGCAAAATCAAGAGCAATCGAACGAAGACGACTACATGATAGAAAACCATTGTGAACCATCAATTTACCGACATTATCATTTAATCGTTGAATTTCTTCGGTAGATAATTTTACTCCTCGATATAATTTCAAGTTTCGTTCTTGTTTTTTAAGGACATTATATTGCAAATGAATTTTTTGTATACCATTGAATAGCTTCAGTAGATTTGTAAGTTCTAGCGAATAATTCAATATTTTTTAATTCAGTTGTATTTCGACGAAAATAATCTTTACATTCGTCGATCATTTCTTGTTTTGATTCGGATGTTTGTTGCATAGTTAAAAGGACTTCTTTGAATAATTGAAAAAATAAAAATGAACCAGATTCTTGTGTTAAATCTCGAGTATTCTTCTCTTGTTGATTGTATAGACTGAATGCTGCTTGTTGCCTTTCATAGAGACGAATCATTTTTTGAATACTTCGAATTAAATCCAATTCACACGTATAAATACCGATAATTTTCGTAGCTGAATGGGTTATTGTCTGATTCGACGAGTTCGAATAAATGAAAATCGAATCAATGATATCATTTGAATTCAATTCAAATAATAAATCTTGTCGAATTTCTGTTTCCGCCGATGAAATAATTAAAAATATTTTCTCTATTCCAATTGTTTTAATAAAATCAAGACATTCTTGTTCAGAATAAACGAAATAAACATAACTACTGATTTTGAATAAAGAGTTTTTTATTTCATGAAACTGAAAATCTATCGATGTGACATAACATATAATACAAACATCTTCTTGATCATTCGATGTTGAAATTTCAGGTGGTATTAATTCAACAGTGTCTAACTTTGCTTCTTTGTTGCCCATCGAAAAGAAAAATCACGAATGAGTTAAAAGGAAATATGAAACTCTGCTCTTATTTGCTTCGAGATAACAATTTCATAAATGTAATTGTTTTTTTCTTTTTTTACACACTTGTATTATGGGCAACAAAAATGTGGTGGATGTACCACCGTCTTCATCATTTTCAACAACGGAGGATAAATCACTACGTATTGTTAATTTTACTGATTTGAATTTCTCGACAGAAATACTTTCGAACAAGGAGAACATTACTATAATATGGCTCGATGAAAATCTAGATCGTAATCGAGATAAAACCATCGCAATTGAAGATTTTTTAAAACAAATCAATGATTTCGTTCGATTATGTACCGATCGAGAAACTTGTATACATTCTATTAATTTAATACAAAATGAGAAAATTGTTCTTCTCATTTCTGGTTCTTGTTCAGAAGATGTCCTATCCAAAATACACAATTTGCCAAATCTCGATTCCGTGTTTGTATTTTGTATGAAACCTCAAAAGTATATAAGTTTAAGATCAAAATATACTAAAATCATTGGCATTTATATCAATCCAAATGAATTGTTAGGTGAATTAAATAAAACAATTTTCTCTCTAACAAAACAAATAGCAGCATTGAGTCTATTCGATCGGAATGATGAAAAACCGATTTGTGATTTAACAAAAGAATCAGCTAAATATATATGGTATCAACTTATCAAAGATGTTCTTCTCAAAATACCCAATGCAAAAACCGATTATTCAAAACAAGATGTCGTACAAATGTGTCGTGACTATTATCGTAGTAATAAATATCAACTGAAAAATATTGATCTCTTCGAACAAACATATAAACCATCGGATGCGATTACATGGTATACAAAACCGTCCTCGTTTATCTCGCGTCTTATTAATAAAGCGTTAAGAACGGAAGATATTGATCTATTGTATTTATTTCGATTTTTTGTGATTGATTTGTCTATGCAATTGAAAAACACTGTATCATCATATTCTCGTTCTAATGAAAGTACATCTTCCACAATTTATTTGTATCATGGTTTGAAATTATCAAAAGACGAACTTCGAAAACTTGAAGAAAGTATTGGAAATTTAATATCGACAAACGGTTTCCTATCAACGAGCAGAAATCGACAAGTAGCATTAACGTTTGCTACAAATTCGTTGTTTGAAATCGAAACTGATATGAATCAAGAAGGAAAACTATGGTATGATATCGCAGACTATAGTATGATTCCCGATGAAGGAGAAGTACTCTTCGACATAGGTGCTACATTCCAAATTGAAAGCATTTCTTACGATTCTGAACATAAATTATCGATTATTCACTTGAAAACAACGACGAATATAAATATTATGGATTGTTTACAAGGACATAACAACATTGAAATTTTAATTGGTGAATTATATTATTATATGGGAAACTATGATAAAGCGAAACGATACTTAAATTCATTATTAGATCATTTGAAATATGATTACAATTTGAATAATATATCTTCTGTCAATGAATTTAATCAATTACAACAAAACTATAATATAGAAATGAAAAATCGAATTGACAAACATTTATTCGATAATGTATCCACATTGGCAGTAATTGCTAATGCATATCAACGAGATGGAAATTTTGAAAAGGCTATCCAAACGTTGAAAAGAGCGTTGAACTTACTCGAGAATTTTCATTAGTATATAGGAATTGAAATGGTTTGAATAAATACTTTTTTCCTTTTATCTTGATTCAGTAGCTATGAAAGAAAGAAGAAATTAGATCCTATATCAAAAGATAAGACAAATCAAAACGTAATACATTGAGAATAAACATCATTTGGTTACAATAATGTTAGATGTACACAATACTTATATTGACGCTGAACAAGTCACTTACGAAGAAGTCGCATCAGTTATTTCAAACAAAGATGATCCTAATATGCTCTGTTTAACATTTCGAGTTTGGATTCTTGGCTTGTTTTTTGCAGGTCTTCAAGCTTTTATTAATCAATACCAGTGGTATCGAACTCTCAATCAGTATTCTGTCAGTCCGGCTCTGATTATACTATTGTCGTTTGTTTTTGGTAAATTTTTTGCATGGATACTACCTAAAAAAAGCTGGTGTGTGGGTCATAATTATAAATTTTCGTTTAATCCTGGTCCATTTACGTTAAAGGAACATGTACTAATTTTTTTAACAAGTACTGCATCATCACACGACATCAATTTTGCTACACCATTTGATTTTCAAAAACTATGGTATAAAAAATCGGTTAATGGCATCGCAGTAATTTGTTTTTGTGCTTCATTATATTTCATGGTGTTTGGTATTGCAGGTGTGTATTTCTAGTTAAAGACGAAATATTAATCAAATTCAGCTTTTCTTTTCGTGTTCTAGGCATAATGCGTCGATTTTTAGTATGGCCTAGTGCTTTACTATGGCCGGAAAATTTGCCTACAATCATATTAATACGTACATTAAATGATCAATTAGTTGATGATTCATCGCTTATTGTCTCAAACATCGGACGGAAACTAGGTCGTTTACATTTTTTTATAATTACTGTTATTTGTCATGGTGTTTATTATTGGTTACCGAACTATGTTATGAAAATTTTACGTGCCTTTGCCTGGTTATGTTGGTTCAAACCAAATAATCTTATTCTAGCACAATTAACGGGCACGGATGGATTTGGTATTGGTTCGTTGATGTTTAATTGGACGTCGATAAAAAATTTCTGGGGTAGTCCTATCATTGTTCCCTCGTGGGCAAAAGTAAATATTCTAATTGGTTTTATTTTAATTGTATGGATTCTATCACCATTGTGTTTCTTCACAAATTTTCTACAACTTCATTACAGTCCGATTCGAACAACGCAGATTCTTCGTTCAAAAAGATGTATCGAAGACTTCAATTACTATATTGATTATCCAACACTCACTTTCAATGAAACAAAATATAAGTTGTATGTTGAAACATGTGGAGAAATTCGTTGGAGTGTTGCACTTATATTACAATTCGGTCTAGTTTTTGCATTGATTACATCGCTTATTGTTCACACACTATTGTATCATGGACAAGATATTTTAAAGTATGCTCGTACATCCGTGTCGAACAGAAATAATGACATTCACTGTTTCCTAATGTCACAATATCCTGAAACACCAGAATGGTGGTTTATTACAGTGTTTATGTCGAGTTTGAGCATTGCAATTGTAGTTTGCCGTTATAGTCAATTAATTGAATGGTTTAATGTGTTATTGAGTGTTGTTGTTGGTTGGATGTTTATTTTGCCGTATGGTATAATTCGAGCAAATACAGCATTTACTCTTATTGGAGATTTTCCAGCATATTGCATTGGTTCATTGATAGCATGGAATAAACCACTAGAAGTCACAACATTTATTCATTTTGTTCTCTGTTTACAGACAGATGGTCTCGGATTAATCTCTAATCTAAAGCTGTGTCACTATACGAAAATACCACCAAGAAGCGACTTCATAATGCTCTTCGCTGGACGGTTAATTGCTACTATTGTCGGTTATGTCGTTCGATATTATTTATTTACTATTGTGCCTAACATTTGTTACTATACTCATCCTACCTGGTCTTGTCCAGGCACACAATCTGACGTAGATCAAGCTATAACATGGGCAACAACAGGTAAAGATTTATTTGTTTGTTTGTGATATTATGATCTTAATCGTATATACGTATAATAGGACCTCGAATATGGTTTAGTGGTATTTACAAACCATTACTATGGTTACTGTTAATTGGCGCAATTCTTCCTGTTCCATGTTGGATATTACATAGAAAATATCCAAACATTACCTGGTTAAAACACATTCATATACCAATCATGTTAATGCCTGGTGTCTATTGGTATACAGCATCGTCAGCTAACACATTAACATGGTTGCTATTTTGTTTGTTATGTCATTTATGTATTCATCGTTGGTGGTACAAACATTATTCACTTTTATTTTCCATTGGTATGGATGTTGGAGCAGCAATAAGCGGAACTATTTACTTTTTTACATTTTATAGTAGAAATATACAATTTCCAGACTGGTGGGGTGCGAGATATGATGACAAATGTCCATTGGCTAGTCGAGCATGATTTCACCCTCAAATATCAAACCGTATATCGTATTGTCTTATGTTTTCGGAGTAGTTCGAATTAATTAATAACGTAAAAACTTTTGCAGTCGACCGTTAGATGTATCGGATACATATAAATTCAATTGATTATCGACTAATGCGTGACATGGGTAAGACAAAAGCGTAGCATTATTGCCTGAAATAGCCGTAATGCCAGCAATAGTCATACCATTCGATTGATTAATTGGAAAGAACTGAATACGATGATTGCTTTTATCAGCAACATAAGCATTTCCCATAGGATCAATAGCTAAACTCTCGGGTTTATTCAGTTCTATTGATGAATTACCTGTTAGCATAGAAACACTACCAGCTACATATACCCATTTACTATCACCAATCTTCCATCGCATTATCGTATTAAGATTATAATCAACTAGAGTAAAACTATTTGTCGTTATATCAAAATCTAGACCAGTTGGGTCGCAAATTTGTGTTTTATTTGTTCCACAAAGATTGCCACCTGCAACAACATCTCCTGTTGTAGCATTTAAGAAATAGCGCATAACACGATGATTTCCAGTATCTGCAACGTAGAATATATGAGATTCTTCAATGATATGCATTGCTTGAGGAGCTGTCAGTTCATTAAGTCCATATCCAGCAATACCTGAAATAATCAAACATTCACTATTAACAATTGAAAAAGTTTGCTTAATTATGTTTACCTGTTCCAGCGATGGTTATACCTGACGATGAGCCAACGGGCCAAAGTTGTACTCGATGATTTTGCCAATCTGCCACATAAATGCTTCTATTTGATGTAACTAAAATTTTTCTTGGATAGTTTAACTGAGAAGCATCCGTTCCAGATGTACCATTCATTTGTCCGCAGACTGTAGTGCCGTTAGAAGCGCCACGTAAGTATCGTTGGACTCTATTTTTTCCACTCTCTGCAATGTACAATGCTTGAGACCAATCAAACGCTAATCCGTTAGGTGAATAGAGTTGATTTGCAACAGTTACACCCGTCGTATTCCATCGTAAAATGGCTGTAAATATGAGACAATAAGTATCAGGTTATAAAAAAATATCTTTTAATACCGTTTCGGTTTATTTTCGACTTTGGGATAATAACTATAAAGATAATAACAAGGATGACAGCGAGAATAATCATCGTAATGAGACCAATAACTAAACCCAGACATAATTTTTTAGTTGTAGAATTCTTCTTCTTCTTGTTGTTGTTTGCATATTGTTGATGGTTTCTTTCTAAACTGGGCCAATTTGGTGCATTGTTTTGTGACTATACTTACATAAATTACATAATATTTCGACAAAAAAATAGAACAAAATTTACTTGAACTTTTGCATAATTATTGAAATGATTAGATAATATTTCAGGCTGTCTACTTAGACTATCACTTGACAGTATATTTTCGCTCGTACATGACGCTTTTGTGGATCCAGAGTTGCTCGACGAGCGTACAGTAACATGAATAATACCTTTACGTTTCATTCTCTGTGTATCTCTTATTTTCTTTTAGCTACTTAGACTACATTCAAGCATTTATATACTCGAGAGCTGATCAAATTTGTTTTGTTGTTTCATCGAGACAATTGCTTTACAGAAGTCTTACATAAATAATTGAATAGTCATCATGAAATGACTGCAATATGTCCTTTTATGAAAAAATATAGGACAGTTAAAAGAAAAAAAATAGAGGGGCGTATAAGAATAGAAATCAGCCTATTTTTTATTTGCAGAAAAGTCATGGTAATTTATGTAGAGCAAAAATGTGCAATCAATATAAGTTAATACTGATATTGTCCACGTTACCATTATTAGCAAGGCCTCCTACTCGATATAATCTAACGAATACGGTAAGATTACGGGTACCGACAGGAACAAGTCCATTAGTTTGACGAAAAAGTAATGATGTTTGACCACCTCGATCAATTGCACGTACAGGTCCAATACTATCGGCTGATTGTACGATTAACCTATGGAAAACAAATGTTTTTTTTTCTTAAACTTAAATATTTATGAATAAAATAAATAACTTTGAATTTGTCCAACTAGTATAAATATGCAATAAAACAGGAAACAAGTGATAAAAATCATCGTAAAGCAATAGAAATCATATACGCTTTAAAAAATATTTGAATTGGTTATATCAGTTTTGATGATGATTTATAATTCTTTGACAAAGAAAGTTTGATTTTGATGAAAATCATTTTTTTGTCAGTCGAGGACAAACGTTTATTTGATTTTATAATAAAAAGGTTGAAGTCCAAAATAGCTTTAAAATATAATCAAACAACAATTCAATTTCGTAATTTACAGAAAAAACACCATTTCTTTTCACATCAAATAGAGAATAAGATTCAATATAATTATTATAGCTGATATAAAATGAATAATAAAGAAAATCGGGACACATAATAATCCATTTGAATAGAACTTTTTGTTCTAAAATGCTGTGGAAGTCAGCGACATCTCTCTAATAAACTGATTATTTATTGAAAAAGTGAAAAAAAAACTTGTAAATACGTATACTTCAAACGATTACAATGACTCACTGAAATCACGTATATAAACAACAATATTTGACAATCAAACAATTGATTTTAGATATGGCAAAGACAGTTACAACGTTCAATGATTTATCGTCAGAATTAATCCTCTGTATTTTTGAATATCTTTCTGTCGCTGATCGATATAAAGCGTTTTTCGACTGTAATACTTATTTGCGTCAACATGTTAAACGATGGACATCGTACAGTCGAAAGGAGCTTGACGCGGATATCCTACGATTCTCAACACTTCACAGTTGGTATAAGATGTCGGTGCGCGATGGTGGTGTGACATTTTTTATCTATCCTCACCAAGGTCAACAACCGTATAACTCTGCAACCGCCGATGCCGATGATGTCTCTTCAGACCTACATTGGTGGTTCATTTGGCATCAGGATAAACCAACATTTACTGATGAACGTGTCAGTGAAATTGTGCATCGTCATTCATTTCAGCTGACACCATTCTTCTACCATCGACCAATCGCTAGCTCAACGGATTCGGATTCGAGTAACAAGAAGCCAGTCTCGACGTTTTACGGCGGTGACCTGATCATGATGCATCGAGATAAGAAAAGTTTAGAATCATGGCTCAAAAACAATTATCCTGAACATGCTGATCGAATACTGAACTGTAGCAATACTAATTATAACTATCATGAAGTATGTGCACCAGTTTTCGAAGCTGAATGGTTGAGATTGACACGAATCATTAAAGATGCAGCATTTAACGTATGGGAAGAATTAAAACAACTCCAAGATCTCAATCCACTTGAAATTCATGAATAAAATCGATAGTTTCCTCATCATCACCCTCAAATACTCTCTTTTTAAAATCGTTTCTTTGAATATATTCTTATTTATATATAATAAAAATAGAAAAGATACTCATAATCTACTTTCAACGGTTTTGTAAATAATACCTCAACATGTGTGTGTCTTTATTATGTAACAAATAGAAAGTTAATGATGAAATGAAACATTTTTATCTTTCGCTCTTTTGATTACACGATTAAATTTACGTTTGTTATTTTAAAAAATATTGAAAAAAAAATTAGCCCATTAATTTGCCACTGTATATATCAATTAGTTTAGCAAATTTAAAACCGTAAACAGTTGTAATGATCTAAAGTAGTCGACATAAAATAAAATGAATTAAAGAAAAAACATTACTTACTGCTAAAATCAAATCAGCAGCAACTACAAGGATCATAACTACTCCTATAGTGGCTACAATTCCAAGACCAAAAGCGGAAAAAAAACTTCCCAAGCCAGCGGTTATAAGAATAGCTAAAATAAGGAGAATCACATAGCCAATAATTATTAGTATACATAGTATGGAACACTAAATATTTGTACAAATTTTAAAATGTCGAATATAAAAATGATAAAACTTACAATTAGAACACCCATTCGATTATATTTATAAATAAAGAAAATAAAACTAAAATAATAGGTCAGTATTATAGCATCTATAATTAAATACTCAATCGGATAAAATTTTTATTCAAATAAATAGTCTTACATGTAACTATGAATGCTACGAATTCCGATTGAATACTTAGAATCAAACTACTAATAGTAATGACCTAAAAATGATATAATAAAGAATTCATCATTATGTAGCTTTACAAATTTTTTTTATACCAATTGAATTGAAACTAAAACAAACAGTGCTATTCGTTTTGATCTCAAATCAGGTCCCGATGCTCCATAGGATTCCATTTGCATTCGTTAGTGTTATATTGAATAATCTAGAATAGTTTTGAGAATTTCATAAAAATGAATATGCATTCTTTCAATTTATTCGTAAATCTTAAATGTTTAACCGTTAATGATCTTTAATGGAGTTGACATGCTTCTTTTTATAGTTAATTATATTATCTGTGACAATATTTACAATGGCTGAAGAAGAACACGGTTATCTTATATTTACTCGTCGATATCTTATATGATTCACGTTATCGGCACTAACATTCACCTTTCTAAAACTGCATGTAGGTCAAGATTTTCGACATATTTCATTTGTTTACATCAGTAGTGTCAACGTTCTTTACAAGAAGAATTCTAAAATTTTGATAATATCACTTTTATATCTTCATTTCGAACACGAAGAAAATTATGTATTTGAATATGATTAACCTTTTCATAAACAAGAATTCTGAATTAACATGATAATTATATATTTGACTACATCGGCTTCTCCCAACAAAGATAAACTTTGTAAGAATTTTTCTTTATCGGTAGAACTGATATATTCAAATACGTGAGTCTCATATGAATTCAAAATTCTTTTGTAATGAATATATTTCTGTTTAAGTTTATGGGAAAATAAAATAAAAATAATTAAATACATAATCGCAAAATTATTAAATTCTGTGGATAGAATTTTGACACCTCTCAATAACTGACAAAAAAATCTTCCAAATTCAGATAAGAATCTTGCTTGCAATGCAAACATTTTGTTCTTTAAACATTCAGTGAACTGAATTTAAATTAGCTATAATTCCTTAAAGTCCCGTGTACAGAAAAACCTCTCTGATGTAAACATGTTCTGTTGATCCTATTCTCTTTCTTATCTGTTTTTTTCTTTATTTGATGATAGTAAATAAGCTTATTCATCGATTCGGCTACAATACGACGTCATTTTGACTTTTGATAAGATACGAAGAGAAACGAAATTCGAAATTTAGTTTTCTTAATTGATGACAATACATTGAACAAGTTGAACCAATTCGATGGTATATGATAATAACGTTGTGTTGGTTGGTTACAATCTATTTCTTTTTGTTCACTCTCAACACCCAACACCCTCAACACCCTCATGTATATCAGTGATATACAAACATGTAAAGCACATGGTGTTGATATTGTCGTTCATGGCAAGCATACTGAAGTGCAATATCAAGTTATTGAGCAACTGAATCAACGTTTGAAAGGATTTGTTTAACACATTGCGTATCTAACTTTTTTTGATAGCTTGTCATCGTTTATTACAGAAATAAAAACAGATAAGTTATCCGATTCTGTCAACATATAGAAAAGAAAGCATGATACTTCGTCGATATTTTTTAGTAAGACATTTCTTCGTCTTTTTGTTTTTGTTTTTCTTTATTTTTGTATCAATAGTTGATTTTATTTGGTTTATTCTTGATTCATATCGATCATAGTTGTGTTATAGCACATGAAGATGATTTTAGTGAAATTTCGAATTCACTTCAACAGATGTACCGTGAACTAGAAAAAGATCGAGAGAAATTCAATAATGAAAAAGAATTGAATCGAAATATTTATGAAAGTGATGTTATTCATTTAAATGTTGGCGGAGAAATTATTGCAACAACTCGAAAAACTTTAATTTCACTTCGAAAAAGTTTATTTTCGATTTTATTTAATGGTCGTTGGGAACAACGATTACATTATGATGATCATGAAAATATATTTTTGGATTTCGATCCAATTGTTTTTCGTCATTTACTTGATCAATTACAATTAAATGAAGGTGAAAATATTTCACCTCCATCTGATCCTTCACTGAGTCGATCTTTTGAAAAAATGATGAGAAAACTACGTGTTGGACATTTGTTATCAACATCGAATTCAAATATTTTAACAGTTAATGTTGATGGACAATCTATCACAACTCATTCATCAAATCCTTTCAAATTAATGAACAAAACTCATGTGTTTATTGATTATCATCCCAAGATTTTTCGACATTTTATTCAAATTAACCGACAGAATAAATCACTTTCAATTCATAAACAAATGTTTGACATAAACTTCAATCAACAAATAATACAAACCAATCAATCTTTTGCAAAGAATTTCAACAAACTACGTAAGTTTTTTTTGTCATTTTGAAATTGAAATAATTTTCTTCTCTTCAAGGTAAACAAATTTTACTTTTTCCACAATCAAAAGCAAATATCAGCTGGAAACTAAATGCAGAAACAATTGCCGGTGGAAATGGAGCAGGAAACAAGCTATATCAACTTTCCAATCCTCAAGGAATATATGTCGATGGTGAAAAACAGTTAATTTATATTGATGATATAGGAAATCATCGTATTGTTAAATGGAAATTAGGTGAGAATAGTGGACAAATTGTTGCAGGAGGAAATGGTCAAGGAAATAGAATCGATCAATTGAATACACCAGTTGATGTCATTGCCGATGAAAAGAATAAATCTGTGATTATTTGTGATTGGATAAATAGAAGAGTTGTTCGATGGTCATTAGAAAATCAACATGATATAGAAATTCTCATTGGAAATATTTCATGTTCAAGATTAACGATGAATGAAAATGGAGATTTATTTGTTTCGGATTTTGAGAATCATGCAGTGAAACGATGGAGAAAAGATGAAAAAGGAGGAAAAGGAACAATTGTTGCAGGTGGAAATGGTCAAGGAAGTAAACTCAATCAATTGAATGGTCCGTTAGCTATATTCATAGATGAAGAAGAGGCAGTTTATGTCTCAGATTATAGAAATAATCGTGTAGTGAAATGGTTGAAAGGTGCAAGCGAAGGTATTGTTGTTGCTGGTGGACAAGGTCAAGGAAATAGTTTAAATCAATTAGATTATCCCGAAGGATTACTAGTGAATGAAGTTGGTGATGTTTATGTGACGGATAGAAGAAATCATCGAATAATGTGTTGGCCGTTGGGATCAAACACAGGTCGTATTGTTGCTGGTGGAAATGGTGCAGGACTAGGATCACATCAGTTGAATAATCCAACAGGTTTATCGTTTGATGTTGAAAAGAATCTTTATGTTGCTGATTTTGGAAATAATCGAGTCCAACGCTTTCGTCTCGATGAAAATAAAAATAAAAATGAGAAAATATTAATAAAATTTAATAAATGAAAGAAAAAAAAACAAGAATTTTTTTTTTATTAAAAATTCAAAGACAATTTTCTTTTGAAAAACAAAGTCCAATGGAGATTTTCATTATTCTTGTTCTATGCGCACTCTTTCGATATGTTAATAGTGTCTTATGTTACTCTTCAACACGAATTTCCTACCCAATAGTGAATAAATCTTCTTTCGAATCACTCGAACGCTTAATTCGTGAAAATCTTCGAGGAGAAGAACAAGATATATGCGACCTATGGATAACAATACTATATCCTACCTTAGATATAACACTTACTTTTACAAAAGATGTAGATATTCTTAAAATATTCGATGGTAATACAATATTATATACAAATGTTGACATAATCCACGGAGAGATCAAACAAATAACTAGTCTACAGCATTCTTGTTCAACTTATGATTATTGTGACATCGAGTTTTTGTTAACTCATATTCAATGGCTTATCAATGATGGATATCAAGAAGATTTGGTAAACAATACTAGTCCATATCTCATTGAAACAAAAATGCTAGACGAATGTTATTATTCGCATGGACTTAGTTTTCCTTGTTCTTCTCATGAAATATGTGGTTTTATTAATACTGATGACAAATTAGAACAAGGCTGTTTTGAACACATAACGTCTGGACTTCTTATAATCACAAAAATTAACATACGTACTTGGAGAGAGTCACAACTATTTACATTTGGATGTAATTATGAGCTATGTAATAGTTATGAAACTTTCGTAGGATTAAAATCTTTTGTGGAGCAATATTGTAATATAACACTGATGCGTAATGCATTACTTAACGGTCAATTGATCAAAACAACAACAACAACAACAACAACAACAAACATTATACATACAGAATCATCGAATTCAATAAATAATTCAACTAACTTTTCATTCATCCCAACAAATTCAACTTCAGTTCATCGATTTTATCTGCTGAAAATCATTTTATTGTATCTGAGCACTGTATATTGATTATAAACTTTTTGCGAGGCTTTGTATAATAAAATTTTATTAAAAAAACAGAATAGCTTTCATTCAAATATTGATATACGTAAGACACATATGAGCCACAAAGAACAAAATTTAATAAAATTTCTCACACAAGTTTTCATTGTCACTATCTTACTATTGAAAATCCATGGATTTCAACGTCTTTATTATACAGATCGGAATCCATTCATTGGAAAATATGATTGTACTAGTCAAACTTCGGCGTCGGGTGAAAACTTCGAAAGTGAATATTGTCGTTATCCAATAGATAGCCAACAATTTGTAAGCAATGCTAAAGGAAAAGAAGAATGCCGAGAAGATATTCGAACATTTGAACAGATGCGATTAGAAGGAATCAATACTAAACATCTCCTGTCTGATTTCGCTCCAATTGATGTTATCGATCGATACAGAACTTATTTAGAAAATTGGAATATTAATTCATATGTAACAAATAATGATGATTATTTTTGTAATTGTACTGACCGAAATCTTCAAGCATTTGGTCGAAATTGTGAATATACATTCGACACCAAATTTAATGATGAAGAATTAAAAAAACATTCTATTGCATTTGATAGAATAGATCGAATTTTTCGTGTACATCAAAAATCTTTGCAGAAGACATCGACAGAAAGCTATCGAATTGCAAAGGAACTCTGTTACACAGGTATATCAGGATGTCGAACTCTTTCTGATATATGTCTGCAATGGAATGAGATTTGTGATGGTAACATCGATTGTGAAAATGCAGAAGATGAAGTCAATTGTATTCTACTCGAACTTGAACAATGTGATCCA
>Ga0209930_1003015_pt1 | contig 17781 bp, 12 predicted proteins | sample ThiBiot_500_biof_2_FD_183948 | JGI IMG/M metagenome (GOLD analysis project Ga0209930, IMG submission 183948) | Wastewater bioreactor microbial communities from Cape Town, South Africa - Thiocy_cont_500_biof (SPAdes) | ecosystem: Engineered > Bioreactor > Thiocyanate-remediating >... | reverse complement strand
CTGTAGAAGTTTCATTCAATCAACCAAGATTTCGTCCAAATGCAACTTGGAATTCAAATGCAACTAATTTTGCTAATGAAACTCTCATATTTATTAATTCAAACAATTCAATTTACATACCGAATCAAAAAACTAATGAAATTCTTATTTGGAACAATGATAAACTATCAAAAAAGATTCCAAGTAGTTTATCAAATCCATCATCGATATTTGTGACAATCAATGGTGATATCTATGTTGATAGTGGAGTGAATCACGGTCGAATCAATAAATGGATAGCTGCAAACGAAACATGGACATCAGTTATGATAAATGTTACATCAACATGTTACGCTATTTTCATTGATATTTATGAAGGTTTATATTGTTCAATGTATGATAAGCATAGAATTCATAAAAAATGGCCAAATGGCACAACAACAATTGTCGCAGGATCTGAATTGAATTCACTCAATCATCCTTGGGGAATATTTATTGATATTAATTTAGATTTATATGTTGCAGATTTTGGGAATAATCGAATTCAATTATTTCGAAGGAATCAACGAAATGGAATAACTGTTGCAGGAAATGGATCAGCAAAATTAACAATTGAACTCTTTCATCCAACAGGAATTGTTCTCGATGGTGATCGACATCTGTTTATTGTTGATCATGGAAATAATCGAATAATTGGCTCGGATGAAAATGATTTTCGTTGTATAAACGATAAATTATCTTCTCCTCAAACAATGTCATTTGATAGTTATGGAAATATTTATGTTACCGATCGAGATAATAATCGAATACAAAAAATATCTTTATCAAAGAAATCTGATCGTAAGTGGGAGGAAAATTGTTCAAAAATCTTTTCATTTTGACTTCGTAGTTTTGACACTTTCGTATAATCAACCAAGATTTTGTTTAAACACAATTTGGAATTCAAATGGAAAGACTTTTGCCAATCAAAGTTTTGTGGGCCAATTTCCGTCTGGTATCTTTGTCAATTCAAACAATTCAATTTACATACCCAATAGAAACACTGATCAAATTCTTATTTGGCAAAATGAAAATCATCTCAATCCAACAAAAACTATCGAGGGTAATTTATCATATCCATTATCACTATTTGTAACAACGAATGGTGATATTTATGTTGATAATGGAAAGACGATTGGTCGTGTGGATAAATGGATTGTAGAAAATGAAACATGGATATCAGTTATGAATGTTACATTATCATGTTTCGGTCTTTTCATCGATATTTATGAGAATTTATATTGCTCAATGTTGAATAATCATCGAGTTGATAAAAAATGGTTAAATGGCACAACAACAATCGTTGCTGGAACAGGTCGTCGTGGATCTGAATCGGATATGCTCTACGGTCCTTGGGGAATATTCGTTGATATTAATTTAGATTTATATGTTGCAGATCATAGCAACGATCGAATTCAATTATTTCGATTAAATCAACGCAATGGAATAATTGTTGCAGGAAAAGGATCAGCAGAACTAACAATCGATCTGAATGAACCTACAGGAGTTGTTCTCGATGGTGATCGACATCTGTTTATTGTTGATCAAGGAAATCATCGAATAATTGGTTCGGATGAAAATGGTTTTCGGTGTATTTTTGGATGTTTTGGTGAAGACGGTTCAACAAACGATAAATTATCTCATCCTCATACTATGTCATTTGATAGTTATGGAAATATTTATGTCACCGATCGATATAATCATCGAATACAAAAAATCATGAAAAATAATATTTGCGGTAAAAAATTCTATTTAATAACTTTTAAAGAGAAAAAAGAGTTTATCTTCTCTTATATTCAATAGAAATTAGAGAATTTGTACAAACAAACTATTCATCTAATTTATCAGTCAATAGTCATAGATATCATCGTCTTAAAGACTGCGGATTATTAACTTACTATTGTGAAATCATTGAAATTCACACGAAAGAAGAAGGACTTTACACAATTACAAGTCACAGTAGTAAAGATTTAGTTGGATATATTCATGAAAATAACTTCACTTTATTTGATCTTAATATAAACAAAATAGAATTCGATGATAATAGTCATTATAACTATCAATTTAAAATTACTTTGTATCGTCCGGCGAATAGTTCATTTCTATTAATTGTAACAACAGCTCAACAACTTGAACAAGGTGGTTTCTCAATAACTGTTCAGAGTCCAAGTATTGTTTCGATGCGGCGTCAAAGTAAGTTCAGTTTTTTTAAAATCCTCTTTGAAAATATCTCGTTGAGAATATAGATGACACTGAACCAATGATTCAATCGAATTATTCGTCAGAATTAAATAATAAAAGCCAAAAACATACAAGTTTTAACTGTAGACAACTAGACCATTATTACGAAGCCTTCGAGATCAATGTGAGCACATCAGGTTTCTACATATTCTCAACGGAAAGCAGTTTGAAAACAATTGGTTTTCTCTATGAACATCAATTTAATCCTTATGATTCAATTGATAATTCACTCGCTCGAAGTGATGACTCGTGTGGCGGTAAACAATTAGGAATAATTGCTTATTTGAAATTCAATATCACCTATATTTTAATTATAACAACATCTTATGATTATGCAAATCAGAAAGGTCCATTTTCTGTGTTTGTTAAAGGACCAGATGAAATTAAGATTAAACAAATGAGTATGTATACGAACATTAATTTCAACTTAATACTATAAAACTATTTTAAGATAAAGATGAATTTCCAACAAGAATTATTCAATCACTATATTCATCACAATTGACTGCATTTAGTTCTAAATGTTTTCATGAAAATTTCGCAAATGCAAATTTTTATTATTATTATGAACCCATACAAATCAATGTAGTTCAATCAGGCAATTATACAATGTCAAGTGTCGACAGTCGTTTCGACGGTATAACGGGTTATTTGTATAAAGAACATTTTGACCAATTTATCCTCGATAAAAGATTAATCGCTCGTAACCTTAATGGTTGTCCTAGGTATGAATTTAAAATCATTACTGAATTGCAATCAAGTGTAACATATATATTGATTGTGACATCAGTAATTACACTCTCGGTAAATAATTTTTCACTATTGATATCTGGTCCCAACAATATTACTCTCAATCCGATCAGTAAGTCTAATATTGAATCGATTATTTCATCATTCAACCGAGATTTTCATTAGATCTTCGAACAACATATTCATCAGAACTAACAAAAGAAAATCAAGTTTATCCACGAATATGTGGAAAAGGAAATTATCATTATGAAACTATTCAAATCAATGTCAAATACAATGGTTCATATACATTCGACACAAATACAAGTATTCTACTCTATGGATATTTATACGAAAATAATTTTGATCCATCATATCCAAATCAAAATTTACTCATAGAGAGTAATTTCAGTTGTGGTCAATATCATTTTGAATTAGGAGATTATCTCGAGGCAAATCATGTCTATATTCTGCTAGTAACAACATTTGATCCAAATATGAGAGGATCTTTTACTTTACTTGTTACTGGTCCATATAATCTTACTCTCAATCGAATAAATAAGAAACATAGTAGTTGTGTTGTTGGTGATCAATGTAGTTTATTTACGAAAGGAATTGGTTTGACTATTAATGATATTTTACGAAATAAGATTCAATCGAATATACCATTTCGAAAACAATCAGTTTTGGTACAAACAGCTGCTGGTCTCACTATGATTATGTTCGTCATTGGTTTCATCAATGGCATTTTTTCTTTGATAACATTTCGAAATAAAGAATTAAGAAAAGTTGGTTGTGGAATATATTTATTAGCATCTTCAATTACTTCTCTTCTAACAATTACGATGTTTACAATCAAATTTTGGTTTGTTATTCTTATTCAACTACATTCAATCGTTCGTTCATCGATTCTTCGAACAGATTGTGTATTCATTGGTCCTGTTCTCAAACTTTGTTTATATTTAGATGGTTGGTTAAATGCTTGTGTTGCTATTGAACGAACTGTCAATGTATCAAAGGGAGTTAATTTTGATAAGAAAAAGAGTCAACGTGCAGCTCGATGGATTCTTTTGATCTTACCTATTTTCATCATGGGTACGATTGTTCATGAGCCAATACATCATGAATTATTTGAATATACAACTCAGAAATATAATCCTATCGACATCAATAATAATTCAACAATGAACGTATCAATGGAAAATGATACAAATGTTGGGTATGAAAATGAATATAATGTTCTGTGTGTTATTCGATATTCTCGTTCGGTTCAAACCTACAACACAATTACTTTATTTATTCATCTTGTCGCACCATTTCTTGTCAATCTTTTCTCTGCTTTATTTATTATTTTTGGTACAGCTCGACGACGATCAACTGCGAAAACAAATAAAAAATCGTTCAAAGAACATGCTGCCAATCAAATACGTGAACATAAACAATTACTAATCAGTCCTTTTATTTTGCTTCTATTAGCTGTCCCTCGTTTAATCATGTCATTGATATCTGGATGTGTCGATCCATCGGAAAATCCTTGGTTATATCTTTGTGGTTATTTCATTTCGTTTACACCACCAATGCTTGTCTTTACTGTATTTGTTCTGCCTTCCGAACTCTACAGAAAAACATTCAAAGATTCAATAACACGATGGCGAGAAGAAACTCATCAATAATTTTTGATTAACTAATTATCCGAACAAAGAAGAACATTTCAGCTTAAAAATCATTTCTTTACACTAATAAACATACGCTTTTGTTTTGTGGGTATCAAAATTCTATCCATAGAATTTAGAAAAATATTCATTACACAAGAATTCTGCCAGAAATTACAATACAATCACTTCTACGGGCAAAGAAAAATTCTTATTAGAAGCTAGAATTCTAGTAAAATTCTCCTTTGATGAACATAATTCGATTACAATTCGTTATTTTTGAATTAGGGTTACCCTATTGTTATTCATATAGAATTTCAGATGGAACAAAATGAAGAAATGAAACTGATATTAAAACAGAATAGGAAAATTCTAGAATTTTCATACATGTCATACTTGAAACTTGAATTCAAATTTCAAATAAGACACTACTGGTATACTTTGAGGGCGCCCTTAGGAAAATTTTAAATATTCATTATATTTTAGGACGATTTTAAATTATCCTGGATTTTAGTTTGTACTATGACAAAAGAGTTATATTGCATCTTGAATAGACAATCAAGTATAGATATATGTTTATTTTGCAAAGAGTATACCTAAGCATGAATTACATCACAAATAGAAAAAATCATTGAAAAACGAGACAAACAAAATAGATGATTGACATATAAAGTGATTTACTTCCATTGTTGTTAAATGTTGTACTTTCCTCAAGATTTTCTGAAAAATCAACTGATATTTATTTTTTCTTAAAAATAATTCAATTCACCTGTTGTTATTTTTGATTCACTGCGGAGTTCGTTTTTCAAGATTTTTGTACTTGATCATTTCCTTTATCGGTGACATAAATATTTCCATAACTATCGAATGACATAGTATGAGGAGCATATAATTTATCGTTTCTTGAACCTCTACTAAAACATCCAAAAATACAACGAAAACCATTTTCATCTGAACCAATTATTCGATGATCTGCCTGATCAGCAATAAAAAGATATTGATCACCATCGAGGACAATTCCTGTTGGATAGTGAAGTTCGATTGTTACATTTACTGATCCATATCCTGCAACAGTTATTCCATTTCGTTGATTCAATCGAAATAATTGAATTCGATGATTGTAACAATCTGCAACATATAAATCTAAGTTGATATCAACGAATATTCCATAAGGACCACTGAGCATATCCGATTCAGATCCTCCAACACCCGTTCCAGCAATATTTGACCCATTTTTATCAACTCGATGAATACCACCTATTGAACAATATAAATTCTCATAAATATCAATGAAAATAGCGTAACATGTTGATATAAAAATCCCAACCGATGTCCATGTTTCATTTTCTACAATCCATTTATCAACACGACGATTGGCTCCATTGTCAACATAAATATCACCATTCGTGGTTACAAATAGTGAGAATGGGTCTGATAAACTACCCGAAATCGTTTTTGTTGGATAGAGATGATTTTCATTTAGCCAAATATGAATTTGACCAGTTTGTCGATTGAGTATGTAAATTGAATTATTTGAATTGACAAAGATACCAATCGGATGTGTGCCCACAAAATTTCGATTGGCAAGGGGGAAACAGCAGAGACTTCGCGTCTGAAGTCGTATGAAGTCCATCTGAATCAATGAAATCTTTCGAAGTCCCATTATGGTTCTGAAGTCAATCATATTTTAATGAAGTCTATCGAAGTCCCTCGAAGTGTTTTTGCAACCGCCCGAAGTCCCATGAAGTCTCAAGAAGTCTCTCAAAGTCCCTTGAAGTCCCTCAAAGTCTCTTGAAGTCACATGAAGTCACATTAAGTCACTAAAGTTCTATAAGTCTATTGAAGTCTAATGAAATCGTAGAAGTCTCGGAAAGTCTTATGAAATTCCTTGAACTCATTTGAAGTCCCTAGAAGTCCTTCAAGTCTCTTGAAATCTATTTTAGTCTTTGGAAGTCATTTGAAGGGTTTAGAAGTCTTTCAAACTCTTCGAAGTCTATCAAGTCATTGGAAGTCTATTGAAGTATTTCGGAAAAAGCGAAGTCACATAGGGGGAAGTCTTTGAAGTCTTGAAGTCTGCTGTTCCCCCTTGTCGATTGGCAAAAGTCGTTGCATTTGGATTTCAAGTTGTGTTTAAACAAAATCTTGGTTGATTATACGAAAGTGTCAAAACTACAAGGTAAATGAAAAGATTTTCGTGATATAAGAAAAGCAGCAGTGGACTAAGGAAACTATCTTGAGGGAAATTGTTCGATTTCTAGCAGAAATGGTGAAATATTTAAGACTATGATCGTGCGATCAGAGAACGAGAAAGAAAAGTAGATGAAGTGTTTCTCGTTGAAGGATAAATCGAATTCTGTTGGGACATTCGATGTATGATATGTGAATAAAAAAAATCGTCGATTTCTCATCGAACAACGATTTGCATTTCTTAAAGAGTAACGAGTTAATGGAGAATTTGATTTTGCGACAAATTCGAAAATCAGAGAAATTTTAACAAATTTAATTGATTTCTAAATCAATCGAATAAATTACGAACGATAGCTTTTATTTTTGATTCTCACTGAATTCATTTGTTCGTAACGATTCTACAATTCAAATCTTTAATCAACAAGAACATATCGTTCATCATCTTAAAAGATTATTAGCATTTAGTCATACGGAACAATCAACCTTAACTTCAAAGTAAAACTAAAGTGAGAAATCTTGTCCTCGCGATGTTTAAAATGAAAATGAAAAACATAGAACCATCAACACTGCAAGCACCAGACTTTTTTGTAACATTGAAATTTTTTTTTACAATTTATTGATTTCCCTTTAATTGATTTTTCTACAAATTTATATTCACCTTCATATGAGAGTAACCAGATTTCCTTTGGCATGGAATAAACGATTCATTTCTCTGTTAAATGGAGACAAAACTCAAGCGAAACAATGATTAGTCAAAAGTAAAAAAATAGGAATTATAACGTTGATTTTGAGAAAATCCAACAATTTTCATACTTACGATCAGATTTCTTTGATAAAGAGATTTTTTGTACTTGATGATTATATTGATCGGTGACATATATATTTCCATAGCTATCGAATGACATAGTATGAGGATTAGATAATTTATCGTTTGTTGAACCGCTTTCACCAGAACATCCAAAAATACAACGAAAACCATTTTCATCTGAACCAATTATTCGATTATTTCTATGATCAACAATAAAAAGATATTGATCACCATCGAGAACAATTCCTGTTGGGCGAATAAGTTCGATTGTTAATTTTGCTGATCCTTTTCCTGCAATAGTTATTCCATTTCGTTGATTCAATCGAAATAATTGAATTCGATGATTGTAACTATCGGCAACATATAAATCTAAATTAATATCAACGAATATTCCAAGAGGATAATAAAGCATATCCGATTGAGGTCCTGCAACACCTATTCCAGCAACGATTGTTCTTATGCCATTTAACCATTTTTCATCAACTTGATGATTATCATACATTGAACAATATAAATTGTCATAAATATCGATGAAAAGACCAAAACATCGTGATGAAACATTCATAATCGATATCCATGTTTCATTTTCTCGAATCCATTTATCAACACGACCATGCGTCCTTCCATTGTCAACATAAATATCACCATTCGTGGTTACAAATAGTGATAATGGATCTGCTAAACTACCCGAAATAGTTTTTGTCGAATTAGGATGATTGTCATTTTGCCACATATGAATTTGACCAGTTTGTCGATTGGGTAAGTAAATTGAATTGTTTGAATTGATAAAAATACCAATCGGATATTGGCCCACAAAACTTTGCTTGGCAAAAGTCGTTGCAATTGAATTCCAAGTAGCATTAGTTCGAAATCTCGGTTGATTAAATGAAAAAGTTGCAATAGTAAAATATTGTTGTTGGATGAACAAACCAATCCAAATCCGAAGAAACATTTCAAATGAAAATAACTTTTTATTGTCGACATGTTTTTGTCAATAAAAAGATAAATAACATCGATCAACAAACGTGTCTTCTATGTAAATTCTCATGATTTTTCTCTCAAATCCGATGTCATCCAATAAAAGATTGTCAACACTTTCAAATCGAAGAACTCAGTCGTAAATAGATCGATATCAAATGAAAGTCACAGACTTAATTCACGATATTTTTTTCTTCTCAATCTTGAACAAATCGATTGACTCGAGTGCAATATTGTTCATTCCTTTCGAACAGATTATCAGAGTAATTCCTATTTACTTCGAATTAAATTTTTTGTTTCACATTTTCTCACTTAACAATCCTCATTGATTTCTACAGGCATTTCAATAAAATTCAATTTTGACATGTCGAAAGTTCTAAGAACTTGATTCGATCTACTAGAAGAATCTTTATTTTTATTTGGTATTTATCTCACATTCAAATTAGATAAGCAGGTTAAGAGAAAAACAAAACATATGATCGATACATAAAGTGATTTGCTACCTGTTTGTACTTTCGTAAAGATTTTCTAAAAAATGAATTGATATTTATTTTTTCTTCCAAAAATAATTGAATTCACCTGTTGGTAGAACTTCGAATTCGATGATTGTTGAGGGTGAATGCGGCGATATGTACACAGAGGGCATAACAACATAGTGAGGGTGAAAGCCGAAGAAAGTTGAAAATTCAACTTTCAAATCCGACACTACTAAACCATTTGATAAAACTTAGTTTTAATAGGAAACAATAACTTATTCTCTTGAATATTATGAACTGGTGACATCCTTGGCATCCTTGGAATCTTTGAATTCTTTGGAATCTTTGACTTCCGTGGATTCTTTGGATTCTTTGAAATGCTTGACATCCTTGGATTCCTTGGATTCCTTGGATTCTTTGGAATGCTTGACTTCCTTGACATCCTTGGAGCTTTTTACACCGTCACCCTCAAGTGGAATCCGTGGATTCTTTATGGATTCCGGATCCCAAGGAAGTCGGACAGGTCTCAGCAGTTGCTCTCCGTGGACAACCAGTACTGTCATCAGGAATTATTCCAAAAATAATATCACAGGCAGTGATATAAGGACACCATACACCATAATCATGATAGTAGACGCGAGTACCATCACTATTTACAGCAAATAGTTGAGGACCATCGACACTAATTGTAAAATAATGAGTTCCATTCGGTAAACCGGGTCCTTTTCTATTACATTTGACACATAATACTTCCCATGCTTGTTCAGTGCCTATAGCAGTTCGTTGTACACCATCTCTCAAACTAAAATATGTAAATTGGCATGTATCCATACCTTTCTTTTTAATTTTATTTCTGTTAAAATTCTAAATATTTATTCTCGCGTAAGTTTGTTTTTATGTCAAATAAATTTATGTTGGAAGAAAAAATGTAAAAGTATCTTTTAAATAGAAGTTCAAGCAATAAGTGTATTATTTGTTCTCTTTTGTGTATGAGTAACTAGAAAAAATAGGTAGCATATAAGAACGGAAGAAAAAAAACATTTTGTCTTAGAGTTTAACAATGAAAAATTAATTTATTCTGGAATAATATAAAATAGTTTTAATGTTTAATTTCATTTGAATTATTCTGTTACATGAAGTTTATCACCTTTTTTTAATCCTTTTCGATCAGATGTATTCAAAATAATACATCCTTTACTCGCTGATTGATCACCTCTTCCATTATCCCCATGAATTTGAAATGAATCTCGATCATACATTTTATTTGATGAATCTGGTTGTAAATTACATCGTTCTTTGTTCTTTTCACAATTATTGGTAATTGTGTATGTACCAGTCGGAATTGGACCTTCGTTTTTTTTTGTTTGATCTGTTACATCTTTTTTTCCACTATAACTTTGTGTTGATTGACCTGAATCACCATTAGTAAAGATACCAGTTTTTTGTGAATACGTATGTTTTGACATTTTTAAAAAGTTTTACTAAAAAGAATAAAACAGTATCAGAAGTCTCAATTTACTCTATGAATCTACTTGCGTAATAACCGTACAACAAATATGAATATTCTTTTCTTTATTATTTTTCGTTTGAAAGAATTGCTCTTTATTCAAACATTAGATTTATATAGCATATAACTTGGAATTTTCCAATATAAAAAAGGTATTTTAAGTGCATATAAGATACTTTTAGATGTTGCTATTTTAAGACACAAACATATGAGTCACATATCGGTTTATTTAGTGAAATCTTGGAAATTTCCAACTTACATATGCATTTTTTCAGAGAAACTTTTATTTCAGCCGATTTTCCGAATTAACCAGAGTCAGACTATTTAGTTAGCTTTTAATGCATAATTTGGATCAGCACCTCTCGAACTGGAGCTCTTACAGGAATTGCCACTTTTGTACTTCATACTATAATCTACGAGGTTTTTGATAGTCTATGAAGTAAATGGAATCTACAGGGTGATAAATAATATTATTCTAGGTGGGAAACACTATGATCTCGAGTCGAAGATATCATGAATTTTATACCAAGTGAAAGCCCGTGAAAAATGGGATCAATGTGTGTAACTGATCATTGAAAAGATAAGACTAGACTATGGAGTCATGGGAAGATTTCCATATTTTAGATATAATTAGATCCTGTAAGAGAAGAACATATACATATACATTCTTCTCTCGTTCTGTCGACCGGGGACGATGACTCATAGGGTATTCTCCCTTACATATACGTACATGGTCTTTTCCAGGAGATTGTCCACACTCGAGGAATGAGTTGGATTCTCCCAAGAATCATGAACATATAAATAACAGCAACGATAAACCTACATCATCATCAGTTTTCTTCTCCATTTCTCTTTCCCCTTTCTTTGTCAGTTATATTCACTCACTGAATAAATAGGCTGTAACAATTTTACGATTTATTTCTTTCGAATGATAGCTTAGGTGCAGTTTCATATATTTTTTTCTTTTCTTGACATTTTAATTGCAGGTGAAACGCGATGAGTAATCATTCTGTGCAAAGAAAAAAAACATATCTTTCTTCATTTTCTCACATCACAGAACAACATATTACACATCCATTCTTCGTTTTTGTATGTCGTCTTTGAGGCCAAAGTGAATCATTGATAATAGAAAAGAATAATAATTTGGAATATTCCAATTGTATATAGATTCATTATTAAAGTAATATCATCTTTTATTTTTCTTCTCTTGTTATCTTATATATACAGATCTATATAAACTCTTCATTCGATTGAATTGTATTTTTAAGATTTTTTAAAGCAGTATTAAGATAAAAAATGGCAGCAGTAAAATCACAGATGGGTTTTGTGACTGTAATCGTTGCTCATCCATCTGATTCCGATTATAATGAGATCAAAAACATGAAAGAAGCAGTGCGTGAAATGATGGATCACATAGAAGAATATACCGATATTGATCAATGTGAAAATTTTGTTCGATCTACTCGATACGAATATATTTTTATTATCTCTACAAGTCACTTTATCAACAATGTATTTAATCTCAATCTTCATCAAATTCGTCATGTTCAATCAATTTTCTTATTTGATCCTTATAAAAAAATAAATCTATCAGATATCGATAATCTAAGGCAATCATCATATAAAGTAAACAAAAAAATATTTTTTTTGTATTAAAGTTAATTTCAAATAATAACATTATTGTTAATGTTAGATGCAAAAATCATTTGTGTCATCAAATGATCTCATTCAATGTCTCTGGGAATGTGTACATGAATGTGCTAATCAATCTGATATTCTTCTGTCAACTTTAGCTGGCTGCTCGTCTGTTACAATGACAACAAATGTAGTCAATAATATAGCCGATTTTGCAGAACTTTGGTTTCCGTTATACATTAATTTTCTTCTCGATTTACCAATTATCGATCCAGATTATGAACAACAACAATTTGTAAATCAATGTCGAAAACATTTTTCTCAAAATCCTGGTGCATTGAAAATGATCAATGATTTTGAAGAGAACTATATGCCACATGGAGCCTTATACTATTATTCATGCGATGGATTTGTTTATCGCCTTGTTAATCGAGCATTATGTCGTCAAGCAATCGATGGTATTCGTGATTTTCGATTTCTTCTGTTTGATATTCGTAATCAATTACAATCGGCTCATAGAGAATTTCTAGACAAAGATACTAAAGTTGGTATGTCTAAAACTTTCTTTCGAGGCCAACGCATGTCTCATACTGAACTAAAAGAACTACAGAAAAAACATAGAGATGGTTCACTTATTACAACAAATAGTTATTTTTCGACAAGCGAAAGTATGGATATAGCACGAGTATTTGCTGGAAAACCTGCGAACGATATTGTATCGGTACTATTTGAAATTAGTGCTAAAATTAAAGATCCTGATGTTCAGCAACGCAATCCATTTGCTAGAATTGGTAATTACAGTAGATTTGGTTATGAAGAACGTGAAGTATTATTTTCTATTGGTTCATTCTTTAAAATTAACAAAATTTATGAAGAATCATCTTCGTTTTGGATCATTCAAATTACTTTTGTAGATGAAGATAATGAAAAAGAAGATGTTATAGAAGACTTCCGTACATTGCGGACATGTTCATCGGTTGCACAAATTATTAAAATTGGTGATTTACTTGCCAATCATCCACATCAAGGAGTAGCACAAGCAACAACATTCTATGAGCTTATTAAAACATCTCAATTCTCCAATATTCATAGTGCAGCTTGCATTGCTGGATTAGGTTGGCTTGCTTTTAAGGAAAAAAATGCAACTTTAGCAATTGAACAACAACAGATAGCTCTTCGTCTTTACGAGCAATTACCACAATGTGAAGATGAAAGTTTGACTTATTTATACACTACAAGTTATAACTGTATTGGAGCTAGTTTTCGTCTGATGAAAAAATATCGTCAAGCATTGGAATTTTACTACAAAGCTGAGAAATTACTTTTGAAAATTCCGATCGATAAATATGCCATGTATCAAGGATATCGAAATATTACATCTATTAATATTGCTTCTACACAGAAGTTATTAGACGAGATAGATAATGCATGGAATACCTATAAGAAAACACTTGCATATGAAATGAATGCATCTACACGTTTTCATGGTCATACATATCTAATCATTGCACAAGCTGGTCTTTATGAAGCAAAGATATCTCATGATACAGATGAATATGAACGATGTTCACAAAATTGGAAAGCTTTTCTTGATATTAGTCTTACTAATTTATCATCTAGTTATAGACGTAGTATTATTTCTGGAGTGCTTCTTATTGGTTTTGAATATGCTGATAATGAACAAAGACGTACAATAGCGATAGATTACTTTCAGAAAGTTGTTCGTATTTCACGTCAATATGTACAAGTGAGTTCTGATTATTATCATATCGTTCTTCAATGTTTAAATAAAGTGGCACGACTTTTTACAAAGCAACGAAATAATAATCATGCTATTATCCATGCTTTGGAAGCATTAAATATGTGTCATGAAAATGACTTGGCTGATATTGCAGAATGTTATGAGAGTATGATGTTAAATTATGAACAACAGTTAATGGATGTAAAAGATGATTTAACTCCGGATGATATCTGTAAAATGATAGTCGATAATCCATTTTTTTCTACAGTCGTTTTTACTTTCAAACATAGCGAATTTGCTTTTGGACAATTTTCAACCAAAATTATAGATTCACTCGTTTTAGAAGGACTTACTCTTAAACGTCGATTGGCTTATTGTTATTTAAAATTAGCCGCTCTATCACAAGCTCAAGGATATATAGACAAAGAACAAACATACACAGATAAAGCACGTACGTTTCTTATGAAAGCAGCAAAATTACTTGGAGATGATTCTGAAGGACAGAAAATTTGTGCAAATAATATAAACTATCTTAATGAAGATTTCAATTCTATTATTAATAGTTATAAAACAGATCTTAATCGTCATCAGTCTAATCAACAGAAAAACAATTTATGTATAGGTGAAGATGCATTTTCTTATATTGCACATTTATATGCAAGAAAGAAGGAAATTAATCAAGAACATCAATGGTTAAATTCAGCCGTTCAATACTTTGAATCTCATGGTCATATATGTGAGCATACAGTCATGTGTTTTCGTAAACTCGTCCGTTTCTATGAGAAACATGAGAATTTAGCTGCAACTATCGACGTTCTTGAAAGACTTGTAAATTATTTATTTAAATATAGTCCTTGTTCTTTTCTTCGAACTTCAATCAAACCTATTGTAATGACAATGGTTCGATATTTTGGTGAAAAAGGAGATCACAAACGAATTATTTGTATTCTTCAAGATTTTATTAATCTTATAATTACAGAACCCATCGATGACCCATGTCAAATAGATGAGAATTTTAAGAAACTACTCGTCAATTGTGAGGATGATGTTACTATTAGCAATCGAGCGTATGAATCGTATCTCGAAGTACTCTTACGATACAAACCTTTATCATCGGAATGTTATATTCGAGTGATTGAACTAGTCTTTCGTCAAGCTATTGCACTTTATCATTTACACGAGAATTATCATAAAACTATTAAAAAATACCAAGAGTTCATTGAATTAATCATCAAAAATTCTACTAATTATCAGTTTACTCAATCTACTTTTAAACGTCTTGCACTTGAATTCGAAAATCTACATGAATTTGACGTTGCACTAGACATATATTCATGTTTGAGCAAATTTATTATTAAATATAAGAAAAAAGAGGACAATGTACTTGCTGGTTTCGTTATTGTTCGATGTAAACTTCTCAAACTTTCAGGCGCAACCTTCAAAGAAGATACTCAACATACATTCATTCAATTAATGATATTTTATCATAATAATGTCGAACCACAATTTGTTTTTTCTGAATACTTTCAATCAAAAGGTGCAACTGTTGATCGCTGTTCTTCTAATGGTATTTACTTAGATCTACTTGAATTTTGTTTTCAATATCGATCTGAATTGTATGAAGATCATATGAGAATGAATACGATTGCATTAGCAGAACGACCGACAGAATTAATCGCATTCATTACAACGAATCGTGTAGATTACAAGTCACTTATTATTCATCTCTTCAAAAAATATGGTGATCAACCTGTAGCTAATTGTCTTCTAAAACAGTCGTTTCTCAACTTTGATAATGCTGTAATAAACTGGGTTTCATCGATTGAAACCGATAAAACAATTTATTGGAGTCAACTTCTACATCGTCTTCTAGAATTACAATCTATCGATGATGAATGTCTCGCCATATGTTACACAAAAATAGATGATAGAAAGACAGCCGCTTCATTGTTTAACACTGATATCTATGGAGATCCAGCACTTCAATTCAATACTAATGCATGTCGACGATATCTCCAATATGTCTATCCTCAAGCATCTTCCGAGGAACAAAGGAAACTTGAACTTCGCTATCAAAAACATTTCTTTGTTGAATGCGATTCTTTTTCAGGTCAAATGTCATATGAAGTTCTCCCCATTGAATAAAAGTTTCTTTTTTATTCTTAAAAAAAAATCTTACATTTGATGTAAACTTTTAAGTTTCTCGAGGTACAATCACCCAGTCTGTATCTCCCATGGCTTGATCAATTTTAGTTCTATCATCTGTAGCACGGGTAATATTATTATTATTGCATTCCATCATGCCAAATTTGATATCACAGGCTGTTATATATCGATACCATCGGTCATTTTCATGATAATATACGAAATTGTTATTTACAACAGCAAATAATTGAGGTCCTTGTACACTTATTGTCTTAAAATAGACACCACCTGGACAACCAGGACCTGTCCGACCCATATCTCTTTTCAATTCTTCCCATGATTGTTCGATACCTAGTACACGTTTAGGCATCGAATCCGCTCTACTAATATATGAAAATTCACAGGTATCCATTCTTATCAGTACGTTGAGAGAAGGCAATTTGGACACAACTGTGTAATATATTTTCTCTTTTTTTTTACAAAAAAAAATCCAGCATGTATTTCCTTATGTCAACAATCGTGTATATTGGTATTTACAACAAACGAGGAAGAAAAAAAAGAAAAGTCTGTTTTCACATAATGTGTTTCGATTGGTGAAATATTAGTCATTTTAATGAATCAGCAGTTGCTCTTGGTGGACATCCACTGCCTGTGTCAGGTATTGTGCCGTAAATTATGTCAGTAGCACTGATATAACGGTTCCATTCGCCATCACGATAATAGTATACACTAGTACCAACAGCATCAACAGCAAACAGTTGCGGACCGTCGATACTGATTGTAAAATAGTGAGTAGCATTCTGTAAGCCAGGACCATCAAGTTTCAATTTGGCACATAATACTTCCCATGCCTGTTCGACACCTACGACTGTTTGTTGAGTATCATCTCTTGATCTAATATATGTAAATTGACATGTATCCATACTCTTCTTTTTCTTCTGTTTGAAATGATTAATAACTATTTCCTATGTTTATCATTATATGTAATAAATTCGTCGTTCTGTCAGTTTACTTTATGTTGGTAAAAACCAAACGTACTATTTCTTTCTTTTTTTCTTAAACTTGGTAATGGTATTAAAAATGATGTCAAAGAAAGAAAAAGTCGGAAGAATGAATTCAAACTTGCGTAAAGCAAGAATTGATGTACATTCTGAAGATAATGTTGCTTAATACGGAGAAAATTTTTCCATAAATTTATTTAAAAAAAAAAGAAAAGAAAACTCAACTGATTTGTAAGATACTCATCCACTTTCTTTTTAAATACACTATTTATTGATGTAATGACAATGCAAGGAAAAGAATTATTTCCAATTAAATATTTTGTTCAGTAAATGATTTTTTTATTCGTCAATAGTTTATTCTGTATTGAACTTTCTCTATTTCTTATTTTTAATACCAGTTTATTTACCAAAATCAAGTTCTAATTAATTTTAATCTAAACAATAATTTTGATATACTCAATGAGATAATGATTATTTAATCTGAAATTTTCTTCAATTTCTTATCAAACAATATATACAACAAGTAGCGCTCATTGCATGGATTCGCAGACCCTTTTCTGAAAGAAATTTGTTGTCATGTTTTACTAATGCAAGTGAATTGAATGTATATTTTCATTTTAAGTTGCTTATTATAAGATTCGATATTTTACGAAGTTTTTTTTC
>Ga0209930_1003011_pt1 | contig 17797 bp, 35 predicted proteins | sample ThiBiot_500_biof_2_FD_183948 | JGI IMG/M metagenome (GOLD analysis project Ga0209930, IMG submission 183948) | Wastewater bioreactor microbial communities from Cape Town, South Africa - Thiocy_cont_500_biof (SPAdes) | ecosystem: Engineered > Bioreactor > Thiocyanate-remediating >... | reverse complement strand
GTGGGCAAGTAGATCAATCTCATTTAGTTTATCAAAAGTAATGGTGAATCCAGATGTAAAATAATTCGTTGTTTTCTCGTTTAAAGGGCAAATGTTCAGTGATCGATAAAGCTGAAGAAATGTTCGATAAAATAACTAATCGTAACAATTTCACATATTCAACAATGAGTATGTTTTTATTTTTAATATCGAAGATGATCAATAAACTTTGAACTTTTACAAATAGTCAATACTTATGGTTTAAGTGGAATGGGTGCTCGGGCTATTGAACTCTATAAACAACTATCGGAAGAATTCATTGATGAAATAACTCATATTTGTGTTCTGAATGCATGTTCACACTGTGGACTTGTTGATGAAGCTCGATCGATCTTTGCTAATATTCAGATAAAAACATTGTCTATCTATACAATGATGGTAAAGAAACAATTTCATTTGTTTTAATGATTTTTATTTTTGTTAAAGATCGATGTACTTATTCGTGCATCGCTTTTAAAAGAAGCAAGAGCTCTCATCGATGAATATGAACGTGATCATTCTCCATCGTTGGTTTGACTCTTCTCGGTAATACTTATGGATTAGTTGGAAACGTAAAAAAGGTGAAAGAAATTCGTGATGAATTGATTAAATCCGGTCTCAAGAAACCACCCGGTTTATCAACGACTTCGGTCAACGGTGAACTATATGTGAATATCAATCATCGTATATTCTCACTATCAGATATGTTTTCCTTCTTTTTCAGGAATTTGTAGCTCATGATCAATTGCATCCACGATCAGCTGAAATTCATTTGGAATCAAGAAAATTAGATGCTGAAATTGTTCAAATTGGATATCAACATGATCAAAGTTGGGTGTTGCGACAGTTGAAGGATAACGAAACAATAGCGTCTGTGCTTTGTGGTCATAGTGAACGATTAGCAATCGCCTGGAATTTTGTCGTTAATCCAAGGACAACAGAAATTCTGATAACCAAAAATCTTCGAGTTTGTGGTGCTTGTCGTATGTAGATGAAGCAACAAAATTCATTGCTAAAGTTCGTCAATGTAATATTACTGTACGTGATGCAAATCGATTTCACCATTTTGGTAAAGATGGCAAATGTTCCTGTAATGACTATTTTTGAAAAGAAAATTTGTTGTCTTTGTCGAAATTCTTTTCGAGGGAACCAGCGAAGAGCGTTCGTTTTAAAGATTCGCTGATGTTTTTAAAGGAATAGAAGTATCTAATCGTGTCTGATTTGTAAGTTCAAGTCAATTTTCAAGTCTGACATCTATGAAGAATTTATTTTTCTAATCTGTTGATTGATATGGCATAAAGCCAGTGCAAGAAAAACTCGAACAATGACAAGGTTTCGATCGCTGACTATCAATAGTTGTTCCATAACTATAAGATAATTCTTCATTGGCTTGAATGGTTCGTAAAGTGAAAAAAGCTAAATGTGGTGGTGATGGTTGATCAATACGAACAGGTACAATATGCAAATTAGGATTACAACTATGATTAATAAATCGAGTCCAATTGCCATAATATCGAGCATCAACAAATGTTTTTACAATTGATTGAGAATGATGTTCATTGTAGAGTAACAAATAATTATGTTCATAATTTCGAGTCGATAGAATACGTTGATGTGCTTGTGTTTCCGATAAAATTTCACCTACATATTCACCGACATAAGTACCAGGATGAAGAATTGCTTGTTTAGCAATAATTCCACAGCCTTTATTCGATCCAGAAATAAGTTGAACATTATCAGATTGATCTTCTTTTTGTGTACGACGATTTTGACATGATTCTAACGAACATTGACATTCAGAATTACATTCAAATATTGGATTTGTTTTATTCATAATTAAACATTGTGATGCATCATAATTATTTCCAAAACGATTTGTACATGAACAATTCATACAAGAATCTGTTGTTGAACAAGCACAACCTTCATATTGTTCGTCTTCTTCATTCGATGAGATCAAGCAAGAATCCACATACTATAGATTATTTATATTCGTTTTTATTTGCAAATGTTTTTCAATAACAAAAAAAAAGAAGTAAAAGAAAATCTGTTTCCTACCACAAAAGGTGTCTTTTCTTTTAAAACTGCAGCAATAGTTTGTTCTCGAATATTTGTCATGATGATTTGATTGTAAATGAGAGAGCAGTTAGATCATTCGTTCGAATCAATCCTGTTGGCATACGACCAATCGGTGTTTGTAAATCTTCGACTAAGATTTGTGAAAAATTCGAATCTATACTAAGACAATGATTAGCAGTTAATGATGATTCACGATGAAAATCAAGTTCAATTGGTGAAATTGTTTGATTTAATTTTAGATATTCGAGAACATTTAGAAAACGTGAACGCAATTCTGTTCGTTTTTCTTGTTTCAAAATCGAATTCTCTGGTGTTTGAGTCGTTAATGCTAGACGATAGGCGGCAAGGCCGTCTTCATTATGATCAACAATATCAGACATCTAAAAAATGAGAGAAAAAGATTTGTAAGGTTCTACTTGAATTTATGAATGAATGATGAATCACGTTTTTAAATAAGGTTTTTCGACAGCCAATCCAGAGATCGTATCATAACTGACTGATTTATCATAGAGGTCATGTATGGACATATTTTATTTCATATGGTTTATTTTATTTTTTTATTCGATTTTGATGGACTGTAACTGGGAGATGTGTGCTTGATAGTTGTCGATAAATTCGTAACATTTTCTGTAAATGATTAAAATAATGCGACAATGAATCTCGTGGCAATGTTGGATTTCAACCAAATTGAAGTTGAAATGGAGAAAATTTTGTTGCTCTGTGTTGACCTGTGTTATAAGCAAAAACAGTTGATTTTAGGTGTATCCAGGATGATCAATACGGTTGCCATGACGGTACAAAACCATAGCGTCTACGACCATTTTACATAGTTTACAGCTGTATCTCATCGTGACGTATACGTTCAAATGTCGCGTTGAACCTCTCTATTATCCCATTGGTTTGTGGATGGTATGGAGCAGTTTTAATGTGATGCCAATCTAGTATATGTGTCGGTGCATTCATTAATTCATTTATGAAATGTATTCCTTGGCCCGAAACAATTTTGGTTGGAACGCCATAAATACAAATATAGTGTTCGTATAAGGCCTGTGCTGTTTGATTTGACAGTTGTATACCAATCACATATTTCATACGATAATCAGATATTGCTGGATATGGACCACTAAGTGTTTCGTCGAACAGCTCGGATAACAAAATTAAATTCGTGACCATCCATACTTCATTTTTGATATTTTGAATTTCTAGTGATTGTTGTTAATCTTGTTTCAATTTTGTATTTGATCGAGTATTTTTTTGTCAAACACTTATTCGTTTGTTCTCTCCTTTACATTGTCTCGCGGAACTTGTAGTTACGTAAATGCATCTTTAGATTTGATGTGCCATTGTAAGGTCGTACTCTTCTTCTTCCTCTTTATTCTTCAAAAAAAAACAACAATAAGAACAAAAAAGAGAGAGCGAGAGGTATATATCTAGTATTGATACATCATCGGGGGTCCAAGATTTCCTCCTCCACGAAGCATACGTGAACAAGCAGAAATATATTCATTAAAATCCAATCCACCTGTTTGATTAATATCGAAATTTCTAAAAGCCATTTCAGCTTCATGATTGATTTCTTCCCAAGTTTTATTCACTAGAGATGCAATATAAAGTTTTCGAAATCCATCACGATCAATTACACCGAGTGCATTCGCATAGTTATAAAATTCATGTCGTAAATGAGCGATATCAGCCGGTGATAAACCTGATAGATTCGAAAGAAGCACATCGTTTCCATACGATGATGCTGGATTCGGTGCTGGGCCACGATAGGGTGGCTGCTGACCCATTGGATAAGGTGGTTGATAGCCCGGTCCTGGTTGTTGCATCGGTGGTTGTGGACCTGGTGGAGGATATCTTGCAGGTACTTGTTGTGGAGGTTGTGCTACCGCTGGTTGACCTTGACCAGCCTTTGCATCCTTATTTCCTTTCAATTTATTCATTAAACTTCCCATATTTGATGATTCGAGATGTTTATTTTTCGAAACAAACTCAATAACTAACTATTAATCATGAAGTGAAGCAGTCTTTCTTTTCTCTCCTTGATACATCAAGCGTGGTTTTCAAGGTGAAAAACATATTGATGCCTATCAATCCGAATCATGTATGAAAAATGAGTGAGTGAAACGAAATGAATGATGATGTAAGATATTCTAGCTCCGGATTCGAGCATTTCCTTTCCCGATTCGCCGGATCACTGGCCCCAATGGCTCCAACACTGGTTCCAAGTAGAGCTCGACGAGATCTATCTGGAGCCAGAATATCTTACGTGAATGATGATGAAAATAACAAATGGCTGTATACTCTGACAAATAGAAGCATACTTATGAATAGTGTCATCTATAGTCAATATGGCGTTGATTTGATTTGAAATACAAAATAGCCAATTGGATGAAAAAGATATGAATAATCAGTTTAGTTTAGTTTAGATCGTATGTTGAGTACTAGTTTGTCGTTTTTTTTTCTTTAAAGATTAATTATGAGCGAAAGTGAAGAAGAAACATCAAAACAAGAAGATTTCATCGAATCGAAAACATTTGATTCGTTGTCACTAAAAAAATGGCTGAAAAATCAATGTCGTCTACTTGGTTTTGAACATCCAACACCCGTTCAAAATGCGTGTATACCACGCATTCTCGAGGGTCAAGATATTCTTGCATGTGCCAAAACAGGTTCTGGTAAAACAGCGGCATTTGCTTTGCCAATTCTTGATGCTCTCAGTGATGATATCTATGGCATCTTTGCATTAGTTCTCACACCAACTCGGTATGTTTACAGATGCGAATAGTTCTCTTCTCTTTTACGATTGTTTATTAGTGAATTAGCCTTTCAAATTGCTGATCAATTTCGTGTATTTGGCAAACCGTTAGGCTTGAAAGATTGCGTCATCACCGGTGGAATGGGTGAGGGTTTTGTTATTTTCATTTCTTATTGAATCTTGTTGTTTGTTAAGATATGATGATTCAAAATTCTGCTTTAACTGAAAGTCCACATATTGTCATCGCTACACCCGGTCGTTTAGCTGATCATATCGATAGTGGAACAGAATTTTCATTAAAGAAAATTAAATTCTTAGTAAGACTTCACATTGAAACGAAACGATTCGTATTGAAGATGAATTTCAGGTTTTGGACGAAGCCGATCGTTTGTTAGAAGATAATTTTGGCAAACAATTGCAAACAATCTTTTCAATTCTACCCAAACAACGGCAAACACTTCTGTTCAGTGCTACTATCACAGACACAATTAAACAAGTACAATCCATATCCGAACGTAAACCGTTTCTCTTCGATGGCAATCTTCTGTAAATCATCTTCAATTCGAAAAAAAAACATCTCATTTTCATATCAATAATAGACATCAACCTGCAGATAAACTGGACCAATACTATATGCTCGTGCCACAGAATGTCAAAGATGCGTATTTATTTCATTTGCTATCTCTTTATCATGGCAATGAAGATGATGAAGGTGGAAAGAAACATAGTAGTTCAACGATTGTTTTCACGAGTACATGTCGTGATTGTCAGATTTTATCAATGATGTGCAGAAAATTTCACATGCCATCGGTAGAAATTCATTCATTGATGAAACAACGACAACGAATTGCTTCGTTGGCGAAATTCAAATCGCAACAAGTTCGAATTCTTTTTGCAACTGATGTCGCCTCTCGGTAGGCCCACCGTTCTTTTGTCTCGTACTTCTTATTCAAACTCTCGTTTTCAGAGGTCTTGATATTCCCACTGTTGATCTGATTGTTAATCATAATGTTCCATTTGTACCCAAAGAATATGTTCATCGTGTTGGTCGAACAGCTCGTGCTGGTAAAAATCTTCTTTTTTTTGATTTCCTTGTTTATTTCTCTCTTTCATCTAGGTCGTTCGGGCACGGCAATAACATTAGTCACTCAATATGATGTGAAATTAATGCATAAAATCGAAGATCGTATCGGCAAATCATTGCTCGAATATCGTGTGAAAGAGAAAGAAGTGTTAAAACTTCTCGTTGAAGTTTCTATGACGCGTAGTCAAGTTGAAATTCAACTTGATGAAGAAGATTTTGGCGAAGCCGAGAAAATTAATAAACGAAAACATCGTCTTCTCGAACAAGAACTTCGAGAAGACACCGAACCGATTAAAGAAAAAAAATCGAAAAAAAAAACGAAATAAATAAAATAAAATAAAAAAATCTCGTTTTGCCTGTGTTTTTCTAGATTAAAAAAAAAGAAGAAAATGTTAAATAGTTATCCATTGTACAATCCAACAACGAATAATCTACGTCGTAATAGTCTCAATAATCCATTGTCTTTGCCTAAATACCGTCGAAATTCCTTTTCTCCTTCAACTCCTTTGATCTTATCTCAGCCGACGACTGAACAATCGTTTCTCGATGATATCGATCTTTCACAAGATTCATCGACTCCTTCGTCTCAATCGAACATTCAATGTGTTCGTATCATTCGTCGAAATGACACAGCACCAATCCAAACCAATTCCATTCCGAATCAACGTCGAGTTGTTCGCGTTATTCGGCTAAGTAACAACACTTCATCGCCATCATCGTCCTCGTCAAATGTATATATCGTTCGTAAAACTGATCTTACTCCAACTCCCACTGTTCAAATCAATCCTGCAATACAACATGTGATCGCTAAGAATAATGTTAATAATAATACTAATAATGCTAATTCAGAAGATGAAAATAATCAAATCAATAAATTCAATGGTGCAACAATATCGATATTTGGTATTGAATTCAGTGTTATTTCGAATGCAAATCAATGTGCATCACTTGTACAAAATCTATCCGATTCAATGAGTAAACCAACAACAACAACAACAACAACAAATAAAATCAATGATATACATAAACTATTCTCTCGGATCTATCGTTGTGTGCTTTGTTCGGCTGAGTTCAATGTTTACGAAGATTTTGTTTCGCATGGCAGTGGACATTTACAAGATTTGACATTGAAACCTCTTGAAACAGCGTCAGTATTTCGTCGACGATCGTATCGATGTCTTCTACCGAATTGTAATTCGAGAATTGAAAGGTAACAATCGATTGACTCGAATATCGAAAGATTAATCTCTTATCTCGTCTAGTGAAACTGAAAGTCCGCGAATTCTCGATCAATTATTTCGTCGACATCTTCTCAGTCATGTTGGAACGCATCCATTTAAAGTAAATCTTTTGTTTCAATAGTAAAATCAATCTCTCATTCATCGATATACTCTAGTGTCATTTATGCAAAAGTAAATTTCAGCGTATACAAAACTATCGTGTACATTTAACTTATCACGAAGAAATGAATAGTTGTTCATTACAAGTTCGTTGTTTTGAGAAAATCATTTGTTTGAATTGGCTTTTTCTTTGGTCTTTAGTGTAAAAAATGTTTGAAAAAATTTGCCTCAGATAAACAATATAATTTTCATGTTCGAAAATGTTTTGTTGTTCCGCCGAATCAGACAACGACAACGAATGCATCATTTCGTTGTCGAATATGTGGAGAGAATTTCGAGAAAGATCAAAGTTTAAAATTGCATTTAAATCATTCCCATCCGTCAACCACACCCAATGTCACAGCTATCCGAAGTGACAATGAGTAACTATTCCTTAAACATAAATAAAAATCTGCAAACATTGACTTTTCAGAGTTCGTGTTCGACTTGTTTCTCCTCCAGCAACTCAAACTAATTCCAAAACATCATCGAATAACTGTCAAATTTGTCATCAAGAGTTTCCCAAACGTTTATTATACAAAAAACATATGCTGACACATTTGGGCGATAAACATTTCGCATGTACTTATCCGGTATGTCATTGTCAAGAGAGTTTCTTCATCGACGAGGCTTTTTGTTTGATTTCTCAGGCATGTAAAGACACATTCTACAGTCAATCGAATCTTGATCGACATGTTCGAACGGTTCATTTACGTGCAGGCCATGTTTATACATGTACATTTCCTAATTGTGGCAAATCTTTTACACGAAATGATTCGTTAAAAACGCATCGAGCGAAACATTTTCCTAATATGATTATGAAATGTCCGTATGTTGATTGTGAAGAGAAATTTCGTGTTCGTTCAACATACCATGCGCATGTTAAACGACATCGAACTGATAAACAACAGCAAACATCGATGATTTACGTTTGCGTTCTGCAAAATTGTCAATATACAACATCGAATAAAGCGAGTATGAAACAACATTTGACTAAAGTTCATGATTATAAACAAGAAAAAGGTAATCGAATTCCTATTCGAACAGACGAAAAGACCTTGCGATTGATATTTGATTGCAGATGAAGATATTCCCTATCGACAATATCCTTCGAAACAAGCCCAAGTTCAACAGCAACAGCAACCGGTCCCGGTAGTGGCGCCTGAGCCCATTCCAACAAATGTAGTCGAAGTATCAGCTCCTCTCGTAGTTAAATTACCCGGTGATGAACCGCTTCCAAGCTCATCTCTCGTTGTTTCTCATCCACAACCGTTAATTCCGGGTAATTGACATCCGATTTCCATGAAGTCTCATTCGTAACCTTTATTTTTTCAGCTCCACCTCCTCCGCCACCGCAATCTTTAAGTGACACAATCGATTTCTTTAACATGTTAATGATGCCTGACATGCCACTCGGTGATCTCGATTGGTTGAACATCGAATCTGAAGAAAATATTCGACCTCGTAAACGTCAGAATATAATTACTATTAGTCGTATGTTATATCGAACTTTTGTTCTTGATTTGAATTGATTCGAGTGTTTTCTAGGCGACATGGAAAGTCTCTCGACTGTGGTCGTCGAAAATCTAAGTGGTTGTGCTCGAACAGATTACCGAAGTAATCATGCGTTACTCGAACGTGCTAAATTTCGACGAAAACTCTTGAATTACAAACGAGGTAACCTCTTCCACTTCACCTTTTGATTCGCAATTCGATTTCTCTTTGAAAAGATTTATTATTACGCGTCGATGCTCAACCGGTAGCGAGTACATCTCGACGATTATCGTGTCAATTATCCGATGATAATGATAACGGAATTGAAGATGAAGACGATGATTTTCTTGAAACAACGCTGTTTGAAACAAGTCCCAAACGAATGAAACGATGGGTTGATGTCAATGAAAGTTAAATCAATTTGTTTTTCTATTCAAAGTACTGATTTTGTTGCACCCCTGGATACATTCGACACATATTTAACAAATTGTTTTCTTGTTCTCGGTTCTTTTCAAATTATCGAATAAAATCATGTGTGTGTGTATGCGTGTTGTGTATATCTAATCTTTATCATACTCTCTGTCTTTCGCACGTTGTCGTTGTTGTTGTTGTTGCACACTGGGTTACTCGATTATTATTCTTTTCGTTATTGTTGTTGTTGTTTAGTTTTACAAGACTGTGTGTGTGTTATTTCTCGTTCGCTTTCTTCGTTACATAAAAAATACAAGATTCTTTTTTTTCCGTTTCTCTTTTTCTCTCTTCAGCGAATGTTTTATATAATAAAAAAAAATACTTCATAGAAAAGAATGTGCATACATAAAAAGTACGGCATCACACTCCTTTTTTAGCTTACTGGTGATGAAGATGAAACAAAAAAACTCACATAAGAACATGAAAAACAGATGGTCGAAAATGATAAGATTATATAAGATTGCACTTCAAGTTTTACGTATATAATACATCGATTTGCGTATTCGTTTTTTTTTATTTTCTAGATAAGACAGCTTGTGCAACAGGTAAAATTGATTCATGTCGAAATCAACGGATAAAAATCATATTGAATCGAGTCCACTTGTGATCGATGACTCGTTCGAAGGTTATCCATTGAATTATTTCAAGTAAATTCTTTGACTTTTGAAAAATATATCTATGATTTCTATTGAATAGTTTGCCGTTGCATTATCGTGATGATTTGAAATCGGTTCTTATTCCGTACGGCCTTGTGCAGGATCGAATCGAAGCGTTAGCTAGTCGAATCTTTTCGGATTTACATATTCATATACCTGAACAACTTAGTACGAAGAGAAAAAGGAGATTTCGAGAGTGAACAAATTTGCTTGTATTTAGTTTGTATGTGTGTGCTCAAAGGTGGTTATCGATTCTTTTCGGATCTTGTATCGAAAATTCAGAATGAAAATCGGTTCGTTGAAATTTGTATTCATACGAATTCGTTTATTTTTATTGATTGTAATCATTTTTTTAGTCTTCGAAATGACCGTAGTTTACCGATGAGTTTAGAATTTATTCGTGTTCGAAGTTATGTCAATGATCGTTCATCGGATCAACTTGAAATCATGGGTCTTAGTGATTTAACTGCGTTGAAGAGTAAACATATTCTTATCATCGAAGATATCATCGATACAGGTGTAACTATGGTTGCTTTGAAAAAAGAATTAGAAAAATTTGGTCCCAAAACAATTCATGTCGTTTCATTGTTTACCAAACGACGAAAAGATAAAAAATGTATATTCAAACCGGATTATTCCGGCTTCGAAGTTCCCGATCATTTCATCGTCGGTTACGCACTTGTAAGCAAAAAGAAAAAAATCAATTGATTTTTGTTATTATTATTTTTGTTATTTAGGATTATAATGAATACTTTCGTGACTTGGAACATATTTGCGTCATGAAAGAATCTGGTATTGCCAAGTATGCAATGCCCAATGGGGATAAAGTCAACGAATGAGAAGCAATGAGAATTACTATTATTTTTATGATTTAACTTGCATTTTTGTGTGTGATTCTTTTCATATGTTTTTAAAAAAAAGTATCTTGTCAAAGCTGTAGTGTTATAACCCTGGTATTTCTTCTTTTTTTTCCTGATGTTAGTGTTTTTTTTGTTGCCTTCGAAAAGAGAAATGATTAAAAACAGATATTCACAACAAAAAAATTCAGCTAATGTCAAATATTCTCACGAGCAAAGGTCGTGTTTATGCTATCGAACGAACGTACCTAGTAATCTATGATTTTCTCAGATAACATACCTGTTCTCGAGCGACCTCTGATGTCATTGGTCTCTAGGCAACCTTGTTTGAATCGAATGAACTGATGGAATTTAACATTCTTCTTTTTCTGTTTTTTGTTCCACTTAAAAGTGATTGTCAATAAATAAGAAAAATGACTTACAGAGATATAAGTCGTAAGTGGATTAATATTTTTTAATTAAAATTAAAAAAAAAACGAAACCAAATGTTTTTAAGACTTGTGCGAAATGGCTCGTGTTCTTTCGTATCCACGATTGATTTCAATGGAGAATTTTCGACAACCAAATTTTCGATTAGTTGCTGAATTGATGACTTGGCTTGTCAAACAGTACATTTATTCATCTATCGATCTATCTTTTTTTCATTATTATGAGTAGATATGATCCATTGGCAGACGTGCCAAATGATATCGAAGGCGAACAAGATCGTGTCATGTTTATTCGAACGATAACTCAAATAATCGTAAAATTAATCGATCATTTCTTATCTCGATTCGATCTGTCTTTTTTTTTCTTTTTAATTCAATAGGCAACACGAGCGCATGTTAAACTCAACACGAAAAAACTCTATCAAGCCGATGTTCATGCTGTCAAGGAAATTCTCAAAGTGATAACTCCACTTTATAAAGCTTTACGTGATAGCGAAAACAAGGAGTTAGACGATGAGGACGATATTGATTTACAATATCGTTATGCCATGAATGAAGATGTAAGAGATAACGATTGAATTCTTTGCATGGTTTTTTCTTCAATTTCGAAATTAGATTGGTACATTGAAAAGTGCACGGCAACTTTGTTCGACTATAACACAAAAAGGTGCTAATCTACATGAATTATTAGGCAAAGAACTTGATGCTCGAGTATGAAAACGAATTTTTGGAGATAAAAAAACGAAAAAAAAAATGTATTCGTAGGAGGCACGACAAGAAGTTATGGGTCGAACAATGGAATTATCCGAAGTTCAAGAAGGCATGCGTGAAGCTGGAAATGCAGCTAAAGTACAAACATATCTTTGACAACAAAAGAAAACAAAAACATTGAGTTTTCGTTTTTCTTTCAGCGTGAATTAGCTAAATTCGAAAAATTGATTAATAATGTTCAAACTGATGAAGTTGCATTGGACGAAAAAATAGCCAAACGTCAAGAAGAAAAAGATCGTCATCAGCGACGACTTGATATGTTGAAGAATGTTCGGTATGAGTTTATCTGTTGTCTCGGTCTTTTTCATTGGCGTAATGTTTATTTTTAGACCATCGTTTATGAATGATTTCGAGAAATTCGAAAATGAATTGAGCGATTTATACAACAACTATGTTTTGAAATTTCGAATTCTATCGTATTTAGAAAAAGAATTGGAAGGACATTTTCGAAATCAACGTGAAAAAGTTCAAGAAGTTTCACGACAATACATGCAAACCATCAATTCTCAATTAACCGAGCAAGATCAACAGAGATTTAATCGACAATTACAAGATCAAAATGATGATATTGGCTTGCAAAGTGATGAAGACGAAGAAGACGATTCGGATGACGATGAGTATACATCAATTTGAAATGAAAAAGAAAAAAAAGAAATATCCAATTCTGTTTTATAGTGAAGATGCATCTGATGATGATGACGATCAAGTCTCGCCGCCTCCTCGAGGCAATCGAATTGGTACTGTTCGATACGAAGTTTTTGTTTTATGCAAACGAGTTTTATTTTCTTCTTTTGTATAGAAAATGGCACTCGAGGCAAAGCTTATGGAGGCATGACTGCTGAACTTAGTGGTGATGATGATGACGACGAAGTTGAAGTAGGTCGAGGTAACGACGAAGAGGAAATGGATGTCGATCCACGACGACGCGGTGGAGGTCGACCTGGTGGTCGTCCACCGAGTGCTAATGGTCAACGTCGACAACGTGCACCTCAACCACAACCACGAGCAACATTGGATGATGACGACGAAGATTTTTAGTCGATTTTCATGTTCTTTTTTTCCTCGTTGTTTGTTATCAATACATTTTCATATTTATTTCCTTTGGAATAAAATGACAGAAAACGATTTTGTGTTTTACAAAGGAAAATTTCACTGGTTCATTCAGTCATTTCTATTGAAACATGATGGAGGAGGTTGCCATAGTTTTCATTTAAATCAATGTCGATAAGGTGACTTGTTATTGTTGTTCTGTTCTTTCTCCGACAGTGTGATTCTCTTACTGTTAAACGATGGCTGGTCGACGAACATCCGAAGATTCTGATGAAGAAGAATTTCAAGAAATTCTCTATACAAAATTGCAAAATAATTATCGACATGCAAAAGAAGATCAACGAGAATATACGATCGAGAAAAAAGATCAATTACGTATGCAAAGGTAGGAATTCAATTGAATACTGAAGCCAAACGAATTCAAATCGATTTTTGTTTCATCAGTAAAACATTACTACAATTAACACGCGAACGTGAAGAATTAGATAAAGTCTTTCGTTTGGCTGAAAGTCTTGAAAATCAAAAACGTGATGAAGAAAAAACAAAAAAACTTCAAGAATTAATTCAGCAAAAAGGTAATTAGTATTCCTAAGGATTCTGTGTTGATTTCATTTGAACTTTTATTGATTTAAGATGAGATTCAAAATGAAATACAAAACGAAAAAGCCTTATCAGCTGAATTAGATGCTAAATTACGTGAATGGGAAAAGAAAACACGACAAAAACAAAACGAAGTCGGAGGTGCAAACGTAGCCGTGACATTTAACGCCAATGTTAAAAAACAAGAACGAGTTCTTGAAAATCGATTGGATACTGTAAGTTGACACGCGAATAGATTCAATCTAACTCATAGGAATTGTCTTTTACACGAAAAAGGCTTTGAAACGATTTAATAGCTTATTAACATCGAATGGTCTGTTACGTTCTGAAATTGACAATCTACGAAATGAACGTGAACGTTACGAGAGATTATCTCAAAAATCTGAAAATGAACTCAAAGATCTTCGTACTCAATTAGTCGAATGTATCGAACGTTCGGTTGCATCATATGAACAACGGTAATTAAATCTCGAACAGAAAACGATGCACATCTGTTCTTTGTTTTAAATTTTAGTAAAGATGCCAATGCCAAAGCTATTATTCTTCAAAGTAAATCCATTTTGAGGGTGTTGTCAGTTGAATAAAAACATTTTTTTGTTATTTTAGCCAAAGCTGAAACTGACAAATCAGCAGCTGAAGCCGAAATGAAAGAACTCGAACGACAGATTTCTCACGATCGAAAATTACGTGATTTCATGAAACTTAAATCTCAAGAACGACAAGAAGATGAAGAACTTGTTACCTATCGAAAACGAAAAGGTCTTTTTTCTTCTGTTCATTGATTGTCACATGACGTTTTTGTTTGCTTTTCAGAAGCCGAAGCTTCGGAGAAACGTCGTCGTGAGAAAGAAGAACATTCCGTTGAAGCGTACGAAAGTAAATTCAAACAAATTCAAGAAATTAGCCATGAAAATGATCTTGACAAATTGGTCGATAAATTCATCGAAGGTTGTTCATTATTTTCTCTTTTTATTTCGATTTTTTCGTTTCGTTTTTAGTCGAAGATAAAAACTTTGCACTATTCAATTATGTCAATGAATTGAATAGTCAAGTTGAAGTCTTACAAGATCAAATAGTCGATATTAGAAAAGAGATTAAGCAGTTCGAAAGTCAAGATGTCGACTTGGAAGAGAAACAAAAACGATTAGTTGAACAATTGCATGACAAACGTTCGCAAGCCAGTACTCTTGCCGATGAACACGAAGAGAAAACTCGAAGTGCACGAAAAATTCTCGATCAATGTCGAGCAGGTTTGCCCTTTTCTGTTTGGATTTGACTTTTAAACCACATTCGTTCATAGGTATCGATTCGTTATTTAAAAAAATTGGCTGTGATCGTCGACAAATCGACCATTTATTACGAAGTCACGAAGGTGTGACTGAAGATAATATGTTGAAATACTTAGGCATTATCGAAGAACGAACCAATGAATTACTCACTGCTCAAGCAACTATCAATGCAAAAGTATGAATTCAATGTTGAGACAATCAATTTATTTGATTTCTTAATTAGGAACAAAATATTCCATTACGTGAACGTGCACCGAATTTGATTGGCGATGGGCCAGCAGGACCTGTTCAACATGTACCTGTTCATCTTCCGAATACGTAAGACGAAGAAGCAAAACAAAATGTTATCTGAAAATGAATTTCTAATGTGTAGTGATGATCGTCGTGATCCTGATGAAAAAGAAGATAAAGGTGACGACGAATTGAAACCGTTAACTCGTGAAGAATTAAAACAACGTGCACTTGAACAAGTCAAGAACTTAGAACGAAAAGCTCTTCAAGAACAAAATAAATACAATGATCTGCCACCGACAACCGCTCGTGAGAAGAGTTCGACAGGTGCGTCGAGAACAGGAGGTGGAGAAACAGGAAAAACATCAACTGCTCGTGGTCGTTAAAATAGCACAACAGCCGAACAGTTGTTCGCCTTATTTTCTTCTCTCATATAAACATTTGATATTGATTTTTGACAAAAACAAAAAAACACAAAATGTGCCTTTTGACGAAGACATTCAGAAATTTGTGGTGATTATCATACATTGTTTGAATAAATAAAATATAGACATTTTGAAATATAATCTTGATTAATGCAAAGAGAAAGTATATTTATCAATAAAATTAAACAGTACAATAACGTGATTTACAAATCACCATTGGTGGCAAAAAATAAACATAATAATTTCCAGGACAATAGATTATAGACCCAACCTGTAGCCCTAAACATTTACCATCAACAGTGATTCCACATAATGTTATATTCATTACCACATTCATCGTTGTTGGTAATGTAGTGTTGCTCCAAATGCCCAGATATGCACCACAGTGCTTGATATCGATCAGCCACGTTGGTATTTTTGTACCTCCGGAACCTTCAAAACGAATCCAAGCACCACTACCATTAACAGTTGCGAACGGGTATCCATCATCACATGTACCATGACTACCAGTATAATTATAGTTTCTTGATGGATCATTGATTGATGTATATGTTGACGGTGAACAAGGTGATCCACTTTGATCACCTGTAATAATAGTGCTCATAGGAAATTCTGTCAATGGTAATACTATTGAAATCATAAAAGAATTTGATCAATTTCAAATTAATAATGAACTGAAATTAAATACCTGAATTTTGATTATTTCTGTCAGGCGAAGACGAACCGTTTGGTTTCGTAATACTGATTACAATTGCAGCAAATATTCCAATAACAACAATGAGAAATAAAAAAACTATATTAAATGTAATCATTCTTTTTCGTGTACAACAGACATTTTGTCTTGTACGAATCTCAATACTGAAAGTTAACATTAATATTTTGATTAGTATTCATGTTAAATTAACTATTGTTGTTTACTTAGGCATTGAACTATTTGTCGTTATCAACGATTCGGTATCAGTAGCCAATATATTCAGTTCGTCCATTTCCAAATCACTTGGTTCAACAATTCGATCGTTTTTCTGTCGCATTTGTTTTATTAATGGTCTCATTTTTACCCAAATACGGTTTGATTTTGTATCGTTTTCTGGTGCAGTAGCCATTGCAAATGATTCTTCACTGTATTTCTATTTCAATCTTATTTAAATAAGACGTTACTTTCAATAGAAAAAAAATCATTCATAAGATTTCTTTTTTTTTCTTTAATCAACAAAAGGTGTTTCTTCAAATTGAAATTTTCGGTACTAGTCTTTGTAAAAAATATGCTTTATTGAACGAAAAACACAATCACATTGTACCATAGTGTGCGGTTTCTGTAATAAAATATGTAGAGGTTGAGGGCGAACAAGATTATCCAGCAAATATTCCAATAACAATAACGAGAAATAAAACAGCTATATGAAATGTAACTATATAACGATCTCCTTGGAGTATATTGACGATATCTGACCATGACTTTTTGTCCTGTACTTTCATCTACTCTGTTCTCTCTCTGTCTAAAATCGCCACAAGTATACTACCTATTACGGTGTCCATCCCATTAACAGACGACATGTGTGAAAACAAATCCCTAATTGTCGGGATATGATCATACAAGTATGGCATTGAATCAAACAATAAACATTATGAATTATCACACTACAAATGGAACATTTGGAAATATATGCTAATAAATATTTAGATAATAAACTTACCACGTTTATACACACAGTTGAATCTCATTTTTATAAAATGGGTAAACAATGGTTGATTTCAACAAATTCAACTCAAACATGGCATTTTAGTGTGTTTTCGAAAACCGATCCACCTAGTCGAATCAAAAATACAATTCGTACTTTACCTGAAAAAACTACTCTTATTTGTGAACATTTTTTCGTTGAAGCAAATTGCTTCAAGCAATATCTGAAGTAACAGGTCCTTCAATTTTTCTTTGGAATTTCAATTTACAAGAAGTTCTCTGAGACGATACAATCAATCTTAATCATTCTACTCGGTGGTCCAAAATATCTTATATTTCGGATGAATTTCGTGCAATGTATACCTTTTTGAATAATATACATTACGATTCGTCGACCACGTTTACCATCAATTTATTTACCCGTTCCCAGTTCAATTGGTTCTCTCAAGAACTAATAACTACTGAGCATGCTTTCTTTTATTACATATCTTTTCCATGTATGCCTATTTCTTTCTTTCCTATATGATAT
>Ga0209930_1002994_pt1 | contig 17992 bp, 17 predicted proteins | sample ThiBiot_500_biof_2_FD_183948 | JGI IMG/M metagenome (GOLD analysis project Ga0209930, IMG submission 183948) | Wastewater bioreactor microbial communities from Cape Town, South Africa - Thiocy_cont_500_biof (SPAdes) | ecosystem: Engineered > Bioreactor > Thiocyanate-remediating >... | reverse complement strand
GCCGCCGGCGAGCGCACCGGCCGCGAGCGGCGTCACGAATTGCTGCGCCGCCGCCGTCATCACCACCGTCACCGCGGCGCCGCGCTCCTTGAGGCGGCGGATGAGGTCGAGCGCCTTGTAGGCGGCGATGCCGCCACCGATGACGAGAAGCACGGCGCGGCCGGCAAGCGGCGAGGATTCCGTCATGGAGTCCGTCATGGCGCCTTTCCCCCTTCGCTCGTCAGCGCAGCGCCAGATAGAAGAGCAGCGCCGCGACGACCCAGACACCGATGGCGAGCCAGCGATTGCCGCGCCCCTCGGCCCGGCCGATCGCCTCCACCGTCTCCTCCGACAGCGCGATGCCGTCCCGCGTCGCCGCGTCGAGCTGCGCCGTCACCCGCGCGCCATGCTCGATCAGCCCCGGCAGACGGCTCGCCGCGCGCCCGAAGGCGCCGAGCTCGGAGGCCGCCTGGCCGATCCGGCCCGCCGCGCCGAGATTATGCTCCATCCAGTCGCGCACAACCGGTTCCGACGCGCTCCACATGTCGAAATCGGGATCGAGCGACCGCGACACGCCCTCGACCACCACCATGGTCTTCTGCAGCATGAGCAGTTCGGGCCGCGTCTGCATGTCGAAGAGCTCGGTCACCTCGAAGAGCAGCGTCAGGAGCTTCGCCATCGAGATGTCGCGGGCCGGCTGGCCGTGGATCGGCTCGCCGATGGCGCGCAGCGCCTGCGCGAAATCCTCGGCGGCATGGCGCGGCGGCACATAGCCGGCCTCGATATGGACCTCGGCGATGCGCAGATAATCGCGGCGGATGAAGCCGTAGAGGATCTCGGCGAGGAAGCGCCGCTCGGCGAGGCCGAGCCGGCCCATGATGCCGAAATCGACGGCCACCACATCGCCGCGCGCATCGACGAAGAGATTGCCCTGATGCATGTCGGCATGGAAGAAGCCGTCGCGCATCGCATGGCGCAGGAAGGCCTGCATCAGCCGCCGCGCGACCTCGCGCGGATCATGGCCGGCGGCGATGATGCCCGCGCGGTCGGAGAGCTTGACGCCGTCGATCCATTCGAGCGTCAGCACGTCGCGCGCCGTCTGCGCCCAGTAGACCTTCGGCACGCGGAATCCGGGATCGCCCTCCGTGCGCTCGGCCATCTCGGAAAGCGCCGCCGCCTCGAGGCGGAGATCCATCTCCATCGAGACGGAGCGCGCCAGGATGTCGACGACGGCGAGCGGCTTCAGCCGGCGCATCGATGGATCGAAGACTTCGGCGAGCTCGGCGCCGGCATAGAAGGTTGCGAGATCGCCCTTGAAGCGGCCGCGAACGCCGGGCCTCAGAACCTTGACCGCGACGGCCCTCTGCGTGCCGTCGGCCTCGACCAGCGTCGCCTTGTGCACCTGCGCGATGGAGGCGGCGGCGACCGGCGGCGAGAAGGCGGCGAAGATCGCCTCGGCCGGACGGCCGAGATTATGCGCAATCGTCTCCCGCGCCGCCTGTTCGCCGAAGGGCTCGATCTCGTCGCGCAGCTTGCCGAGCGCCTCGGCGACGTCCTGCCCGACGACATCGGCGCGGGTCGCGAGGAACTGGCCAAGCTTCACGTAGGACGGGCCGAGGCGGTTCAGCGCCGCGGTGATGCGGGCGCCGCGATCCTCGACGCGCACGCGCCGCCGCTCGAAGAGCCGCGCCACGCGCACGCCGAAGGCGGCGGAAGGCGGCAGGTCCTCGATCGCGACGATCGAGAAGGCGCCTTCGCGGGCGAGGACGAAGCCGGCGCGCGCGAGGCGGAAGAGCTGGACGGGACCGATCGCCATGCCGGACTAGATCTTCCAGCCGGAATGGATGGCCGCGATGCCGCCGGTATAGTTGCGATAGGCGACCTGCGAGAAGCCGGCGCGGCGGATCATCTCGGCGAAGCGCTCCTGATGGGGGAAGCGGCGGATCGATTCGACGAGATAGCGGTAGCTCTCCGCGTCGTCGGCGACGAGCTTGCCCATCGGCGGGATGAGATTGAAGGAATAGACGTCATAGACGCGGTCGAGCAGCGGCACGTCGACCGCCGAGAATTCGAGGCAGAGGAAACGGCCGCCGGGCTTCAGCACGCGATGCGCCTCGGAAAGCGCCTTCTCGATGCGCGGCACGTTGCGGATTCCGAAGGCGATCGTATAGGCGTCGAAGCGGTTGCTCTCGAAGGGCAGCTCCTCGGCATTGCCCTCGATGAAATCCACCTTGCCGGCATAGCCGCGCTTCGCCGCGCGCTCGCGCCCGACCTCGAGCATCGAGGCGTTGATGTCGCAGACCGTGACATGCGCCGCTCCGCCCGAGCGCTCGACGATGCGGAAGGCGATGTCGCCCGTGCCGCCGGCAACGTCGAGCGCCTCGAAGGGACGGCCGCGCGGCGGCGCCAGCCAGGTGACGGCGGCGTCCTTCCACAAGCGGTGCAGGCCGGCCGACATCAGGTCGTTCATCACGTCATAGCGCGCGGCGACCTTGTGGAACACCTCGTCGACCATGCCCTGCTTCGTCTCGACGGCGACGTCGCGGAAGCCGAACGAGGCGCGGTCTTGAGCGGTTTCGGTCGCCATGGCACGCGGCTCCTTATATGACGCTTGGCTTTCGAACTGGGACGAGGGGCTTTCGAGCCTTCGACGCCCTTGATAGCCGAAGCGTTCCGCGCGCGCCATGTCGGCGGGGCACGCGGATGAGCGGAGCGACACCATGCCCGAACTGCCCGAAGTCGAAACCGTCCGCCTCGGCCTCCGCGCGGTGATGGAGGGGGCGCGGATCGAGGCGCTCGAACTGCGCCGGCCCGACCTCCGCTTTCCCTTTCCAGAAGGCTTCGCCGCGCGGCTCGAGGGCCGCAGGATCGAGGGGCTCGGACGGCGCGCCAAATATCTCCTCGCCGATCTCGACGACGGCGCGCGCGTCATCATGCATCTCGGCATGTCCGGTTCCTTCCGCATCGAGAGCGCGTCGGGCGCCGCGACGCCGGGCGTCTTCCACCACCCGCGCGACGGGCGCAGCCTGCACGACCATGTCCTGTTCCATCTCTCCGGCGGCCAGACGGTCGTCTATAACGACCCGCGCCGCTTCGGCTTCATGGACCTCGCTCCGGGCCCCGGCGACGCCGCCTCGCCGCATCTGGCCTTGCTCGGCATCGAGCCGGTCGGCAATGCCTTCGACGGCGCCGCGCTCCTGGAGCGACTCGCCGGCCGCCGCAACCCGCTGAAGGCGGCGCTGCTCGACCAGCGGCTCGTGGCGGGGCTCGGCAATATCTATGTCGCCGAGGCGCTGCACCGCTCCGGCCTCTCGCCGATGCGCCAGGCCGGCTCGGTCACCGCCGCGGAGGCGGCGCGGCTCGCCGAGGCGATCCGGACCGTCCTCGGCGAGGCGATCGCCGCGGGCGGCTCGTCGCTGCGCGACCATCGCCAGACGAATGGCGAACTCGGCTATTTCCAGCATGCCTTCCGCGTCTATGATCGCGAGGGCGAGCCTTGTCCCTCGCCCGGCTGCCACGGCATCATCGAGCGCAGCGTCCAGGCCGGCCGCTCCACCTTCTGGTGCGCGAGCTGCCAGATCTGATCCCGAGACCCGCCGCACGAGGCCCCTCAATGGACTATGAGACCGTCATCGCCGAGCGCCAGGGCGCCGTCGGCATCGTCCGCCTCAACCGGCCGAAGGCGCTCAACGCGCTCTCGCGCCAGCTCATCGCCGAGCTCAACCACGCGCTCGACGGCTTCGAGGCCGACGCGGCGATCGGGGCGGTGATCGTCACCGGCTCCGACAAGGCCTTCGCCGCCGGCGCCGATATCCGCGAGATGCAGCCGCTCACTTATGTCGGCGTCTATCAGGATGATTTCGTTGCTGAATGGGAGCGGCTGTCGCGCCTCGCCAAGCCGACGGTGGCGGCGGTGGCGGGCTTCGCGCTCGGCGGCGGCTGCGAGCTGGCGCTGATGTGCGACATTGTCATCGCCGCCGAGACGGCCCGTTTCGGCCAGCCCGAGATCACGCTCGGCCTCATTCCGGGCGCCGGCGGCACGCAGCGCCTCGCGCGCTCTGTCGGCAAGGCGAAGACCATGGACATGGTGCTGACGGGCCGCCTGATCGATGCGGCGGAGGCGGAGCGCATCGGCCTCGTGTCGCGCGTTGTCCCGGCCGAGGCGCTGATGGAGACGGCGCTCGAAGCGGCAACCCGCATCGCGGGCCTGTCGAGGCCTGCGGTGCTGATGGCCAAGGAGGCGGTGAACCGCGCCTTCGAGACGCCGCTTTCGGAGGGAATCCGCACCGAGCGGCGGCTGTTCCATTCGCTCTTCGCGACGGAGGATGCGCGCGAAGGCATGGCGGCCTTCGTCGAGAAGCGCCCGCCCGCCTTCCGCAACCGCTGAGATCGCCTTCGAGTCTGATTGACGGGGCGGCCGGGTCCGACTATAAAGCGCCCCCGAACCGAGGCGGGCCCGAGCCCGCCCTTCCGTGCTTGCATGGCGCTCAGCCGTCGGCCCGGACTGCCGACGAACAGACGACGAGATCAGGAAGGCCCCATGGCCAATACGCCCTCTGCCAAGAAGGCCGCGCGCAAGATCGCCCGGCGCGCCGCCGTGAACCGCAACCGCCGCAGCCGCATGCGCACCGAAGTGCGCAAGGTGGAAGAGGCGATCGCGTCCGGCAATGCCGAGGCCGCTGTCGCGGCGCTCAAGCAGGCGCAGCCGGAGCTGATGCGCGCCGCCCAGAAGGGCGTGCTGCACAAGAACACGGCATCGCGCAAGGTGTCGCGTCTCGCGGCCCGCGTGAAGGCCCTCTCGGCCTGAAACCAGACTTTCTGGGGATGATGAAAGCCCGGCTCAGGCCGGGCTTTTTTGTTATGCGGGTAAGTGCCTGTCCGGCCTTGGAAATGCCGTGATCGGCTTTGGCACGGCTGCCTGATGGTTGTCGCCTTCGCATGAAAATGACAGCAATTTCAGATGATTAACGCTTGGTCTCCGGTGGCTGCCAGATTCCCTGCGAGTCAAGGGGGAGGGGGTCGAAATTTTTCGCCCGCTACGCTTCGCCGCCACTCCCGAGGATACGCGCATTCGAATCCGTTGACTCGCAATGGTTTACCGAAGCGGGCATCGCCTTCGGTCCCGGCGCCGAGGGTCGCCCCCTCGAAAAGGGGCGCATCGGACCGTTGCGGGGGAGGGGGTGCCTGTGTATTTTCCCCTTATGGAGAGGGCGGGCCAAGACATCGCAGCGGACCTCCGGTCGAGCGATGGGTTTCCCTCCGATGTTTTGTTGCTTTCACAGCATTGCGAGAGTTAGGCAGTTCGAGAATAGAGTAGTCGCGTCTGTTTGATCTGTAGCAAGTCTGTTTATTGAATGCCTTCCTATGGGGAAGGTCCGTACCAACCGATCAGGTCGATAATGAAACGGGCTGCCATTGCCCTGCTTGGCGGCTCCTGGAGGTGTCATGTCCTTGTCGCAATCCGCGACCTTCGCCGGAGACGTCTCGGCAGCCGAGGCCTGGGAAGGCCTGGCCGGCGAGCCGCAGGCCATGCTCATCGATGTGCGCACCAAGGCCGAATGGGCCTATGTCGGCATCCCGAACCTTTCGGCCATCGGCAAGGACGTGCTCCTCGTCGAGTGGCAGAGCTATCCCGCCATGGCGGTGAACACCGATTTCGCGGATGTCCTCTCGGCGGAGCTCGAGCGTCGCTCGGTCGGCCGCGAGACCGCGCTCTATTTCCTGTGCCGGTCGGGCGTCCGCAGCCTCGCCGCCGCCAAGGCCATGGCCGAGGCCGGCTATGACCGCTGCTTCAACGTCGCCGGCGGCTTCGAGGGGCCGCTGGACGGCGCCCGCCACCGCGGCGAGGTCGATGGCTGGAAGGCCGCCGGTCTGCCCTGGGTGCAGAGCTGATTTCAAAGACGATGCTGACGGCGGGTTCGCCCCGCCGGTGACGACGAGACGAGAAAGAAAAGAGGGGCTCAGATGCGCGATGACAGGACGGGAGACTTCGGCTCCGGTACGGCGGCTCTCAAGGCGCTCGCCAATGCCGATGGTGTCGTCATGAGCGGGGCTGCCATGTCTTCCGCTGCCATGTCTTCGACTGCCATGTCGTCTGCCGCGATCTCTCCCGCCGCGGTCGCGGAGCCCGTCGCCGGCGTCGCCGATGCCGCCCTGTGGGACCGCGTCAAGCGCCGCCTGCGCACCGAGCTCGGCGAGGACGTGTTCCAGAGCTGGTTCGCCCGCGTCGAGTTCGAGGCGGCCGATGCCCTTTCGGTCGAGCTGTCGGTTCCGACCCGCTTCCTGAAATCCTGGATCCAGGCGCACTATTTCGACAAGCTGCTGACGCTCTGGCAGGCCGAGAGCGCCTCCGTGCGCCGCATCGAGCTCATCGTGCGCGGCGCTGCCCGCCAGCGCCAGCCGCAGCGCGCCGAGCCTGCCGCAGCGGTCGTGGCGGCAGAGCCCGCGCAGCCTGCGCCGACGCTTCTGCCGGCCGCCGCGGCGGCCGCGACTTCCGTTGCCGCCGCCATGCCCGCGCCGCGCGCCGATGCCGAGGGCCCCGGCTCGCCGGTCGATCCGCGCTTCACCTTCGAGACCTTCTGCGAGGGCGCCGCCAACCGCGTCGCCTATGCCGCCGCCCGCGCCGTCGCCGAGACGCCGAGCGGCCGTCCGACGGCCTATAATCCGCTCTATCTCAATGCCGGCGTCGGCCGCGGCAAGACGCATCTGCTGCATGCGATCGCGCAGGCCGCCCGCGCCGCCGATCCGGCGCGCAAGGTCGTCTATCTCACGGCCGAGCATTTCATGTTCCGCTTCGTCGCGTCGCTGAAGAACCAGTCGGCGATCGCCTTCAAGGAGAGCCTGCGCGAGATCGATCTCCTCCTGATCGACGATCTGCAGTTCCTGCAGGGCAAATCCGTGCAGCAGGAATTCTGCCACATGCTGAACGCGCTGATCGACGGCGCGCGTCAGGTGGTGGTCGCCGCCGACCGGCCGGCCGCCGATCTGGAGACGCTCGACGAGCGCGTGCGCTCGCGCCTTCGCGGCGGCGTCGCCTTCGAGATCGAACCGCCGGAACTCGAACTGCGCCGCCAGATCCTGAAGAGCCGCTATCGCGCCGCGCAGGCGCAGCATGCCGGCGTCGCGATCCCAGACACGGTCATCGAATATGTCGCGCAGTCGGTGGTCTCGAACGGCCGCGACCTCGAAGGGGCGCTGAACCGCCTCGTCGCGCAGTGGCAGTTCACCAACCAGCCGGTGACCATGGCCTCGGCCGAGATCACGCTGCGCGATCTCGTCGGCGTGCGCGAGCCGCGCCGCGTCAAGATCGAGGATATCCAGAAGGTCGTCGCCGTCCATTTCAACGTGTCGAAGGCCGATCTCCTGTCGAGCCGCCGCACACGCACCATCGTCCGTCCGCGCCAGATCGCCATGTATCTGTCGAAGACGCTGACGCCGCGCTCGCTGCCCGAGATCGGCCGCCGCTTCGGCGGACGCGACCACACGACGGTGCTGCATGCCGTCCGGAAGGTCGAGGAGCTGATGCGCGACGACCGCGGCCTCGCCGACGAGGTCGAGCTCCTGAAGCGCATGATCGACGAATAACGGGGACGGCGTTCCGTCCCGCCGCATCGAGCGCCGTCCTTCGCGACGGCGCTCTTGCGTTTGCGGCCGGAACCCGCCACTTTCCTTCGTCCGGAGAGGAGGCCGCGGGCCGCCTCGATCACGCGCCGCGCGGCCGATCTGCGCGGCCCCCTGTCAGGACTCCTGCGTTCCCATGAGAGCGATCCTCGAGCGTTCCAATCTCCTCAAGTCCCTCAACCACGTTCATCGCGTCGTCGAGCGGCGGAACACGATCCCGATCCTCTCCAATGTCCTGCTGCGCGCCAGCGGCGACACGCTGACGCTGAAGGCGACCGACCTCGATCTCGAAGTGCTGGAAACGGTGCCGGCCGAGATCGGCCGCGCCGGCGGCACGACGGTTCCCGCGCATATGCTCTACGACATCGTGCGCAAGCTGCCCGACGGCTCCGAGGTGCAGCTCGAGACGGCGCCGGACGGCCAGACGCTCCTGGTACGCTCCGGCCGCTCGAGCTTCGCGCTGCAGATGCTCCCCGAGACCGATTTCCCCGATCTGACCACGGGCGAATTCCCGGTCCGTTTCCAGATCGCGGCGCCCGTCTTCAAGAGCCTCATCGACCGCACACAGTTCGCGATCTCCACCGAGGAGACGCGCTATTATCTGAACGGCATCTATCTGCACACGCCGACGATCGAGGGCCGCACGCTGCTGCGCGCCGTCGCGACCGACGGCCACCGGCTCGCCCGCGCGCAGACGGCCGTGCCGGCCGGCGCCGACGGCATGCCGGGCATCATCATCCCGCGCAAGACGGTCGGCGAGATCCAGAAGCTGCTCGACGGCGCCGACGCGGCCTCGACGGCCGATATCGAGATTTCCGACACCAAGATCCGCGTCACCTTCGGCTCGGTCGTGCTGACCTCGAAGCTGATCGACGGCACCTTCCCGGATTACGCCCGCGTGATCCCGCAGAACAACGACAAGGCGCTGAAGGTCGACCGCGCCACCTTCTCCAACGCCGTCGACCGCGTCTCGACCATCGCCAGCGAGCGCGGCCGCGCCGTGAAGCTGTCGCTTGCCGAGGACGGGCGGCTGTCGCTCACGGTCAACAATCCGGATTCCGGATCGGCGACCGAGGAGATCGATGTCGACTACCAGCAGGCGCCGCTCGATATCGGCTTCAACTCCCGCTACCTGCTCGACATCGCCGGCCAGCTCAAGACCGCGACGGCGCTGTTCCGCTTCGCCGATCCCGGCTCGCCGACCCTGATCCAGGACGAGGGCGACGACGAGGCGCTCTATGTCCTGATGCCGATGCGCGTGTGACCGCGCAAGACGGCCGGGCGCCGCGCGTTTCGCGGGTCATCCTTTCCGATTTCCGCTCCTATCCCGCGCTCGATCTCGCGCTCGCCGGCCGCCTCGTGGCGCTGACCGGCGAGAACGGGGCCGGCAAGACCAATCTCATCGAGGCGCTCTCGCTGTTCACGGCCGGCCGCGGCCTCCGCCGCGCCGATCTCGCCGAGATGCAGCGCGCAAGCGGGGCCGGCGGCTTCGCCGTCTCGGTCGCCGTCGAGGGTGCCGAGGACGCGGTGCGGCTCGGCACCGGCATCGAGCGCCTTCCCGATGGTTCCCTCTCGCCGCGCCGGAGCCGCGTCGATGGCGTCGCCGTCTCCTCGCCCGCCGCTTTTGCCGATCATCTGCGCGTCGTCTGGCTGACGCCGGCGCTCGACGCACTGTTCACCGGCGCCGCCGGCGACCGCCGCCGCTTCCTCGACCGGCTTGTGCTCGCCCTCGATGCCCGTCATGGCAGCCGCGTCTCGGCCTATGAGCGGGCGCTGCGCTCGCGCAACCGCCTGCTCGAGGAGCCGCGCCCCGACCGCGCCTGGCTGGACGGCATCGAGGGAGAGGCGGCGACGCTGGCCGCCGCCGTCGCCACGGCGCGCATGCGCATGGCGGGGCCGCTCGCCGATCTCGCGGCCGGCACGCGCGACGATGCCGCCGCCTTCCCCTGGGCCGATCTCGCCATCGAGGGCGAGATCGAGGCCATCGCTTCCTCCGACGAGGCCGCGGCGGCCGAGCGCATGAAGCAATTGCTCCGCGACGGCCGGCCGCGCGACGCCGCGGCGGGCCGGGCGCTGGCAGGTCCCCATACGAGCGACGTCAAGGTGCGGCACGGGCCGAAGGATGTCGCGGCCGAGCGCGCCTCGACGGGCGAGCAGAAGGCGCTCCTCGTCGGCATCGTGCTCGCCCATGCGCGGCTCGTCGCCTCGGTGAGCGGGCTCGCGCCGCTGGTGCTGCTCGACGAGGTCGCCGCCCATCTCGACCGCCGCCGCCGCGCCGCGCTCTATGCCGCGCTCGATGCGCTGGGCAGCCAGGTCTTCATGACCGGCGCCGACCCGGCGCTGTTCGGCGAGCTGCCGGCGGGGGCCGAGATTTTCTCCGTCGCCTCGGGTAATGTGACGCCTCTTCGCTGAGGGAGGGTTCCATGTCGGGATTGTCGATCTCGGGTCTCGCGATCTTCGCGCTGGCCCTCGCGGTTGCCGCCTTCGCGCCGGGACCCGGCATCGCCGCGATCGTCGGCCGCGTGCTCGGCCGCGGCCGCGACGGCGCCGTCGCCTTCGTCACGGGAATGGCGGTCGGCGATGTCGTCTGGCTGTCGCTGGCGGTCCTCGGCCTCGCCGTCCTCGCCGAGACCTTCCATGAGGTCTTCGCGCTCGTGAAATATGCCGGCGCCGCCTATCTCCTCTATCTCGCCGTCAAGATGTGGACCGCGCCGGCCGCCGCCCGCAGCCTGGAACCGGTCGCGACGCGCGAGAGCCGCTCGAAGCTCTTCCTCGCCGGCCTCGCCGTCACCATGGGCAATCCGAAGACCATGGTGTTCTATCTCGCGCTCTTGCCCAATCTCGTCGATCTCGGCCGCGTCGATGCGCTCGCCTATGCCGAACTCGCGGTGGTGACGCTCTCCGTGCTCGCACTGGTGTTCGGCTTCTATATCGTGCTGGCGCTCCGCGCCCGCGCTCTCATCACCAGCCCGCGCGCCGTCCGCCTCGTCAATCGCGGCAGCGGCGTCATCATGGCCGGCGCCGCCGTCGCCATCGCGTCGCGCTGACCGGGCCGGGCGACGCGGCGATGCGCCTCGATTCAAACCGGACGCGCGATGCATTAGCATCCCGGTAACGAATCATCCGTCTGGAATGCCCATGCCGCTTCAGCGCGCCCGCGAAGCGCTCCGTACCGTTTTCGGCTATCACGATTTCCGCCCCGGCCAGGAAGAGGTCATCGGCGCCGTGCTCGGCGGCGAGGACGTGCTCGCCGTCATGCCGACCGGCTCCGGCAAATCGATGTGCTACCAGCTGCCGGCGGTCGTCGATGGCGGGCTCACGGTCGTAGTCTCGCCGCTGATCGCGCTGATGCGCGACCAGGTGCAGCAGATGGCCCATGTCGGCGTGAAGGCGGCGACGCTGAATTCCGGCAATGGCGACGAGGCCAACCGCGAGACGCTGGCGCGCCTCAAGGCCGGCGACCTCTCGCTGCTCTTCGTCTCGCCCGAGCGGCTGTCGTCCGACGGCCTCCTGTCGCTCCTCGCCGCCTCGAAGGTGCAGCGCCTCGCCATCGACGAGGCGCACTGCGTCTCGCAATGGGGGCATGATTTCCGCCCCGAATATCGCCAGCTGGCGCAGGTGCGCACCGCGCTCGGCGAGACGCAGGTGGTGGCGCTGACGGCGACCGCCGACGCGGCGACGCGCGACGACATCGTGCGCCAGCTCTTCCAGCGCCCGCCGCATGTCGTCGTGCATTCCTTCGACCGACCGAATATCCGCCTCGCCTTCGAAGCCAAGGACAAGCCGCGCAACCAGATCGCCGACTTCCTGCGCCGCCACGAGCGGGCGAGCGGCATCATCTATGCCTCCTCGCGCGACAAGACGGAGAAGCTCGCCGACTGGCTCTCCGCCTCGGGCCGCAAGGCCGTCGCCTATCATGCCGGCATGGATGCGAGCGTCCGCGCCCGCAACCAGGACATCTTCCTGCAGGAAGACAATGTCGTCGTCGCCGCGACGATCGCCTTCGGCATGGGCATCAACAAGCCGGATGTCCGCTTCGTCGTCCATGCCGACCTGCCGTCCGGCGTCGAGGCCTATTACCAGGAGATCGGGCGCGCCGGCCGCGACGGCCTGCCGGCCGACACGCTGACGCTCTACGGCATCGAGGACATGGCCTTCCGCCGCCGCCAGATCGACGAGAAGGGCGTCGCCGAGGCGCAGCGGCGGCTGGAGCATCGGCGGCTCTCGGCCATGATCGACCTCGCCGAGGCGGCGACCTGCCGCCGCCAGGCGCTGCTCGCCTATTTCGGCGAGGCGAGCGGACCCTGCGGCTCCTGCGATCTCTGCCAGGGCGGCGCCAGCCTCGTCGATGCGACGCGCGACGCGCAGATGGTGCTCTCCGCCGTCGCGCGCACCGGCCAGCGCTATGGCGCCGGCCATCTCGTCGACGTGCTGCGCGGCGCCGCGACCGATACCGTGAAGCGGCAGGGCCATGACGCGATCAAGACCTTCGGCGTCGGCGCGGCGCGCAGCGCCCATGCCTGGCGCACCGTCATCCGCCAGCTCTTCGCCGCCGGCGCGCTGGCGGAGGCCAGCGAGGAGCATGGCGGCTTCCGCCTCACCGAGAAGGGCGAGGCGATCCTGTTCGGCCGCGAGACGATCGCGCTGCGCCTCGTTCGCGACGAGCCGGCGAAGACGAGCCGGCGGGCCGATCGCGAGCGCCGGGCCGACGGTCTCGAAGGCGAGGCGGCCAGCCTCTTCGAGGCGCTCAGGACGCTCCGCCGCGACATCGCCCGCGACGAGGGCGTGCCGGCCTATATGGTCTTTCCGGACCGGACGCTGATCGAGATGGCCGAGCTGCGCCCCGCGACGCGCGAGGCCATGCGCGAGGTGCAGGGGGTTGGCGAGCGCAAGCTCTCGCTCTATGGCGACGCTTTCCTCGAGGCGATCGGGGCGCATTCCTGATGCGCGCCTTCCTGCGCATCATCCTCGTCATCCCGCTCGGGCTGATCGCCGCGATCCTCGCCGCGACGGCGGTCTATCTCGCCGCCTTCGGCTTTCCGGCCAGCGATTTCGCCGCGACGCCCGAGGGCCTGCCGCCGCCCGTGCTGCAGCCGGCGCTCGTGCTCACCGCCGTCATCGCGCGGACGGCGCTGCTGCCCTTCCTCGTCGCGATCGCGGCGAGCGAGATCTTCGCCTTCCGTTCGCTGCTCGGCTGGCTGCTCTTTGGCGGGGTGCTCGGCTTCGGCCTGCAGCTGCTCGGCTTCCCGGCCGAAATGGCACCGCCATCGAGCTTCCTGCCGCCGACGGCCGGCGGCATCGCCGGCGCCTTCGCCTATTGGCTGATCGCAGGGCGCGGCGCTGGGCTCTCGCTCACTTCGCCTGAGCGAGGATGAGGCGGACCGCGAAGGCGCCCATCACGCCCGCGAACAGGAAATCGACGGCGCGCGTCACCTTCTGCGAGCGCTTGAGGAAGCCGGAGATCGAGCCAGCCGACCAGATGAGGCCGAGGCTGATCGGCGTCGAGGCGACGACGAACATCAGGCCGAGAAACAGCAGCTTGCCGGCCGCATGCGGATCGTTCGGCGATACGAATTGCGGCAGGAAGGTCACGAAAAACACGATGATCTTGGGATTGAGCAGGTTGCAGGCGAGCCCCTGCAGATAGACGCGGCCGAGCGAGGCCGGCGCGGTGCGCCCGCCGACCGTGAAGGCCGAGCCATGGCGCAGCGCCTGCCAGGCGAGAAAGACGAGATAGGCCGCGCCGACCACCTTCAGGATCGTGAAGGCCGTGACCGAGGCGGCGAGCAGCGCCGAGAGGCCGACCGCGATCAGCACCGAATGCACCACGAGCCCGCTCGACGTTCCGACAAAGGCCGCGACGCCGGCAATGCGCGACTGGCCGATTGCCTTGCCGAGATGCAGCGTCATGTCCGGCCCCGGCGTCAGCGCCAGCGCGACGACGGCGACGATATAGGCGAGGAGGACGGGCGTGGCGGGGATGAAGTCGAACATGGCGAAGCTTCCGGTTGGCTGGCCCACAATAGCATGACGCCGAAAACTGCGCTGCCGGGTCGTGCAGCCGCCGCGCCTCGTCTATCATAAGGCTCCCGCAGCGCCCGAGCCCGATGCCCTCATCCCCGCCCGTCCCGTTCCTTGCCGGCCTCAGGCGGCCGCTGCAATGGAGCGTCCTCCTCGTCGTCTCGGTGCTTCTTTGCGCCGCCCTCTTCATGGCCGGCCTGCCGGCGGCGCTCTTGATCGGCCCGATGATCGCGGCGATCGCCGCCGGGCTCGCCGGCGCGACGATCCGCGTGCCCGATCCCCTGTCGCTGCTGGCGCAGGCGATCGTCTCGATGCTCGTCGCCTCGGCGATGACGCCCGAGACGGTGGTCGCCTTCCTCGCCGAATGGCCGCTCTTCCTCGCCGTGGTGCTCGCCACCATCGCCGCTTCGAGCGCGCTCGGCTGGCTGATGAGCCATCGCCGCGTGCTGCCGGGAACGACCGCCGTCTGGGGCTCCTCGCCCGGCGCCGCCTCGGCCATGGTGCTGATGGCCGAGGCCTTCGGCGCCGATGCGCGGCTTGTCGCCATGATGCAGTATCTGCGCATGGTGATGGTCGCCGGCGCCGCCGCGCTGGTGGCGCGCATCTATCTCGATGTCGGCGCCGCCGCGCCGCCGCCCATCGTCTGGTTCCCGCCGGTCGATCCTTTCCACTTCGCCGGAACGATCGCGGTCGCGGCCATCGGAACGCTGGTCGGCCGCGTGCTGCCGATCCCCTCGGGCACGCTGCTCGTGCCGATGATCGCCGGCGCCGTGCTGCAGGGCATGGGCGTGCTCGACATCGTGCTGCCGGAATGGCTGCTCTCGATCGGCTATGCGCTGATCGGCTGGCGCATCGGCCTCGGCTTCACGCGCTCGGTGATCCGCCACGCGGCGCGGGTCCTGCCGCAGATCGCGCTGTCGATCCTGGTGCTGATGGGTTTCAGCGCCTCGCTGGCGGCGCTCCTCGTCGTCCTTGTCGGCGTCGACCCGCTCACCGCCTATCTCGCGACGAGCCCCGGCGGCATGGATTCGATCGCCGTCATCGCGGCCTCCTCTCCGGTCGACATGTCCTTCGTCATGGCGCTGCAGGCGGTGCGCTTCTTCATCATCGTCCTGACCGGTCCGCCGGTCGCCCATTTCGTGGCGCGAAGGCTCCATGCCCGCGCGCCGCCGGGCGAGGCGCCGCAGTGAGGCGCCGGCAAGAAATTGCGCAGCGCCGCGTCGCGGGCGCAGTGTTCCCGGCTTCGAAACTCGTCTAGCCTCGCCGAAAGCCGCTCGCGGCAAGAAACAGACGGGAGGACGACCGATGCAGGGTTTCGGCATTCACACCAGCCTCTGGGCGCATAGCTGGACGCGCGAGGCGGCCGAGCTCGCCATTCCGGAGGCGGCCGAGCGCGGCCTTGCCTTTGTCGAGATCGCGCTGCTCGAGCCCGGCAAGGTCGATACCGCGCATACCCGCGCGCTGCTCGAGAAGCACGGCATCGGGGCGGTCTGCTCGCTCGGCCTCCCCGACGACGCCCGCCCGACCAGCAATCCCGACAGGGCCTTCGACTTCCTGAAGCTCGCGCTCGACAAGACGGCCGAGATCGGCGCGACCGCGCTGTCGGGTGTCATTTATGGCTCGATCGGCGAGCGCACCGGCAAGCCGCCGACCGAGGCGGAGTATGACATCGTCGCCCGCACCATGCAGAAGGTCGCCGCCCATGCCCGCACGCTCGGGCTGGAGCTCGGCATCGAGGCGGTCAACCGCTACGAGAACCACATGATCAACACGACCGAGCAGGCGGTCGGGCTCATCGAGCGCATCGGCGCGCCCAATGTCTTCCTGCATCTCGACACCTATCACATGAATATCGAGGCGAAGGGCCAGGCCAACGCCATCCTCGCCGGCGCCGGCCATCTGAAATACATCCACCTCTCCGAGAGCGACCGCGGCGTGCCGGGCACGGGCACCATCGCCTGGGACGAGGTGTTCGCCGGCCTCGCGGGCATCGGCTTCAAGGGGGGCATGGCGATGGAGAGCTTCATCCACATGCCGCCGCAGCTCGCCTCGGCGCTCTCCGTCTGGCGCCCGGTCGCCGACAGCCGCGAGCAGCTGCTCGGCGAAGGCCTGCCCTTCCTGCGCAACAAGGCGCGCCAGTACAAGCTGATCTGAGCCGCTCGAGCCGAGACCGCCGCCGGGCATGGTCCGGCGGCGCTCTCCACAGCCCGCATTCGCCATTGAAGGGGCCGGCCGCTTCGTCTAAGAGAAGCGCTGCCGGCAAGCACCCGTAGCTCAGCTGGATAGAGCGCTGCCCTCCGAAGGCAGAGGCCAGGGGTTCGAATCCCTTCGGGTGCGCCATCTCATTTCATCGACGAACGGTTTCCTTCACGGGATCGGGATTGTCATCCCCGTCCCGATGACCGCCTTGCGTCGGTGGCGCGGCGCTATTTGACGGCGCCGACGGTGACGCCGCGCATCAGCGTGCGCTGGAAGACCAGGAAGAAGATCACGGTCGGGACGATGCCGAGTAGCGCCGCCGCGGCGGTCGTGGTCGGGTCGCTGACATGCTGGCCGTGCAGCGTTCCCATCGCGACCGAGACGTTCTGGTTGTCGTTCGAGATGAGGAGCACGAGCGGCAGCAGGAACTCGTTCCAGGTCCAGATAAAGAAGAAGGTGCCGAGCACCGTCAAAGTCGGCCGCAGCACCGGAATGACGACATGCCACAGAACCTGAAACCGGCTGGCGCCGTCGATCTCGGCGGCGTCGATGATCTCGCGCGGGAACTGGGTCAGCACGGCGGAGAGCATGTAGGTGCCGAAAGCGCTCTGCAGCACCGTGAACACGATGATCACCGAGAGGCGCGTATCGTAGAGCCCGACCGACTTGGCGAGATAATAGATCGGATAGACGAGCGATTCCTGCGGCACCATGATGCCGAGCATCAGCACGATGAGGATGAGGTTGCGGCCCCGCACCTTGCCGATGCCAAGCGCATAGGCGTTGAGCAGGCTGAGCGCGACGCCGAAAAAGGCGACGCAGCCGCTGATGAGGACGCTGTTCCAGAGCTTGCGACCGAACTCGACGCCCGTCCAGAAGGCGAACAAAGCCGAGAGGTCGAAGCTCCGCGGCAGCGCGACGGGTCCGTTGGCGCCGTAGTCGGTCGGCGTCTTGATCGCGTTGATGGCGGCGAGGAAGAAGGGAAAGAGCGTCAAGAGCGCCGCGACGACGAGCAGCGCCAGCACCCAGTAGCGGCCGAAACCCTCGCCGTGCCGCGCGTCCGGCTCGCCGGTTCTCGCCCGCTTCGTCGGGCCTGCCGCGATGGTGGCGTCGGCGCTCATCAGTTCGCTCCCTCGGTCTGCTTCCGCTGAACCCGCAGGAAGACGAGGCCGAGCACGATGGTGATCAGCGTCTGGACGGTGGTGATCGCCGCGCCATAGCCGACGCGGTTGGTGGTGAAGAAGTGGTAGTAGGCGAAATAGGACGGCACCGTGGTGGCGTTGTCCGGGCCGCCCGAGGTCAGCACATAGACCGGCGCGAAGACCTTCAGGGCGGCGATGGTCGTCGTCAGGCCGACCACGAAGATCTCCGGCTTCAGCATCGGAATGGTGATGTGGCGGAAGCGGGACAGCCACGGCGCGCCGTCGAGCTCCGCCGCCTCGTAAAGCGCCGGATCGACGCGGGCGAGGCCGGCCATGAAGACGACGAGCGCATAGCCGAGCTGCAGCCAGACCATCACGAACATCACCGCGAGCAGCGCCGTCGCGGGATCGCCGAGCCAGTTCTGCGACAGGGCATGCAGGCCGAGCCCGTCGAGGATCGTGTTCAAGACGCCGATCGGCGACAGGATCCAGCCCCACAGCACGCCGGCTACGGCGACGGGCAGGATCTGCGGCAGGTAGAAGGCGGCGCGCAGGCCGCTCGACGTCCGCGGTCCGAAACGCGGGCCGATATAGTCGAACAGGACCGCGCCGAGGAAGAGACCGAGCGCCGTGGGGATCAGCGCCATGGCGACGACGCAGGCGACCGAATGCTCGAAGGCGGCCCAGAAGGTCTTGTCCTGGAAGAGCTTCAGGTAATTCTCGAGCCCGATGAATTTCGGAACGCCGATGCCCTTCCAGCGCGTGAAGCTCACCGCGATATTCATGAGGAAGGGCAGCAGGACGACGAAGAAGAAGCCGATCGCGCCCGGCAGCAGATAGGGCAGGTAGCCGAGGCTGAAGCCTGCGCGGCCGGTCGGACGGTCGACAGTCGAGGCCATGAATAAGGATCCTGCCTGGCTTTGAGTACCGCGCCCTGCCGGCCCGGCTCCAATAAAGCGGTGCGGGCGGCGTTGGACGCCGCCCGATCCTTGACGCGAGCCTAGTTGGCCTCGGACTGGGCCTCGTTATAG
>Ga0209930_1002992_pt1 | contig 18015 bp, 12 predicted proteins | sample ThiBiot_500_biof_2_FD_183948 | JGI IMG/M metagenome (GOLD analysis project Ga0209930, IMG submission 183948) | Wastewater bioreactor microbial communities from Cape Town, South Africa - Thiocy_cont_500_biof (SPAdes) | ecosystem: Engineered > Bioreactor > Thiocyanate-remediating >... | reverse complement strand
CAGCCAGTGTTCGAGCTGGGCGTTCTTGCATTCGAGATCGTTCTTGGTGCAACACCGATCGACGACTATCCCGCCAGCGTCACTGATCGAACGACAGGCACTGTTCGATACAACGACTCGGAGATTGCTCGTATTCCAACTGATCGACTTGGCATCGAGCACGCTTCCATGCTGCGGCGTATGGTGTCGTGTGATCCATCTCGTCGGCCATCTCTTGAAGATGTTCTTGCTTTCTTTGATCCTCATCGAGAGCATACCCATCTCTCGACTTGATTTCTGAGCGAGTGTGTGCGGGGAGGAGTGTGCCTTCGAGGCCTTGGTTTGCTTTACACACACTCAAAGAACATACCGATAAAGCAGACATAGGCTTCAGCTCCACACGCCAACCTCTGTGCGCCGCGCGCGCGTCTTTCGCTCCTCTCCTCTTGCACCCGCTCTCACCGCTGTTGGCAGCTGACCGAACGAACATCATGAAAACCAATCATCACAAAGATGAAGCAGTTGACCAATCAGCGTCTGGGAGCCTCGAGAAGCGGCTGTGGGATGCAGCGTCACGAGGAGATCAAGATCAGGTGGCGCTTGCGCTTGACCAAGAGCCGAACATCGAGTGGCGCAACGCTGACGCCCGAGGCGACACGGCGCTGATCGTTGCATCTCGCAATGCTCACGAGGCTGTTGCTCGTATGCTCCTTGCTCGAGGTGCCAACCTCGAAGACACCAACCAAGGCGGTGCAACAGCATTGTTCATTGCATGCCAGGAGCGCCATGAATCAGTCGTTCGAATGCTCCTCGATCACCAAGCTTCAGTCAATGCATTGGACTCGAAAAGTCGCACTCCTCTTCATTATGCATCGCAAAGAGGCTACGAATCAGTGACTCGGATGCTCCTCGATCACCAAGCGTCGGTCGATGCATTGGATTGCAAGCAAGTCACTCCATTTCATATGGCAGCCTTCAATGGTCATCAATCAGTTTGTGCGATGCTGATTGCCAATGGAGCATCGATCGATGCATTGGACTGCAAAAAAGATACTCCTCTTCACTTGGCAGCAATGCAGGGCCATCAGTCAGTTTGTGAGATGCTGATTGCGAATGGAGCATCGATCGATGCATTGGATTGCAACAAAGATACTCCTCTTCACTTGGCAGCGATCAAGGGTCATGTATCAGTTTGTGAGATGCTGATTGCGAATGGAGCGTCAATCAATGCTTTGGACTCCAAAAATCAGACTCCTCTTCACTTTACGTCACAAGGAGGCCATGAATCGGTTGCTCGAATGCTCCTCGAACACCGAGCATCAGTCGATGCATTGGATTACAACAAAGATACTCCTCTTCAGTTGGCAGCCTTCAAGGGCCATGCATCAGTTTGTGAGATGCTGATTGCCAATGGAGCATCGATCAATGTATTGGACTCCAAAAATCACACTCCTCTTCATTGTGCATCACAAGAAGGCCATGAATCGGTTGTTCGAATGCTCCTCGATCATCAAGCAGATATCAATGTTGCTGACTGCAACAAGGATACTTCTCTTCACTTTGCTGCTATCAAAGGCCATGCATCAGTTTGTGAGATGCTGATTGCGAATGGAGCATCAATCAATGCGTTGGACTCGAACAATCGCACTCCTCTTCATTGTGCGTCACAAGAAGGCCATGAATCGGTTGTTCGAATACTCCTTGATCATCAAGCAGATATCAATGTTGCTGACTGCAACAAGGATACTTCTCTCCACTTTGCTGCTACCAAAGGCCATGTATCAGTTTGTGAGATGCTGATTGTCAACGGCACAATAACCAATACGTCGAACTCTAAATATCACACTCCTCTTCATTGTTCATCACAAGGAGGCCATGAATCGGTTGTTCGAATGCTCCTCGATCACCGAGCATTGGTCGATGCATTGGATTGTACGAAAGATACTCCTCTTCACTTGGCAGCGATGAATGGCCATGCATCAGTTTGTGAGGTGCTTTTGACGAATGCAGCATCGGTCGATGCTTTGAACTCGAACCATCGCACTCCTCTTCACTTGGCAGCCTTTAATGGCCATCCCTCAGTTTGTGAGGTGCTTTTGACGAATGCGGCATCGATCAATCTTGTTGACTCGAACCAACTCACTCCTCTTCACTATGCAGCCTTCAAAGGCCATCCCTCAGTTTGTGAGGTGCTCATGGCCAATCGAGCATCGATCGCTGTTGTTGACCCGAACAAACTCACTCCTCTTCATTGTGCATCACAAGGAGGCCATGTATCGATTGTTCGAATGCTCCTCGAGCACCGAGCATCAGTCGACGCATTGGACTGCAACAAAGCCACTCCTCTTCACTTTGCAGTCATCAAGGGCCATGCATCAGTTTGTGAGATGCTGATTGCCAATGGAGCATCGGTCAATGCTTTGAACTCGAACAATCACACTCCTCTTCACTTGGCAGCGATCAAGCGACATCAGGCCGTTTGGGAGGCACTGATTGCCAATGGAGCATCGATCGATAGTACGGACTCGAACAACATCTCACAAGAATCGTTCTCGGCCACGAACGACGTTGTTATGGTATCTCTATTCGTTGGTGTGCTGTGCTACGGTGCTTTTCTTGTATTTGGCAGAGCTCAATAGAAATGTACTGTCGTGTTTGATAAAGACTCTTGAGAGCACCTGCAAGGCGACGCCGTGACGGCAATTGGGACTACTGATTGGCTGGATGTGGTGCCGTTGGTCTCGCCCACTCGCAAGCACCCATCTTGTCCCAAGCGGCAAAGTACCGGAGCATGATTGCCGCGGCAGCTGCTGTTGATCGATCAGATCGTTGCTTCATTTGTGTTGGTAACTTGTGTGATCGAGATATCAGAGCAAGCAAGCGCACACCCACACAACCTCGACTGTGATGGAGGAGGTGAGAGACGTCTTGCGGCAAGAGTGAATGAATAGAAGCAAAGAGAGAACCGGTCGGTTGGCGAGAGGATGCCTCCGGCATCAACGGGGCAGATCCAGGAGAACGCGGCACGGAGATTTCATTTAGACAACCTTGGATCTCTTGAGATTCTCTTTGGAGAATACATCAAGGCATGCGAGAGCCACCATATCAGTCTCGACATGAAGGACATTAACTTCCCGACCACGCAGAGTTCAACAGATACCTGGTCGTTGCGAAATCGTTGCCGTTGAAGAAATGCCTACAGCGGCCCAGAATGCTGCCGCAACGGCCGCGAGTGACGCTCGAGCAGTGTTGGGTGCAATTGGGAATGGCGGAGATGTGCAGGGTGCCGCTGCCAGCTCGCTGGCCTCTGCTAAAACATTGTTACCCATTGTGTTGGGCCAACAAGCTTCCCCAACGGAGAAGGCTGCTGTCCGCCAGGTGGTTGAGGCCATTGACGCTGCTCACGCTGTTGTGGATGCTATTGCGAATCCTCCGAGTCGTCTCACAGTTCTTGCATATTCATCCCTTTCTGCGGCTGAAGCCGTCGTTGAGGCTCTCAGAGGCCATGAGTGTATCGACTTTTTTCCGTGGTTCGACCCGTACGTCGCTGCCCCAGTGTTGGTATCTATATCCTGACCTTCTACGGTGTATTGTTCGATGATGCTGCAGACCCCGCTCTTTGGCGGACACTACGCAGTACGAGAAGCGCTGGAAGTCGTTTTCAGTGGCTGCCTCGACGTCTGCCGGAGTTGTACTCGGATTCGACGCTCTCATCCTTGCTATGGTGTGCGCCACGGCCCGCTACATCCTTTGGGCTGCAATTGTTGCTCTCTCAGCAGCATTGATGACGCTAGTGATTGGCGTTGCTTTGTTGAAGTTTTTCGCCGGGCACACCAGCTATTCCCGTGAGTGCAACGATGTTTGGTATCTTGTTGGCTCCGTGTGCATGACCCTCACCCCGATTTTCTTTATCATTGGTTGCGCTACATCGGTGTGGGGCCTCTTCTACGTTGCTTTCTTTTGCTCAGTCCCTCTACCGCCCATGTAGGATAGAAACCAATCATAAAGACCCAGACAGTCCTACTGAAGGAGTACAGCTATTTCCTCCACGGATCAAGCATGAGTGTTTGGCTGGGGATGAATGCAATGGAGAATTGCCGCGGTAGCTTCTGAGAACTGTTGATTATATCGTTTCTTCATTTGTCGTTTGAACTAGCGTGATCGAGATATCAAAGCAAGCGCGCGCACACACACACACACTCTCTCTCGACCTGCTATTCCGATGGCATGCGAATCACTTGCACTCGGTCCGCTCCATGATCGACAACCACGATCATGTTCGTCGCATTGACCATTGCTATTCCACTTGGAGAGGAGAAATCACGAACATCACCGAACGCGGCGTGGTAGTGCCAATTGGCGGGCTTCGCCGGAGGAGCTGGGGCAACTGGCGTCCACACTTGCACTCGATAATTGTTCGAGTCGGCAACGACGATTTGGTCGTGTCGGTTGACCGTCACACCGCAAGGACGCTTGAAGTGACCCTCTCGTGATCCGCGCTTGGGTCCAAGCGAGACGAGATGGCGCCAAGCGGTCGGTGGCCCGGCCGGTGCTCCAGGTGCTGGTGGGACTGGCTCCCACACTTGCACTCGATGGTTGTTCGAGTCAGAGACGATGATCTGGTCGTGTTGGTTGACGGCCACACCGCAAGGACCATTGAACTCTCCTTCGCCGGCTCCAAACGACCCAAACTGGAAGATCCATCGACTGGATTTTTGAGTGAACACCTGCACTCGATGATTGTTCGAGTCGGCGACGATGATCTGGCCGTGTTGGCTGACGGCTACGCCTCGAGGACCGTTGAACCGGCCGCCTGGGGCTCCAGACAACCCGAACTTTGAAAGAGGAAGCCACTGAGTCAGTGAGGTGGTTTCCGTGAAAGTGGCATCGGAAATCGTGGCCCTGGTTAGGTCGGCGCCGTTCAAGATGGCATCGGTCAGGTCGGCGCCGGTCAGGTTGGCGGCGGTCAGGTTGGCGGCGGTCAGGTTGGCGGCGGTCAGGTTGGCGCCAGTCAGATTGGCGCCAGTAAGGTTGGCGGCGGTCAGGTTGGCGCCGGTGAGGTCGGCACCGGTCAAGTTGGCATGCTCCAAGTGGGCATGGTCCAAGTGGGCGCCACTGAGGTCGTCTCCGGCGAGGGTAGCGTTGTTGGCCAAGTTGACGTGGCTGAGGTTGGCCTGAGTCAAGTGGGCGCCGGTGAGGTTTGCACCGGTCAAGTTGGTATGCTCAAAGTGGGCCTGGTCCAAGTGGGCGCCACTGAGGTCGTCTCCGGCGAGGGTAGCGTTGTTGGCCAGGACGACTTGACTCATGATGGCATGAGGCAAGTGGGCGCCGGTGAAGTCGGCGCCGGCCAGGTTGGCCTCGCTCAAGTTGGCATGCTCCAAGTGGGCGCGAGTGAGGTCGGCGCCGGTCAAGTCAGCTCGGGTCAGGTTGGCATGGTCCAAGTGGGCGTCAGTGAGATCGGCGCCGACAAGGGTATCGTTGCCGCTCATGTTGGAGCCAGACAGCACGGCATTCACCAAGTCGCTGTACTGCCTGAAATCATGGAGACGAAGATCCTGGTTGGGGAGCACTACTGTAGGCGCCATGATGGAGGAGGTGGGAGGGCGAACAACAAATGGGAAGAGACGCAGCGGCAAGAGTGAATGAATAGAAGCAAAGAGAGAACCGGTCGGTTGGCGAGAGGTTGCCTCCGGCATCAACGGGGCAGATCCAGGAGAACGGGGCACGGAGATTTCATTTAGACAACCTTGGATCTCTTGTGATGCTCCTTGGGGAATTCACCAAGGCATACCACATCAGTCTCTCGATATGAAGGACATGAGTTTCCCGCACACGAGCCGCAGGTCACAAGCAGGAAGACAATCGAGGGCTTGACAGTGGCATTTCGTTTAGCCAACCATGGATCTCTTGAGATGCTCCTTGGGGAATTCACCAAGCCACCACACCAGTTTCCCGATATAAAGCCCCCGGTTGTTTGGCGGCTACAGCGATACCTGTTCTTTGCTGTTCGTTGGCTCCCTCCCGTCTGTCGCATCTCGTCAATGGAGCCCTTTTCTCAGCTTACTCCGTATCTGTCCTTCAACCTTGGCATGACGATCGCCAGTGGGAGTTATGCCGCATTGCTGGCAACGTTGCAGGTGGTGTTGTCCACCGAATCACAGGTAGGCCGTTGCACGTCGTACGGGCAGTTCATTTTTTGGTTCGGCTTCAGTTTGTTTGTGCTCGGAGCTGCGGTGGATCTCGCTTTGGATTTCGGACGAATGCTCAGCCAGCGTTGCAACGACAAGTTGCTGGTGAACGACTCGAGACTACCGAATAATTGGTACTCGATGGGTTGCTTCCGTCCGACAGTATGTCGGTGGTTTACACCTCGCAGACGTCGGGGCTTCTCGGCTCCGTATTCGTATGAGTTTGGAAACATCTTTTGTTGCAAACGTATGTACTTTCGCGGAAATCCAAATAACCTCCTCGAGTTCGAGTGTTGTGGCCTGCGGACCAGCTCCTGCTCGGAAACCGGCGAGTATTCTCATTGGGAGGACTGTTGCGAAGGAATGTTGGGATTTGTCACACTGCTTGTGCGCCTGATATCGAATGCTGCAATTGCAGGCGCCATTCCTGTCATTACCATGTACAACTACTTGCACTCGGCTCCGAACGTTGTCAAGGAGGCCGGGTGTTCATTTGCGGACGCTGATCTGGAGGCTTGGCTCCGCGCTGCACCGACCGTGGCATTGGCGTTAATCATTCTTCGGACCGTGTTGCTGCCCACCTGGACCAATGCTCCAGGATCAGCTGTGGCTTCTGCAACTGCGGCCTCGTACGCCACCTCGACTCCTCCGACGTTCCTTCCGCAGGACAAAGGTTTGCCCCTGACGGTAGATGGTGTTCCAAATGCAAAGCTCAAACAAATTGTCGGTGTCGGCTGTGTTGTGAGCACTTTTGAAGTGGTCAACAACGAGCTGACATTGCAGGTGGGTCCGTGGACGAGCACGCTTAATGAAGCCTTGGTACTTGCTTCACTGAACGATCCCAAGCTGCAGCCCCCATACGTCCAACTGGTATTGCAAGACGACCTTGACACCGTCCATTACCGTTACCTTTCTCAGTTCGAAAGACGCTCAGGCGCCGTCCAAGACCCCGTCCAAGACCCCTTTGTCATAGGCTAAATCCGCATGTCTGGTAACGACACTCGATGACCAATCGAGATCTCTGCATTTCAATAACAATTGGCGTTCATCACTCAGAGGGAGAGAATAGACTAGTTTTGAAGAAGATCCATCAGATGTAAAACCCTAACGTAATGAGTATGCAAGACGCGAGCGACACTACGATGAAGCGGGGACTCAACAAACTCATTCCTTTTATCGGGATCTATCTATCGTGATCAATCAATCGTGATCTATCGTGATCAAATATCTCATGATAAAGTGTTTCGCAGCCAATCATTCAACCAAGATATTGTCGATTGATCACATGACATGGCATCTTTGACCGACCATTCGAGCTCGAGCTCGATCTCGATCTTGGTGTCGAGGTGCATCGCGAGTATCGAGCATCGAGAAGATCTCGAACAAGAGCTCGTTCGGAATCATCGACATTGCCGAGTCATCGACCAGCGATCGAATCATCGTCATCGTCAAGACGGTCTGCTTGATCCATGCTGGAGCATATCGATGACGCTCTGGGCGCCATGAGAACGTGCCAGGAAGCCATTGATCGGCTCCAATCGCACGCACTTGACCGCCTGCCGTGAAGGCGATGAGACCTCGATGCTCGTCGAACGCAACTGCGTGTGGCCTCTCGTCGCCGCACTCAAAGGATGAGATGTGATGGCCTTCATGAGTGAATGCTTGCAGCCGGCAGTTGTTCTGGTCGGCGACGATGATTCGACCTTGATTATCGATACACACTCCTTGAGGATAGTTGAGCTGGCATGGTTGACTGCCTTCCTCGCCGAACAGGAACAAGAACGAGCCATCGATCAACGACAATACTTGCACTCGATGATTTCTGCGATCAGTGACGATGATTCGGTGTCGATCATCATCGATCGCAATGTTTGCTGGAGAGTTGAACTCGCCAGGCTGAGATCCTTGCTTGCCGACAGAGAACAAGAACGAGAGATCGATCGACGACAAGAACACCAATCGGCTGTTTGCGTCATCGGCGATGATGATACGATGATGATGCTTGTCGATCGCAACGTCTCGGGGGTGCTGGAACTCGAGATCTCCTGATCCTTGCTGGCCGATGCACGACAAGAACTTGTAGTCGCTCAATGGCCATGTGTGTACTCGATGATTTCCGCAATCAGCGATGAGGATGCGATCGTGATCGTAATCGATCGCAAGGCCATACGGATGCTTGAACTTGCCTGGTTGGTCGCCAGCCGTGCCGAACTTGGACACGAACGAGCCATCGTCACATGATAATACTTGCACTCGATGCTCTAGAGTATCAACGACGAGCAAGAGACCTTGATGGTGGTCGAACACCAAGTCATGTAGACCCAGGAATGAGATTGCAGACGTGGGTTTGTTGATCACGATCGAGAACTTGATTCGAGCATCAGAATCAAGAAGACGATTGGCCATCTTCCAAAACGACAAGGAAATGATTCTCGAAAGCGAGAGGCAGACGTGATATACAAGAGAGAGAGAGAGAGAGAGAGAGAGAGAGAGAGAGAGAGATGCGACAAGCAGATGACGGAGATATGAACAGCAGCCTCTCCCGTACTCAATCACAAGCTTGATTCTCTTGATAGATAGATACAGTGGTGGTCGAGATTCTCTCAATACACATTCACACGAGTTGAAACAACGGTCGAGATTAAATAATGAATGTATTAGAGTGATTGATTGATAGATAGAGTGGATGGCAATAGACACAATATTCTTACAATTCATCTGATGCTATTGTCTCGAATCCTGTTGTAGTGTCCGAGTCGTCTGATGGGCGTGTGTCACCTGAGGACGAAAGCAACTGCTCTGCTCGAATTCGCTCCTTGAATCGATCAGGAACATTCTGGCGCAACACATGGCGCTTGAACGAGTCGATCCAATGATTCGCAAAGTCCGGATCCGACAACAAGATGAGCGCAAACACGGTCGGAATCAACAATGCAATCACTTGTTGAGTAAAGAAGGCTTCAAAGTTGATAATGTGTCCTTGAGCGTTGGGACATTGAGAATGATCGAGATTCTCCTTCAAACACTCGAACCACGGCCTTGCTGTGTTTACACTCGACGAGTGCAAGATCTGCAGCTGCACCCAATCCCAAATGACTGTGTTCCATGCAACGATCGAAAGTGATGAGGATCAACCAATTCATGTCTATCTGATCTTCACATTCACAGAGACGTACCGAGAAAGTAGAATGATGCAACTCCGTAAAGAACGAACAACGACAATCTCCATCGTCGAATGAGTCCCTTGGTGCCAAGGATCCACCAGATCCTCACGAGAACCCCCACCAGCACCAATGTTGCCAGCGTGATGAGGATTGACCTGTTCCATTCCAATTCATTATCAACATCAAAAGATCAACGATAGCTCTCTCAGTCTCTCTCTCTCTCTCTCTCTCTCTCAAACGATAGAAGAATAGACCAATGAGTCGTACCAAGGAATCCAAAACATTACTTCAAGGAACAATCGATCCCACTGTTTGACATTATCAGCTTGCCGATCAGTACTCGCCAGATTCACCGAACCATGACGATGATGAGAATCAACGAACCTTATCTGCATCTGGGAGACATGGAAAGAAGTTGCCAGTTGGTTTGAGATTGTCAGTGAGGGCGATTGCCACCAGCGGAATGAAGGCAGTCCCGTTGCCCACGAGCTGGAACGTCGTGGCTCCCAGCCACCAAGGCAGGCGAGTCTTGCGAGAGAGACTCAACAAGATGCTGAGCGCAACCAAGTTGTACCATATGGCTGTTGAAAGACCTCCCCAGTATTCGAGCCAGCCACTGAGCCAACACCAAGACCAATGAGAGAACCAACATCCGATCCATGTGTAGCCGTTGTTCGGGTCTCCGCATCGATCGCACGAGAGTCTCTCCCATCCGACCCACACTCCGATGATTCGAGAAATGATCACCGCAGAGAGAGGAACAAAGAGCCATGCAGGAGTCGATCTCGGAAACCTCGATCTCCATGGATGAGTGGCATATGCCACGAGTACGACGATGCACGAGAAGAGAGCCACGTGGCCAAGAACCGCCGTCATGATGGTCAGCGCATGAACTTGTCCATCGGTAAAGAATGCACTCGGACAAGCTTGCACACATGAGTACGGCGGATAGTAGCTCTTCATCGTCTCAGGCGGACAAGACTGGTACACTTGAGATGGAGATTGAGATTGGGTGAGAAGCAACGACGAAGCAGTCATTGCGAGAGAAGCAGCAGCAGCAGCAGCGTACCTGAGACTTCTCGCTTGCTCTCAGTGCATCTCACTGATACACTCTCGAACGGTCCCAGAGGTACTGTGATCGTGCTCGTCGGAAACACGCTGCAATCTGGTACTCTCGACGCAGGAATGTACTTTTTGCACTTGTTGACCGCTCTTTGGCACACTGACTTGCACGGTGGGCGAGGAATTACAACTGTTGATTCAACATCAATTAGTCAGTCCAATCATTGCCATCCTCGTCGACAAGAAGAAAAACAATTGCTACAAGAGCCTCATCGCCAAACACAACACGAGCTCGTTCTCTCTCTGTCTCTCTCTCTCTCTGTGTCTCTCTCGTGGTGAATGTGTGTGAGGGGAGCGAAACATCGAGCGTACGATATCGATCAAGTGGCTCGAACCAAAGACTCTCACATCCTTGAAACGTCGTGCCACACACATATGCAAGCGCTGCCGCACTGCATTCCACATCGGTGCCGAGATACAGCAGCTGGAACGATGTGTTGAGAGCGATAAAATCGAGTCGGCCTTGCGTCTCGCCTTCTGGAACGAACACCTTGCTCCAGCTCACTGCCGACGAGCATTGAGAGTATGACGTCGGTCGTTCGAACGACTGACATGATCCATGAGGGATTGCTTTGCTTTGGGAGGTCGAGAAGCTGGTCGGTGTCGAGGCGCATGGAACCTCGATGATCGGCGAGGTACCAATCGAGAGTTGAGTCGCCTTGTTTGTCGACAATCATAAAGATCAATCATATGTTAGTAACGGTGTTGTCAGATAACGAATCTTGATATTGAAGGTATTGAGTGAGAGACGAACATTGATTGGGAACGAGTCGATCGAATTGCAGTTGGTGACACTCGAAGGAAGCAGCGACAAGGCCTTCTCTTCGCCAGCGCATGCATCGACAAACTTCTCGCACGATGACTTGCAAGGAAGCACAGGCAACAATGCTGCTTGACCGTATCAACGACATTGAGAGGATCAGTAATAATTCTCTCTCTCTCTCTCTCGTTTGATTCGACATCGGAGCTCGTGTGATATGATGTGATGTGTCGGTGGGGACAGAGCGACGAGAGGACGATGGACGTGCCTTGGAGACCAGGAGCGATGGGAACGAAGAAGCACGGCTTGAACACGAGAGTGCACAAGAACGGAACTGCTGGTTGAGTGCATTGGTTCTCGATCAACCCCAGCGACCACAGGTTCACCAGCGACGCGGCTGTCTCGTTCACAAGGCCCCATCCACCAGCCGATCGATCAATCGAATGCACAAGTGCAGGCAGCCTCAGCGCCTCTCGCTCTCATAAAGAGCGCGAGAGACAAAGAGAAGGACACGAACCTGTGGCATCGAGAGATGCGATCGAGGAGCCTTGCGGAACGTACACTCCGCCAGAGACGGCGACCTGGCAGCCCGACAGAGGGAACGAGCTCGACGACACTGGCTCGCACGAGGCCGGAGGCACCATCCTCACGCTCGATGCCTGCACCACTGGATACGCGCATGGCACGCTCACCTGCTCCATCGCCATTACCATCAATCAGTCCCAATCCGTGACTGATCAAGTGGAGAAGAGAGCGAGAGAGAGAGAGAGAGAGCGAGAGAGAGCGCGCCCGTACGTGGAGCGCAGGCGAGAGGACGACGAGCTGCGCAGCATCGGGGAACGCCTCGAGTCCGCTCGATGGGTCGATGGCCGTGGCACAGTTGGGAGGTGCCACTTGGAGCTTGTTCAGCACGTCGATGCAGCTCGACACAAAGTCGAAGCACGCTCTCTTGCATGGCGACGATGGCAGCTCGATCGATTGTGGACCTGGTTGGTTGACTGGTTGGTTGTTCGAGAGCATTGGCGATATGGCACACGAACACACACAAGCAACGAGTGCACAACAATCAACATCGTCATTCAAGGGATGGTGAGTATGAGTGCATCAGTCATCGAGATGATTGATGGATTGGCGCAAGCAAGCATGACTGACGCACGCGGAGAAGGAGGTGTGGCGATCGCTCGACACTGGCGAAAGTACTGCGCGCATACGAACGCCACGGCGCTCGTGGCGCATCGCACGCTGCCGATGCCGAGCAAGAACGGCGCCAGCGATGTGGCAGCTTGTTGGTCGAGCGATGCGAGCGACTCTCCGTCAGGGACGGCGACCAGGGCTCCTGGCGCGATGGCTCTGTACGCGACACGAACCGGCAGGCCAAGCAACGTGTGAGCACTCAAGCAAGGCAGGCGGGTGCGCGCGAGAGAGTGAGTGCGCGAGTCTCGTACGCGGTGCATTGGGAGAGAGGCGCGGAGACGAGGGGCTCGCAGGTCAGGGCCATCGAGAGGCCGACGATCATGAGCAACGACGCGAGCATCGAGACGATCGAGAGCGTCATGACAGACAGGAGCGCGCTACAAGCGGCGCAGCGCACACGACGGAGCCACCGCAATCGTTGCGCCGCGCGCTGCGTTGAACTCGAACCCAAACTCGAGTAACGACGGCAGGTACGACAGAGGTACGGTGGGTCCAAGCAAGACTCTACGACTGGTCGATCGATATATGGTCACGGCCGATATATTGCCGCGGTGCGCGTTAGAGCGAAATATGAAGCAAACAGCACTCCTTCACGCCGAAGCTCTCCGAGCTCTACAACACAGCCGCGCCGCTCCGCCCTTGTTTTCATGACGACCCACTTTTACACGCCTCTCCCTCTCCACGTTTCGTATACATTGTGGCACGGTTGGGTGATACTGCAGAGCAGAGACAGACAAAGATGAGAGAACGATACCATTGGAGAGAGTGTCAGTCACGTCCAATGCCAACCACCAGGTATGTAACAAGCAGCGAACCAACTGCAATCGACGCAAACCTGCAGCAGCGCGTCCACTATCATCGTTGGAGGGTACTTGCCCTCAAGTAACAAGATTTAGGGATTCACTACCACACGAGAATGCTCTGCTGTCTAATTGATATTCCTAACTGATCAAACGTGCTCCTGGATGCGCTCGCCCACTGTGAATACCAACGTTGGAGTCTTGTAGCAAGAGGACATATCGAATCTGCCCAGTCACGACGCAAAACACGTCAGTGTTTGTATCGCTGCACACTACCATTCCGCCACTCTATCAATCACATACTCTTCAGTTACAGTGATCGTGCGGCCTGTTGTTAATGTCCATTCGCTGCTGAATTGTTGCAAGAGTTTGTTTCGGTTGCGTTGGTCCTTAAGGTCCAGGTAAACGATCAGCAGAAGTAAGGGAATGGCCACCAGTACGCCCAATAAGCTCTGCCATATCAAAAGCAGCAAACACATGATTGATCTTTAAAGATGTGGCACACGGGTTGGGCGGATGTTCTATCCCACGTACGAATACAATTACAAAGAGCACGACCACGAACACTACGAGAGCGTATCTGACACTGCGTTCATCACCTCGAGTCAGACCCACAGCTGGATCGCGCGCGCGCTTCAGAGATTGCCACACACTGCAGCAGTCTACCGTACCGAGCTGCGAGACGATAGGGATTGAACTTGTTTACGCTTGCGATCATCTCAGTCACAGCAGCAGCATCAATGATGCTCTCCAGCTCGGCAGGACATGCCTCCTATATAGGTACAAGGTGCCTCACAGTTAGGAAAGTCGATTCGTCGATCGTGTCACAGTTCGAGTTCGCCTCGACGACCGAGTGATACCGGATAGCCATGCAGGTACAGGGAAAACCATCCAGAGTACGTTGCGGCCAGTGCGAAAGTCCCAATGGCAGCATGGTCACTGGTCAATGGTTCATCTGCTGCAGAAGCCGTCAGCGCTCGCTCGCATCGTGGCACTCGCCGAGATAGTCATCTCTCACTCCAACAGTAAGAAGTAGCTCATGCGATGGAAGACGCACTCAATTCGCCATTGTCCTGTGGAGCAAGCAAGACGATGTCATCCGTTGCTGGTGGCGGTTCGCCGTTGAGTCGCATCGTTACAAGCTCTGAGATACTCATCACAGCAGGAGTGGGACCTTGTGTAATTGTCAACAGACTATCTAACGCGCAAGTTCGACATGTGTGTAGTAGGTGTGTGTGTGTGAGACATACTTTGCAGCAATAATAGTGAGATCTGCTCGTTGGCGGCCTCGAACAGAACCGTGGCAACTGTAGTGTCGTTGGCGGCATCTGCTTTGAGTGCACGACGCAACGATCTGAGATGATGCAAGCCGTATCGACGATCGAGATGAGCGTCGCCGATCGCACATGCCAAGAGAGCGCACTCGAACGTACCGCTTCACATCGTCGTACTTGGCTTCCTGCGGCAATGCTAAGAGTCTGGCAGTCAGGAGCTCTTGATAGGACATCTCTCTCTATATATATCTTTTCCTGAGCAGTGTGCGCAAGCGAACGCAACGTAAAAGATGACGCACAAGGCCAAGTACAGTGCAACACTCGCAACAGGTTGTGGCGAGAAGCAGCCGAAGAAGACGAGACGAATCGAAGCGTGTGACGAGCGGCGAGAAGAGTCGTGTCTCTTTTGTTCTGCTGGTTCTCCAACGCACACTGCCGACCTCGATCACCATACCCCGCGCGTTCGTCGCTGATCGATATCTGTGCCTCATTCTACGACTGTTTGGAGGCACGAGGATTTTGGTTGCCGTGCGCATACCGCGTTGTTTGTTGGTGGTGCTGGCAGGACGATAGATTCCTTTTCGCCTTGCGACATCATGAATGGCCGCTTGCGAGGTGAGTGAGAGGTGAGTACGCTGATCTATTGATAGATGTGGACTGGCGGTGCGAGTCGCCAAGAGGGTGTGGTCGCGGCCTTGTCCTCACAACGATCCAGACGTGGTGCTTGTGGTTGTGCTGGCTGATCTCGTGGCTGTTTGCAATACCAGCTGGATGATCTGCATGAGCTCCAGCGAGAACCTTCGATAGCGCAGGTTTGAGCACACTCGATCCCAGGCTGCTGCGTGAGTAGCGAGGGTTCGCTTCCAAGCAGTTGCGAGATGCTTCGCAAGCTCCGTCTTGAGATCCAAGGTTTGGGCCTCTGCGCTGGCGTGCGCTGCGATTTGCTTCAACGCCTCCCACACGTCCTTGCTGCCAACCTCAATCTCGTTCGTGAATGGATCGATCATCTCGACGAGACTGCCGCAGCACTGAAAGAGAAAGCGCTCGTCAAGAGTCTCCAGCACAAAAGGATATCGTAACAGCGCCAAGCCCCGAAAGGCCTGGTTGAGTTGCAAGAAGAATCGAGCGTTATCGGATGGAACACTTGCAAGCGCTTGCTGCAAGAGCAACGAACGTTGCCAACACATGTCGAACTGCTCAGGTCCGAGTGTTACGGTTGAAGGTGATGCACCAGCGAGCTCGGTGAAGCTCTCACAAACAACCCTCCAATCAAAAGTGACATCCAGCGGCACCACATTGATCGCAATCAACGTGTCGATCGTTCGTACAAGAGACTCGGCACAGCGCAACACACTGGCCGGAGCGGTTGGTGGAAGCGACACCACCTGTGACGCCGGCTTCATCGATACCTCCCACCATTGTTGAATATGCTCGCCGGACGGGATGTTGCCCTCGCCACACAGCTTGCGACAATTGCCGATGGCCACCCCGACATCAAGTGTGTCTGGCGTCGAGAAGCACAAGTGATCAATCACTGCGCGAGGCCCAAGTTGCCCTTCGTTCAACAAGCCGCGACAGCTCTCAAGCATCGCGAACCGATCTTGCAGAAGGAGAATCTCCTGCTCTGAGAGCCTTGGCATGAGTTTCGGGTCGTGGATCCAACCGAGCTTCGAGCGTCCAGAGAGCGTCGGAGACACGATGATTGGTCCTCGTTTGGTGTGCTGCACAAGGAACATGGCTCGGTCGTACGAGGCTCGTGGCACTCCAACCCATTGCTCGTCGAGCACACAAGGTGGCTTGAACACGACCGCGAACGGCAAAGCGCCTGTTCCCGTTCCTTGGTTGTCACCGTGGACGTGGCTCTGAGGATTCAAGATGCAATCCAACAGTCCCGAGAAGGGCGCTGCCTGCTGCCCTTCCTCGGAGACAACCACAACATGAGGTCGTTCGGGTGTGTGCGACATTTCGCTTCGCCAAGAGTAATACAATTGGTGGGCGCGGCCACAGTGGAAGGACGTCAGGTGGAGCGACTGCATGATACCATTGAGTTGAGGGAAGAGGATAGACCTCCCGATGCCGCGAGCCTCGAGCATTTGCCAGTGGAAGACATTGATGTGGAGCTCGATCTCGTTCGGCTCCGTGGGTCGTGCACCGAACCAGTCATCGTCGTCCCTGGATGGCGTGAGATGTGGATCGATCACCAACTCGATTGGAATGCCCCGGTCTCTTGGGTCGAACGACGTCAACGGCCTCTCGAACGATGCAACGAATGGACAACAGCCTGCGGAGCACGCGATGCCAGCGCGGTACTCGCTCGTCGGCTGCCACAACGGCTGCTGCATGAACGCGTGCGAGGGAGAAGTGGTAGGAAACAGTGGAACTGCTGAGAACAATCGCGCGAGCGAGCTCTCCAACAAGGCGCCAAGCTCAAGAAGCGTGGCGGTCTTTTCTCGCAACACTTGATGGCACGAATCGGTCCTGAGCGAGGCGATGATGTGGTGCTCGGGCGGCAAGCGCAACGTGAAGGTGCTCAGCGGTGGCTCGCCTCCAAGCACCGTGAACAACGCCTCGCTCGAGAGCGCCGCCTTCACCGCAACATCCAAGAGCTGCAGTGACAATGGACACAAGATATCCTCAACGAGTTTGGGTTCCAACGAGTTCATAACGCCGCATTCAACCCCAACTCTAACCCTTTTACCCGTATGGTGGTACAACAGCAGCGAGGTGGGATGGGGAACAGAGAAGGAGATCTCGACCGAGGTTCAAGCCTGAGGTGGGATGGCGAAAAGCAGACCAAGGCTCCCTGCGCGAGGATAGATATCAGCCTCAGCTCATCTCCTGCGAACAGATTCATCCACGCCACACTTATCCATGTCGCCGACGAAGGACTAGCGACATTCAATTCCCCGACGATAGGAAAGGACTCCTGCCGATGCCAGTGCCAGCTTTTTGCTGAGCTCTCTATTGCGCATATTTTACGGATGTGAAAAAGTACAGACACTGTGTGTGATGAACAAAAACCCGTCTGCTGTCCTTCGCCACCAGCCTGGCTTGGAGCGCTCGGGAAAAAACACATCACAACGAAGGAGGCTACACGCCGATACAGTACAAGACGTGCGCTGACAGAAAGCGCCGTCGAATGAAGGACTAGAGTGGTGGCCAAAAAAACTCCCATCAGCTTGGGAGAAAAGGGACACACCCCCAGATATCTACACCGATACATATATCACTTGTAGACAAACGCAAGGAAGCCAAGACGGTTGTTCCTAACGAAACGAGTGAACGACGGACGAGATCCTTCCGTCGATCCGAGATGGAGATGCGCGAGGTGAACAAAAACTCCCACCGATCTGGGAGAAAAGAAGCACCTCGCGATGGTTGTCGCTCGTCAAACCACAACAAAGAACTTGCTGCTGCGGCTGCGATGTCGACAGGATTCCGAGGAAGTGACGCGACGATAGGAGACTCCGCCGATGCGCGGAGGAGGAGTGGAGGTGGTTGGATGCACTGGCATCGGCAGGAGTCCTTTCCTAT
>Ga0209930_1002983_pt1 | contig 18055 bp, 24 predicted proteins | sample ThiBiot_500_biof_2_FD_183948 | JGI IMG/M metagenome (GOLD analysis project Ga0209930, IMG submission 183948) | Wastewater bioreactor microbial communities from Cape Town, South Africa - Thiocy_cont_500_biof (SPAdes) | ecosystem: Engineered > Bioreactor > Thiocyanate-remediating >... | reverse complement strand
AAGAACGCAGCGGCCCTGAAAGCGTTATCCGAATTCAGTCGGATTGAGACGCTGCGATAAAATCATGAATGACAAGCCAATCGTTCTCTGGTTCCGCAACGACCTTCGGCTTGGCGATCACGCGGCGGTCGCGGCGGCGGTCCACACCGGCGCTCCGATCCTTCCGCTCTACATTCTCGACGATGCGTCACCCAAACAATGGAAGGTGGGCGGCGCGTCGCGCTGGTGGCTGGATAAAAGCCTCGCTGCACTTTCGGGCGATCTCGCAAGTCGCGGCAGCCCGCTCGTGCTTCGGCGTGGCGATAGCGAAACGGAACTGCAGCGCATTATCGAGGAGACCGGCGCAGGCGCCGTTTACTTCACCCGCAGCTATGAGCCGTGGGCAGTCGCGCTCGAGCAGCGGCTGAAAACAAAGCTTGACGAAGCCAACGTCGCGTTCCGCCGTTTCGGCGGCCGCCTGCTTCGCGAGCCTGAAGACGTGCGCACGTCCAACGGCGTATTTTATAAGGTTTATACGCCGTTTTCGCGCGCCATCATGAAAGACCTCGTTCCGGCGAAATCCGTGCGCGCGCCGGAACGCATCGCGGCGCTTGAGAAACAGCCCAAAAGCGAACGCCTGCGCGACTGGGAACTGCACCCGCATAATCCCGACTGGTCGAAAGGACTGGCGGCCGCCTGGCAGCCGGGCGAAGCCGGCGCACGCAAACGACTTTCCGATTTTGTGCGAACCGCGCTGAAGTCGTATGCGCGCGACCGCAATTACCCGGCGACGCCCGGTACGTCGCGATTGTCGCCGCATCTCGCGTTCGGCGAAATCTCGCCCGCTGCGTGCTGGCAGGCAGTGGCACACGCTGGCGGCAAAACCAATGGCTCGGACAATTCGGTCGAGACATTTCTCAAAGAGCTTCTTTGGCGTGAATTCTCTGCCGGTCTTTTGTTCCATTTTCCCGAATTGCCCGAGGAGCCGTTTCGGCCGGAATTCGCGGGATTTCCCTGGCACGGGAACGCCAAGCATCTCAAAGCATGGCAAACCGGGCAGACCGGATATCCGATCGTCGACGCCGGAATGCGCGAGCTATGGGCGACGGGCTACATGCACAATCGCGTGCGCATGATCACCGCGTCGTTTCTCATCAAGCACCTGCTCATTCCGTGGCAAACCGGAGAAGCCTGGTTCTGGGACACGCTGGTCGACGCCGATCTCGCAAACAATTCGGCGAACTGGCAGTGGGTTGCGGGCTCCGGAGCCGACGCGGCGCCTTATTTTCGTATATTCAACCCGGTCATGCAGGGCGAGAAGTTCGATCCCGATGGCGACTATGTCCGCCGCTGGGTTTCGGAACTCGCGAAATTGCCCCGGCAGATCATTCACGCACCGTGGAAAAGCGATTCCGGCACGCTCATGGAAGCCGGCGTTAAACTCGGGAAATCATACCCAAATCCGATCGTCGAGCATGGCGAGGCCCGCGCCCGCGCGCTCGCCCGCTACGAACACATTAAAAATTCGCACTAGAGACCGGTTTTCTGGGACAGTAATTCCCGCACAATAAAAGGGCACGCCATATGCGCCGGGCGCATGAGCAACATGTCGCTCGTAAGTATCTGGTTTAGAATATTCCCTGATAACAAGCACGATCTGGCCTACTCGATCGCATCTTGTGATAGAGATAGGTGGGCTCCGCCGTATTGCGTAGGGAGAGAGTTATGTTGCGCGCACGAACCTTGGCAGCGTTGCTGTTCGCTGTTTTGCCGATTGTTCCTGTATCTGCTCAGGAGGTCGGAACCAGTGAAAATGCCGGCAGTGCCGCGAGTGCGACTGCCGCGCCGGAGCAGGGCGCAGACGCAACGGAAGCCGCTGCCGTCGAGCCCAAACCGAAGCCGAAACCTTTGCCGCCGACGCTGACGGCATCAATCGATCTCACGCGCCAGACGATGACCGTCAAAGTCAACGGCGAGGCGCGCTATAGCTGGCCGATCTCGTCCGGTGTGGCCGCGTTCGCGACACCGACCGGCAACTTCCATCCGCAGTGGACTGCGAAGATGTGGTACTCGCGCAAATACGACATGGCGCCGATGCCGCACGCCGTCTTCATCAACGGCGGCGTCGCCGTGCATGGAACTTCGCACACGAAGTATCTCGGCAGCCCCGCATCGCACGGATGCATCAGGCTCGCGCCGGGTAACGCCGCGACGTTCTACAATCTCGTCCAGCGTCACGGCTATAGCCGGACGCGCGTCAGCGTTCACGGCCGCCCGAACTGGAAGGGCGGCACTCAGATTGCGAGCCGCAGCGAAGAAGATCGCAAGCCGCGGTATGCCGACAGCGGAAGCTGGTTCTGGGGCGATAGCAGCGATGACTCAGCCTACAATCCGCGCTTCACGCGCAAGAAGGCACCGAAGGGCCACGTCTACATCGACGGCAAGCTGATGAAAGTCTATCGGCGCAAGAACGGCGAATACGTCTACCGCCAAGCGCAGCGGCAGGTTTCTCCCGGCTATTCCAACAGCTATTGAGATCGCTTGAACGATCGGTGGCAATATGAAAAGGCCCGGTTTCGACCGGGCCTTTTTCTTTGATCGTCAGAATGGGTTCCACGTCGGTTGCCGTGTGAAGCGCACGTACCCGAGATTTGCTCCGATCCGCACGCCGACACCGGACCGTATCGGCGCCATGATGACCTGCCCACCCTTCAGCAACGTCAAACCGACGCCGCCGACGAAATAAGCCGACCCGTCGATGCCGGTGAAGTTGCGGTAGATGTCGTCGGAATTGTTCATCCGGTAGATGAGGAACAGCGTCCTCGACCCCGAGGCTCCGAAGTCGGTGCCGACGGAAGGTCCGTGCCAATAAACCTCGCGCACATCGCGCTCGTTGCGCATGTAGAGCGAGCCCTTGCCGAACCGGAGGCCGGCGAAGAACGCCCCGCCGCCTTCGGTGCCGAGCACGTAGCCCGTCGGCCGCCCCATTTCCTTGAAGGCGTGCTCGATGACGCTGGCGAGATTGGTCGAGATCGTCCCGAAGAAACCGCGCGTCGCCTCGCGAACCTCGTCGATCGAATAGCCGTCCGCTTCAGCCGCCGGAGGTGAGGCCGCGCTGCCTTGTTCGCGCATCGCGAGGTCAGGCGTTTTGTAAGCGTCGTCCGGCTTCGTGTCGGCCGTCCACGGCGACGTAACCGGAGGCTTTGCGGCAGGCGGCGCGGGTTCCGTGCGTTTGACGGGTGCCGTGGCGGCGTGCTGCTCGGGCTTCGCTTTTTCGGGCGGCTGCGATGCCGTCTCGTGCGTCGCAGCCGGAGCCTGCGGCTCAGCCTCGGCGATCTTTTCGTCGAGGCGCCTGATGATGTGGTCGGACTTCGTCTTGATGACCTTGTTGAGTTCGGCGGCTGCCGATCTGACCTGCGCAAGCTTGGAGCAGTCAGGAACCGCGCCGTCTTGAACCCGTCCCAGCGAGTCGACGGTCAACAGCAGGTCGGCGCTTTTTTTATCGAGATCGTCGAGCGTTGAATCTCTGACCGCGTCGAGAGCCGTCTCCTCAGAGCTTTCGTTGGAGAGCTTCTTCGCGGCCTTGTAACGCCGCAAGCGTTCTTGGATCTTGGGTTGCGCGTCGAGCGTCAGCGCGCGCAAGCTTGCTCCGGATTGATCGACGACTTCAGCGAAATCATTGGCCGTGCAATCGGCGGCAGCAGCGGGCTGTCCGAGCACAACGAGCGAGAGAAAAGCCGCGGCTGAGAAAAGACCCGGTCGCATGAATTGCAAGCTCCGAAAGCAGTCGCCCATATTCAAAAACGTAAGTCCTGATTCCGTCGTCTAAAGGGCCGACGGCCGATTGTCAGGTTTGTTGCAGGGATTTAGCAGTTAGACGCGCCATGAACCTGGCGGTATCGACGACGACGCGCGTATGCGAGCCAGATCCGATCTGATCGATACCGTCGCTTGCAACGACGTCGAAACTCAGCTTGCGGCCTTCGACAGCTTTCAGCGTTGCGGTCGCTGTAACGGTGAAACCGAGCGGCGTCGGTGACGCGTGCGTCACATCAAGGTGCACGCCGAGGCTTTGATGCCCCTCCGGCAGGTGTGCTTCGATGCAATCCACCGCCGCCGCTTCCATCAGAGCGATGAGCATCGGGCTCGCAAACACGGGCGCGATACCGCTGCCGACCGCGGGTGCGAGACGTTGCTCGACCACAAGCGCACTCGACGTCCCTTTCGAACCGATCGTTAACTTCGATAAATCCGCCATCTTCGGCTCCTTTTGGCAATCGGCCATAGCGGGCAACGCCGGGCGGGGCAAATCTTTTCGAGGCGGCGGCTTTCGTCGCGCGGCGGCGCTGCAGACGATAACCATTTCAGGCTGGGAGCGCGCAGCCCTCGGTCCCTAGCGGGCCGGCCCTTCGAGTAGGCCCGGGAACACCGTGCCGGTCGGCCCGATCTCGATGAGTGCGGCGGCGCAACTCTCTTCGACCACCACCCGGCACTCGTTCGGATCGTCGAGCGTGCCGCACTGCTTGAGCTTGATCCACGCGTTGAAAATGCGAGACGCCTGCGCCTGGAACGTCTGCAGGTCGGCGCCCGTGTAAATCGTGTTGAGGGCCGGCACTTTGACCGTCGTTTGCGCGCCCTGGCAGATCTCGATCGCGCCGAGCGCCTGGCCATAGCGGGAGCCGACGTCGTGCGGCGTCATCTGCGCGACGGCGGATCTCGCAGCGTCCTTGGCCTCGGTGTCCGACGGCGCCGCAGCAAAACTTGGCCAGGCCAGTGCGGCGGCGACGCAACTGACGATCACACCGGTTGAGCGTTTCGGGGCAGGCATGAATCCATCCGGAAGGCGTGCGAGGGCCCGAGCTTCGAGATGCTCGAATTTGAGCGAGGGGGTATACTTTTTCGTAAGCACAAGTCTTTCGTATTTGAGCAACCCTGACAGCACCTTATATGTTTCCCCGAAGGTCCGTTAGGAGTAAAACGGCAACCCCTGCACCAGCAACGTCCGACGCGCCGAGCGCGGTTGCCTGCGCCTCGCCGCCGCCCAATGGAGACTACCGATGATCTCTCGCATTTTCCTCTCCGCAGCTGCGCTCGGAGCCTTCGCACTCGCCACCGCCGGACCGAGCGCGGCGCTGACGAGCAAGGAGTGCAGCACGAAATACCAGGCCGCAAAAACGGCCGGCACCCTGAACGGCAAATCCTGGAATGACTTCCGCAAAACGGAATGCGCCGGGGGCGATGCTGCAATGGAAGCGCCCGCGACCACAACCGCAGGCGGCGCGGTATTCCCGAAATCGGTCGATCCCAAGTACGCGAAAGAGACTGCCGGCAAAGCCCGCATGCACACGTGTCTCGACCAGTACAAGGCAAACAAAGCCAACAACGGCAACGCCGGCCTGAAATGGATTCAGAAGGGCGGCGGTTATTACAGCAAGTGCAACGCCGCGCTGAAAGGCTGAGGCGGCCGTCGTTCACCGGCGCCAAATAAATCGAAGGCGAGGCTAGGGCCTCGCCTTTTTTATTGGCTGCGAGAAACCGCGTTCGACTTAGCGAGCGCCGCGATCACGCTGCCATGCAAGGAACAGCGACGTCGTCAAAGCCGTCAGGATCATGGTCCCCAAGATCGCCGGCTGCCGCATGTAGGAATACCAGACGTCGAAACCGTTCACCCAGCCGCCGCGTCCGGTGAGCACGTTGTTCAAGACGAGAATGAGAAGCGCGACGCATGACGTGAGCGCCGTCGCAACGCCGGCTTCCACCGCACGTTTCGTCAGGCGCGGGACCGAGATGGAATTGCGGCCAATTGCGAGTTGTGTCCGGTCCGACATTTTTCGCTCCGTCGTTGATGCAGCATAAGAGCAGGGCGCGCCGCGAAAGCATCGAACCCCGATTCTATTTCTGTTTACCAGATTCGCCGCAGCAACGTGGCAAGGTCGAGGCAGCAAATTGGGGCAGTTATGCTGCCCGTGATGCTATCGCTTGCTGGGTATGATCGACGGTTTGCTCATCGCGTCGCGCTCTTCGATAGTCTGATCTGAGTGACGCGCCTTGTTACACGCCGACGGCTTGTTTTGCCGCCGATCTGGTCAGCAGCATTTGCATGCCTGTTTCGCCAGGTATCGGAGCTAATGCTTTGAAGGCGATCGACCTCTCGGCTCATCTCACCGGCGACCTCGATCCATTGCGCAAACATTTCGAACTCGATCCTGAATAGGAGAAATTCATGGCGCGCACGCATTTGATCTTGGGCGGGCTAACAGCAGCCCTCATGAGCTTGTCCGCACCCGCAATCGCGGCGCCGGGCGGCTTTGCGACGGCAGCTCCCGCCGCACACAATCAGACAACGCTTGTTCGTGGCGGCTGGGGGCACGGCGGCGGTGGTTGGGGCCACGGCGGCGGTGGTTGGGGTCATGGCGGTGGCGGCTGGGGACATGGCGGAGGCGGTTGGGGTCACGGCGGCTGGCACGGAGGCTACGGGCACCGTCGCGGGTATCCCTACTTCGCGTATTGGGGCGGTTACCCCTATTTCAACGATTACTATTATGACGACTACGGATACGATTCTGGCTACGACACCTGCTACTACAGCCGCAGACTGCGCGCCCGCGTCTGTCCGGAATACTGAGCAGGCCGACACCGCCCGACGTCGTAATCGGGAATCATATGCAAGCCTGGCCCTCCGCACACATTGCGGAGCGGCCGACTTCAGCAGTTAGGCGATGGTGACAACCGTGAGACGCTTCGGCTTTTGCACAATGGTGGCGGCGCTAGGTTTATGTTCAGGCGCCGCGCAGGCCCAGACGCTTTTCGAGGTCGAGCATGCGCGCGGCAACTATCGCGCCGGTCTCGTCAGCGAATACGATGCTGACCTGATCCGCACGTGGGGCGCGCCGAGCGGCAATTATCCCGGTGCACGATACCTCGACGCGCGCCAGCGCGAGACGCGAGCCGTGAGGACGCCGCGCGCTCGCGCCAAGCGAACCACAGCAAATAGCACTGGCAATTAAGCGCGCGTCTTGTGCGTCAGACGCTCCATGAACGCCATCGCGGCGTGCGGCGCGCGAACCTTTCCTTCGTGAATGAAGAACACGAAGACGTCGCGCGCTTTTTGTTTCAGCTTCGCATCCGGCTCGGCGACGTGCAGGTCGTCCGGCACGCCGCCCTCAGCCCAAACCTTCGCCCGCGCAACCCATTCGTTGAGCGCCTTCGGCGTGTACGCCGTCGGAATATCGTCCTTACCGGTCTGCAGGCGCGCATAAACAAAATCGCCGGTCACATCCGCGATGGCCGGATACTTCGCGTGATCTGCAAATACGATCGCGACCGATTTCTTTCGAGCAAGATCGACGAAAGCCGGCGTCGAGAAGGAATCGTGCCGGACCTCGACCGCATGCTGCAGTTTCCGTCCATTGAATTTTTCCGGAAGCAGATCGAGAAATGCTCCGAAGTCGGCTTCGTCAAATTTTTTCGTCGGCGCGAACTGCCAGAGCAGGGGGCCGAGCTTGTGGCCGAGTTCGGTGACACCCGACTCCAGAAATCTCGTGATCGACTCGCCAGCGCCGCCGAGTTCACGCCGGTTCGTGGCGTAGCGCGGACCCTTCAGCGTGAAGACGAACTCGTCCGGCGTTTCCGCGGCCCAACGCGCGAACGTCTGCGGCTTCTGCGTGCTGTAGTAGGTGCCGTTGATTTCGATCACGGGCAGCTGGCGGCTCGCGTAGCCGAGTTCCTTGGCCTGCGCGAGATCGTCCGGATAGAAGACGCCGCGCCAAGGTTCGAACGTCCAGCCGCCGATACCGGCGCGAATTTTGCCGCTTTTCGCGCTTTTGCCACTTTTTTCTGGCGCATGCGAAGGATCGTTGTGTCGGCGGGGCATCGACGGCTCCCATTCGCTGTTGTGTCCGTTTGCGGAAAACTGCCTGTCGCCGCCCGTTAAAACGCATTTGGACCGGGCGAATCGCTGCATACCCGCGACCTCACGGCGCAGCGAGAGGCGATAACCACAGCAATGTCGCGGCGATTTCCGCCGCTTATGTAACACGTCTGGCTCGCATGCTGGCAACGGGGTAATCTTTGAACTGGGCCGATCCAACGGGGATGGGCGCGGAGGGGAATGGATCAGACTGCTGATCTGACAACCGCCGGATTCGCGCGGTGGGGTGAAAGCAACAAACGCGAGCGCAATTTCTGGATTGCGCTGGCGTGTGCGGCTGTGCTCCACGCGTCGCTTTTTATCGGCGCCGTCAACAGCAAGACGAAGCGTCTCGGCGATGAGAACGGCGCCGACAATGCGATCAGCGTTTCGCTCGTAACCGAAGCCGATCTCGAGAGCAGAGCCACGGTCGCCGAGGAACCGCAACCGCCACCCGGACCGCCGCCGCAACCCGCGCAACAGCCACAGCCTCAGCAGCCGCCTCCGCAGCCCGAAGCGAAGCAGGAACCTCAGCCGCCTGAACCTGAACCGCCGAAGCCGGAGCAGCAGGAAACAAAGGCGGAGCCGGCTCCGCAGCCGGAGGACGTCAAGCCCGCCGAGAAGCCCGAGCTGAAAGCGTCAAAGCAGGAAGACCCGGACCCGATCGACGATGCGTCCGATCTCTTGTCGTTGCAGAATGAAAATCCTGCCAACGTGAAGAGCGCGGAAAAGCCGAAGCCGAAACCCAAGGCTGAGACCGAGACGCCGAAGGCCGCGCCCAAGCCTGCGCCGAAAAAGCCGCAAAAGAAGGTGGCCTCGCTCGACTTGTCGACGCCGAAAAATTTGATGCAGCCGTCGTTCGGCGGCGGCCGCTCTGCGGGATTGCAGCGTCCACCGGGGATCACGCGCTCCGGATTGAACGATGCCTTCGCGCGCGGTGTGATACGCGCATTGCAACAGACGATGCCGCAGTTGGTCGACATCAACGGCCGCGTCACGATCAGAATTCTTTTGTCGGAGACCGGCAACGTCGTCGAAGTCAGATTGCTATCGGGCGCGAAAAATTCGACGCTCAATCAGGACGTCGTGTTCGCGGCTCAGCAGACGAGCTACCCGATCCCGCCGACCGGCTCCAATCTCGCCGATCGCACCTTCATGGTAACGTACATCTACGATTGAGAACGAGAACGGACGAAGCGCACGCGATGCACTTCGTCCATTGCTAGCTATCGCTCAATGCGAGACTAGCGCTGGCCGCCCGCCGTCTGCGAGGTAGTTGAAGCAGCGCCAAGCTTCATCGGCGTATATTCCGGGGTTTCGCGACGGCACGCGCCGAGCGCCAGAGCTGCGAGACAAATTCCAAGAACCGCGATTTTCATGATTGCTGCCTCCCGTTGGTGTGTTTCGACTGCCTGCCTGCATTTCGAACCAACAACGCCGCGCAATTCCCGCCCGTTCCGCTGCTCCCGGTTGCTTTTGAATGAATGTCACCGCAAATCCACACTCCGGTGATCCGGGCTCCTCGCGGAAAGCCTGCTCGCGTTGTTCTGCTCTGCCGTTTAATATTGGGGCCGATCGCGAAGGAGGCGCACGATGACATTTTGGTTTGCGGCCCGCCGAGCCGTTGCTTTGTCGGCCATCCTCGCACAGATGAGCGGCGTGCCCGCACAGGCCGAAGCCGCAACGGATGAGCCCGCCGGTTCCATCGAACAGCTTTTGAAATCCGGATGGGAAGTTGCGGGATACGCGAGCAACGCTGACAATCGCTCGACCTTTATTCTTCTCAAAAATTCCGCGCAGCCCTATCTCGTGCAGTGCCTCGCAGGATATGACGTGACGCGCACGCCGCGCGTTTTTCAAAATTGCTATAAGCTGCGCTGATCGCACTGCGCGCCACGGGGGGAAGAATGCATCGCGCCGAGCGCTTGAGCCGGGGAGCATGGGCGATTGTTGCTCTGCTGTGGCTCGTCGCGACACTGAATTATCTCGATCGCCAACTTGTCGTGACCATGCCCGGCCCGATCAAGGCAGACCTCGGCATCGGCAACGAGCGCTTCGGTCTGCTCTCGTCGGTCTTCCTTTGGATCTACGGAATTTGCTCGCCCATCGCGGGCTATGTGGCGGATCGCTTCGGTAAGCGTCCCGTCATTATCGCGAGCTTGCTTGTCTGGTCGGCGGCAACATTCGTCACCGGCATGGTGACGTCATTCGAAGGCATGCTCGCGGCGCGCGCCATGCTCGGCGTCAGCGAAGCGTTCTACATGCCGGCCGCCGTCGCGCTGATCGTCGAGTATCATCGCGGGCCGACGCGCAGCCGCGCAACGGGCCTTCACTTGAGCGGCGTCTACGCAGGCTCCGTGCTCGGTGGCCTCGGCGGAGCCTTCGCCGAAATGTACGGCTGGCGGACCGGCTTCCTCGTGATGGGCGCTATCGGCGTCGCGTACGCGATGGTCCTGATGATATTTTTCCCGCGGCCGTCCGATGGCGCGTCCGATGAGCAGGCACGAGACACCACCGCCGCCTCCGAAGCATTGCCCTCGACGCCGCTCGCCGGTGCCTTCAAATCACTGCTGACGACGCGGGGCTTCCTCTTTCTCCTCGCGATGAATCTTTTGAACGGCGCCGCATACTGGCCGGTCCGAAATTGGCTTCCGGAGTTCTTCCGTTCCGAGCTTGGCGTCGATCAAGCCTGGTCCGGGATCTACGGACCGATGACGTTCAACGGCGCCGCATTTATCGGAATGCTGATTGCGAGCAACATTTCCGATTGGTGGTCGGGCTGGAACGAACGCGCCCGCGCACTCGTCCCAGCGATTGGATTCATGATCGCCGCGCCCTGCCTGTTCGCGGTGGGCGCCGTCGACTACATCCCGATCATTCTTGCTTGTGTGCTCGTCGCTGGCATGTCGCAGGGCTTTCTCGATGCGAACCTGATGCCCGCCGCATGCACCGTGACGGACTTCCGCCATCGCGCCACCGCATACGGTCTGCTGAACTTCGTCGGCACGACGGCGGGCGGCGTAATGACGTATGTCGGCGGCATGTTGAAAGAGCAGAACGTGCCGTTTGGCACGACGTTCCAGGTCGCGAGCCTGCTGATCTTCGTCGCGGGGCTTTGCCTGTTCGCCGTCAAACCCGCGCGTGTGGGATTATCGGATCCTCGTGCCGCCGGGCCTCTTCCATCTTCACACAACGAAGCCAGTGAGCGCGAACCCGCGTCGCCCTAGGGCGCGGACTTGGCCTTCACATACTGTGTGTAAAGTGCCTTCGAGACCGCGAGCAGGGCGGCATCGGCTTTCTCGCCTGGAAAATTCGTGACCACGACGATCCCGGCATCGTGCTCGACATCGACAACGATCATCGCGAGATTCATCGAGTTCGATCCCGTGTGTACCAGCACCGGCTTATCGGTCCAATCGAAATGAGATAGTCCCCATCCGCATGCGTAGCTTCCGCTTTTCGGCGTGCCCGGTTTGGGATGCGGAATTTCAGTTTTGATGTGCGCCTGATGCAGCCGCTTCAGGGTTTCCGGTTTCACCAGCGCCGGTCCGCGTTTGCCTTCTCCCGCATTCCATCCGGCCCAGGTCGCGAAATCCGCGACGTTCATATGCGCGATGCCCGCAGGTCCGACGACCGCCGGTCCGTCGGCCGAAAGACCCCACGGCCGAGGAGTGACTTTGCCGTCCGCATCGACGCTATGACCGACCGGAGCGTCGTATTTTCCGAACGTCGCCTGCGGTCCAAGTCCCGCGGACTTGAGGCCGAGCGGTTCGAAAATCCGCGTCGTGATCAGAACTTCCCACGGTTTGCCCGAGGTCTGTTCGATCATTGAGCCCACGATCGCGTATCCGAGGTTCGAATATTGAAATGCCGACCCAGACGGCACACTCAGATCGTGCGCCGCGTTCCACTCGGAGATCATGTGCAGCCGATACGCCGTCAACGTATAATCGAACGCATCCGCGCTGAAATAGAGCTTCATGATATCTTCGGTGTCGCTCGGGATTCCACTCGTATGCGAGAGAAGCTGCTCCAGCGTGATCGCCGCGAATTTCGGCTTGAGATCAGGCAGTACCGGTCCGAGAACTTCGCCGATGGTCGAATCCCATCGGAGCTTACCCTCGTCGATCAGCATTCCGGCGAGCGTCGCGGTCATCGCCTTGCCGTCCGAGCCGAGATGAAAACGATCCTCTTGCGTGACGGGAATGTCCATGCCGAGGACACGCACTCCAACCGCGCCCTGCGCGACGATCTTGCCATCCTTGACGATCGCCGCTCCGAGCGCTGGAAGCTGATATTGCGCGCGGATCGGTTCGAGCAGATCGGATAGCGTACCGTCCGCCTGAGCCACGTTCGAGAAAGCAACGAATCCCGCCAGCGCAACAACCTTCGCAACGTGGACCATGAAACGCTCCAGGATGATCGCACCGGACGAAGGGTGCATGCTGACTCCATTTCGATAGCGAAGGCGGATAACGGATATGCTTCCTCGCCCTCGACAACATGCGTAAAAATTTAAGAAATAAATCCCGCGGCTCAAACCTTCGGCTGCAGCGGCGCTGGCGGATGGCTCGGCTCGCGATGGAAATATTTGAGCGTCAGATACGCGCCGATCCAGGAGCCGACGATCGCAAACCCGACGTAGATCCAGTTGTTCGTATAACTGATGACCGCGAACGATGAGAGCATATACCAGACGCTGCTCCAGTTCGCGGCCGCAAGCGCACGCCGGGACACGACGGACGAGGTGAACATCACGTAAGCGGCGTCCGTCGCTGCCGTCGCGACCAGGACGCCCGCGCCAATCCAATAATCGACCGTCATGGAAAACTCCTCTGTTGGATTATCGAAAATCGCCGCTGCGCCGAGCGACCATCACCACCGCACTTTTTGGAGCGCAAAGAATCTGCCGAAGAGTTTGCGCACAGTGCGCGACGGAAGCTTCCCGCGCGCGAAATGCATGAACTTCGCGGTCGGGCCGACGGCCGTTCGAAAGCGCGGGCGCGGCGCGTCGAGCGCGTTCGCGATTGCCTTGGCGACCTCGCCCGGATCGCGCGCAAGCTTCGCGACGTAAGCGTCGATGGTAACTTCGAGGTGGCGCAGCAGAGGCCGGTAGGCACTCGTCTCGGGCAGCACGCGCGGCGAGCTTTCCCAGATGTTGGTCCGATACGCGCCGGGCTCGATGAGAATGATGTCGATGCCGAAGGGCGCGAGCTCATAGGCGACGGACTCGGCCCAGCCCTCGACCGCCCATTTCGATGCGCAGTAGGGCGAGTTCGCAGGCTGCCCTGCGAACGCAGATTCACTCGACACGATCAGGATACGACCGCGCCGCCGCGCTCTGAAGCTTGGCAGAAGCTTCTGCGTCAGGGCGAGCACGCCGAAATAGTTGACCTCCATGACGCGCCGGATCTGCGCATCGCTCAAGTCCTCGAATGCGCCGCCGACGGCAACGCCAGCATTGTGCACGACCGCATCGAGAGGCTGTCCCTGCGCATCGAGGCGCGCAACCGCCCCATCGATCGATTTCGGGTCGGTGACATCGAGTTGCTCGACGCTGACGAGGCCTTGAACGTTGGCCGCCGCAACGGCGCGATCGAGTTCCGCACGCTTGCCGAGGTCACGCATCGTGGCGATGACGTTCCAGCCGCGTTTCGCCAGTTCTACGGTCGTGACGAGGCCGAAGCCCGTTGATGTTCCGGTAATGAGAACGGTTGGCATTTGAAGAGCGCGCTCCGTGTCGAAGTTTTTTCAATATTGCACCTTGCGGCCGGCTCCGCGAAGCGGAGTCGCACGGTGCCCGAAGAAACGTGCCTTGCGGCCGGCTCTGCGAAGCGGAGTCGCAAGGCGCAATTCAAAGCCCCACCTTGTGCGCTCGCCGTCGCCGTATTAGCAACGCCAGGAAATCCTGATGCACGGAGTCGGAACCTATGTCTGAATCGACCAACACCGAAAAAACCCTCGCGGACTTGAAGCGCGAAGTCGCCGAACTCTCCGGCTTGTCGCTCGCAACCGGCGTCATTCTCACCCAGCTTCTGCAGAAGATTGCGAGCCGCGAGATGAATCCGCAAGGCGCCGCCGGTCAGATCGTCAACAACGCGCGCGCTGCGATCGAAGGCTTCACGGCCTCCCAGAATTCCGATCCCGTCATGAAAGCCCGCGCGCTCGAAGCCGTGCAGCAGTACGAGGATCAGATCCGCTCGGTCCTGCGCGAGTAGCGCCGCGTTAACCATCCATTACCTGCGGCAAGAGACGGCGGGAACAGCTGGGGCGTGGGCGGACGTTTACACCCTATATAGATTAGCCTCGCTAAGCTGCCTTCGATGATGCGCGAACAGGAGTTGCCATGAAACGGATATGGACCGCAGCCGTGAGCGTCGGGTTGGCCGTGGCATTCGGCGCTCCCGTCGCGCAGGCGGACATGATTTCCGAGGTCGAAGGCGCCCGCGCCAAGGAACGCGCCGGGTATTACCTCAACAGTCAGGACCGCGAGAAGCTCCGGCGCTACGGCGGCAACGCCGACTACCGCGACAGCTACGCCCGCGACTTCGACTATGGCCGTCGCGGGCCGGGAATGCGCATCTATATCGGCCCGGACGGCTATTACGGCCCCGGCCGATACTGATCATCAGGCGTCAATCCTACCACCATCACTCCAGAAACGACACGCGCCCCGTCGACACGTCATGCATCGCGGCGACGATCTTGAGCTGCTTGGCATCGACGAGATCGCGAAGCACGCCGCTGGTCTTCGTCAGGTTATCGGCGGCGAGCTTGGCATTCGCCACCGCCACCTGCTGCACGAACGACTTGTTCTTTGAGATGTGATCGCCCGGCGCATCCTTGCAGACCGTAACCGCCGGCTTGATCTTCGCGAGCAGCTGCGTCAGCTCACCAAGCTCCGCGCCGTCGATCGCGCCTTTGACCGCCCCGCACTCGCTATGCCCGAGCACGACGATCAAGCGCGCGCCGGAGAGCTTTGTCGCGAATTCGCAGCTTCCGACGATATCGTCGTTGACGACGTTGCCCGCAACCCGCGCACTGAAGATGTCGCCGATGCGCTGGTCGAAGACCAGTTCGGGCGGCACGCGCGAGTCGATGCATCCGATGACGACGGCCGACGGAAATTGCCCCGCCGACGTCGCATGCACCTGCTTGAGCAAGTCGCAGTTGAGCGTGCTGCCCGACAGGAACCGCGCATTGCCCTCCTTGAGGTTGGCGAGCGCTTCGTCGGGCGTCAGTGCCGCCTGCAGATCGCGCGTCGGCACCGCGCAGCTCCCGGCGGCGACTGCACGATCAAAGGTGAGAAGGCTGCCGGCGATCAGACCGCTGCAGCAGAAATGCCGTCGTGTGAGCATCGCGTGATCTCCTCGAAATATTTCGGAATGCGGTGAGGTCTTGCGTGATCTCTAACGCGCGGCCCGTTAAAGCCGCATGATCGGCGAGCCAGGCTTGCGAACGACGTTGGATACGAAGCAGCAACCATGCGCGGCACGCTCAAGCGCTTGATTATCGCACGCATCCCCCGCATCAGGGCGCGATTTGCTTAAAAGCGACGGAATTTTACGCTGCACGCGTTTTTGTTGAATTCGGCACGACGCAATAATGCGTCCGCTGTGTGCCTGAGGATGCCCTTGCGCCTGCGCACGGCCTCGGCCAAAATCACGAACCAGCTAGGAGGATATCGTGATCAAACGTCTTGCAATTATTGGATTTTTGGCACTTGGAACGGCCCTCGGCAGTTCCGCGGCTTCCGCCGCACCGGCACCGGCAGGCCTCGCCGGTCTGAGCCAGGCGAAAACGAGCGGCATCGAGCTCGTCCAGCATCGCCGCGGACATTATCGCCATCGCCACTTCCGTCGCGGCTACGGCACCCGCCATTACCGGCACCGCAACTATCGCGGCTGGCATCGCTACAGCCACCGCCCCTACAACTGGCGTTCGCGCGGCTGCGTGATCGTCGGCCCGGTGTGGTTCTGCCCGTGAGCTGACACCCGCATCGGCGGGACACGACCTGACAATTCAAGCCGGGCGGAAAATCTCCGTCCGGCTTTTTGTTTGCGCCGGGCGACTCGCGTTCCGCTGGATCCCCGGCCTTCGCTCCGCGCCCCGAGGATGACGAAGATCCCGACAAACGCACACGGCGGCCGGTTCCCCGCAGGGGAGTCGCCGTGTGCAATCAAAAAACGGAAGCGGAGCCGCCAGCACCCACCTACGCTTTCTTCACGAACTCGGACTTGAGGCTCATCGGGCCGATACCCTCGATCTTGCAGTCGATATCGTGATCGCTGTCGACAAGGCGGATGTTCTTCACCTTGGTGCCCATCTTCACGACATTGCTTGAGCCCTTCAGCTTCAGATCCTTGATGACGATGACGGTATCGCCGTCTTGCAGGGTATTGCCCGCCGAGTCCCGGTAGACCTTCACGTCGTCATCGTCGGCTGCGGAGGCCGCTTGCTGGCTCCACTCGTGCGCGCACTCCGGACAGACATAGAGGTTGCCGTCCTCGTAGGTGAATTCGGAGGAGCATTTCGGGCAGGGTGGCAGTGTGCTCATGAAGGATGCCTCTATTGAGGGCGCCATCCGACTCCGCATCGCGGAGCCGGCCGGATGGCGCGGATGTGGGTTGAGCCGGCCGCCCGGCGCGTTTGATGTTGGTTCTTTCGCGCAGAATTGAACCGCCGGGAATGAGTGAAACCGTCATCCTCGAACGTCCTCACTCGACCGAAAGTGCGAAGAACGACACACGCCTGTGCTGGCGGCCGGCTCCGCGCAAGCGGAGTCGCCAGCACCAAATAAAGTGCGAAGAACGACGGCACACGCATGTGCTGGCGGCCTGTGATCCGAGCGAACGCACACGGCGGCCGGCTCCCCGCAGGGGAGTCGCCGTGTGCAAAGAAAAGAGCGCGTGCGTAACCGGCCGGCTCGAAACAGCACACGCGCCATCCGGCCGGCTCCCCGGAGGGGAGTCGGATGGCGCAAGCAAAAGAGTAAAGCACGAAGCGGACGGGTTCCGCGGCGTAGGTCTTCGCAATTTTGGTCTCGGAACCGGTCCGCTCCGTGACAGACCGAGAACAGGGTTCCGATCAGGCCACTTAAGGAAGCGGGATATTCCGCACACGGTTTCTCTCATGCCGTGCGGACTTGGCCGGTCGCCTTGTCCGCATCGCGCGCGTGACGCGAGCGGGTCGGGCTGCCCCACCCGAGCCTCGCGCGACGCCTCGCACGCAACCCTTGCCGGATGGGTGAGGGGATTATGGGGGAGGCGGAGAAGGCGGGGATAAGATTTTATATCCACAATTGACACGGAGTGATTGCACTGATTGCATTGCTTTGAAGTGAATGGCAGCTCGCCTCCAATCGGCAGCGTCGAGAAGCTCCCATTACTACAGTCGTATCTCGGCTAACTAATCAATATTTATCGTGGCTATGATCGGAAAATTACAATCATGACCGATGCTTTTCCCGTACTTGTCTTACCGAAACGGTTTGAGGCACTCGAACGTCAAGCGAAAACTCGGGAAGCGGATATCTCGAGGATTGTGCATAAAGTCGAAGATGCAACTACGCGCGTGGAAAACTTGCTTCGACAGGTGCGGGATGGTGGAATTGGGAGGTTTGAGGTCTTTCTCGGGAAATCCGGCTCCGGGAAAACGACGTTCTTCAGTACTTTGACTCAATTCTTCAAGGGCGTAACGGTTGAGAAAGTCCCCCCGGAACTCCCTTTGGAAGAGATACCGGAGCACATTAGGAGGCATCTTGGAGGACCTTCTCCCACAATTTGGTTCATCCATGATCGAGATAATCCTGAGATAACAGAAGCAAAAGCTGAAAGATTTGCTGAGTTGCTTCGGCCGTTATTCCGAGGGGACTATGGTCAAGTGGTTTTGATATGGCCGATAACTTCAGAGGACGCCGCAAAGATTTTGGCAGATGCGGCGTGGAAGATAGGTCGTGACAGTTTGGTCGATGTGTCGAGCCGCGGCCAATACATCTTCAATGGTATCGACAAAACTCAGTACTATAATATCGCGGATCTAACTGTCCGTAATCTGACGCCATCGGAATCTTTAGAAACATTCGGCCTTACGGAAGGGAAAACAAAAGGGCTGGTGGCTAAGGCAGACACTATCGGCGAATTCTATTCCCTAATTGAGGCGGAATCC
>Ga0209930_1002979_pt1 | contig 18076 bp, 20 predicted proteins | sample ThiBiot_500_biof_2_FD_183948 | JGI IMG/M metagenome (GOLD analysis project Ga0209930, IMG submission 183948) | Wastewater bioreactor microbial communities from Cape Town, South Africa - Thiocy_cont_500_biof (SPAdes) | ecosystem: Engineered > Bioreactor > Thiocyanate-remediating >... | reverse complement strand
CATGCCGGCATCGCCCGAAGGAAAAGCGATGATCTGCACACAGTTTGCTCATTTGCCTATTGATGCACCGGCCCGGCCGGGCTTCATTGGCGGCGAGAGCCGGCATGGCAGTCCGGGAGCCCAATTTTCCGGCGTTTTCGCGAAACGGAAGAGATGGCACGGAGCCTGCAAGCGTCGGCGACGGGCCGGTCACACGGCCGGGGCCAGACGAGCATCGGAGATGCGGAGGCAATGAAAAAGATCGAAGCGATCATCAAGCCGTTCAAGCTCGATGAGGTGAAGGAAGCGCTGCAGGAAGTCGGTCTCCAGGGCATCACGGTCACCGAGGCCAAGGGTTTCGGACGCCAGAAGGGTCATACCGAGCTCTATCGCGGCGCCGAATATGTCGTGGACTTCCTGCCGAAGGTGAAGGTCGAGATCGTGCTCGGCGACGACCTGGTCGAGCGCGCGGTCGACGCCATCCGCAAGGCTGCCCAGACCGGCCGCATCGGCGATGGCAAGATCTTCGTCTCCAATATCGAGGAGGCCGTCCGTATCCGCACCGGCGAGAGCGGTCTCGACGCGATCTGAGCGGCTCGTTCCGTCGAGGGCCTAGCCAGCGGCGACAGCCCTGATAATCTCACATACCGTTTCCGGTGGGTTGCCGGCAGCGGCCCCTTGGGCTGCGCCGGCACCCTTCAGTGTGAGAGAGGACCCTCGTCATGACGACCGCCAAGGACATCCTGAAGCTGATCAAGGATCAGGATGTGAAATATGTGGACTTCCGCTTCACTGACCCGCGCGGCAAGTGGCAGCATGTCACTTTCGACATCGATCTCATCGACGAGGACATCTTCGCGGAAGGCACGGCCTTCGACGGCTCCTCGATCGCGGGCTGGAAGGCGATCAACGAATCCGACATGACGCTGGTGCCCGATCCGGACACCGCCTTCATCGACCCGTTCTTCGCCCAGACGACGCTGGTCATCGTCGGCGACATCATCGATCCGATCTCGGGCGAGAGCTACAACCGCGACCCGCGCTCGATCGCCAAGAAGGCCGAGGCCTATCTCAAGCAGACCGGCATCGGCGACACCGTCTATTTCGGCCCCGAGGCCGAGTTCTTCATCTTCTCCGACGTCAAGTACAAGGTCGACCCGTACAATACGGGCTTCAAGCTCGACGACCAGGAGCTGCCGATCAATTCCGACACGGATTACGAGGGCGGCAATCTCGGCCACCATGTGAAGAAGAAGGGCGGCTATTTCCCGGTGCCGCCGATCGACAGCTACCAGGACCTGCGCGGCGAGATGCTGGCGCAGATGAAGGCGATGGGCGTCTCGGTCGAGAAGCACCATCACGAGGTCGCCTCGGCGCAGCATGAGCTCGGCATCAAGTTCGCGCCGCTGACGCGCGTTGCCGACCACCTGCAGATCTACAAATATGCGATCCACCAGGTGGCGCAGGCCTATGGCAAGACCGCGACCTTCATGCCGAAGCCGGTGTTCGGCGACAACGGCTCGGGCATGCATGTGCACCAGTCGATCTGGAAGGACGGCAAGCCGGTCTTCGCCGGTAATCAGTATGCCGACCTGTCCGAGACCTGCCTCTACTACATCGGCGGCATCCTGAAGCATGCGAAGGCGCTGAACGCCTTCACCAATCCGTCGACCAACTCCTACAAGCGTCTGGTCCCGGGCTATGAGGCCCCTGTGCTGCTCGCCTATTCGGCGCGCAACCGCTCTGCCTCGGTGCGCATCCCCTACACGACCTCGCCCAAGGCCAAGCGCCTCGAGGTCCGCTTCCCCGATCCGACGGCCAATCCCTATCTCGCCTTCTCGGCGCTGCTGATGGCCGGCCTCGACGGCATCAAGAACAAGATTCATCCCGGAGAGGCGATGGACAAGAACCTCTATGACCTGCCGCCGAAGGAACTGAAGAAGATCCCGACGGTCTGCGGTTCGCTGCGCGAGGCGCTCGAGAGCCTCCGCAAGGATCACGCCTTCCTGCTCGCCGGCGACGTGTTCACCCGCGACTTCATCGAGAGCTATATCGAGCTGAAGTGGGAAGAGCTGATGGCCTACGAGATGACGCCGCACCCGATCGAATTCGAGATGTACTTCTCGGTCTGATCGAACGGGCGGGGCTCGGCGGATCGCCGCCGGGCCTTCGCTGCGGGCAAGCCCGCCTTCGGCCCGGAGACCGGCTGGTTCAGCATGGTCTCCGGGCCTTTTCTTTCGCCGCCTCTACCAGTTGGTGAAGCTGCCGTCCTCGCGCCGGTAGAGCGGCAGGTTCTCGTGCATGAAGGGATAGCGCGCGAGCCCGTCCCAATCGACCTCGAGGCCGAGGCCGGGCGCATCGGACGGGATGAGCCAGCCATCCTCCCAGCGGTGGCCACTGACGATCACATCGGCGAGGCTCTCGCCCGGCCGACGCGGCAGTTCCTGCACAAGCATGTTCGGCGTCGCGACGTTGAGATGCAGGCAGGCCGCGGTCGACACCGGTCCGATCGGATTGTGGACGGCGATGTCGATCATATGCGTCTCGCACCAGCCGGCGATCTTGCGCGATTCCGTGAAGCCGGCGCAGATGCACATGTCGATGCGCGCATAATCGATGAGTTCGTCCTCGATCAGCGCGCGGAACTGCCATTTGGTGCCGAGCTGCTCGCCGGCGGCGATCGGGACGGCGGTCTGGTCGCGTAAGCGGCGATAGGTTTCGGGCGCCTCGACGCGCAGCGGATCTTCGATGAACATGGGCCGATAGGGCTCGACGGCACGGCAGAGGCGCACCGCGTCGGCCATGCTCATGCGGGTATGCGCGTCGAACAGGAGTTCGACATCGGGGCCGAGTTCGCCGCGCAGCAGGCGAAAGGCCTCGATGGCGGCGTCAACCGTCTTGGCCGGTTCATAGACGCCGTCCTGCCGGGCGCCGCTCGCCCAGCGCAGGCAGTTCCATCCTTCCGCGACATGGGCGCGGGCCGACTTCAGCAGCGCCTCCGGCGAATTGCCATCGCCGAGATGGCAATAGGTGTCGACCTTGTCGCGCACCTTGCCGCCGAGCAGCTGGTAGACCGGAACGCCGAGCGCCTTTCCCTTGATGTCCCAGAGCGCGATGTCGATGGCCGCGATGGCGGAGGTCAGGACCTGGCCGGAAGGATGGAAGCCGCCGCGCCACATCAACTGCCACAGATGCTCGGAGCGCATGGCGTCCTCGCCGATGAGGAGCGGCGCCAGCGCACGCAGGATTCCGGCGACGCCCTCCTCCCGCGATGTAAGGCCGGCCTCGCCGATCCCGACGATGCCCTCGTCCGTCTCGACCTTGACGAACAGCATCGTCCTCCATTCCTTCACGAGGAAGGGCGTGACTGCCGTGATCTTCATGGAAATTCTCTCCTCCGGGGAATGCCAGTCTAGCAGCGCATCCGCGCCTCTCCAGTGGGCATCGGTCCGGATTGCGCGATGCGCCCAGGCTGGCCCCAAACGCAGACTGCCCGGGCATGCCCGGGCAGTCGTCTCTCAGTCAGCCGATGCCGATCAGAACGGCGAATCGGGGAAGTAGTAGCTCTTGGCGTTGTCCTTGGTGACGAGCGTCGCGTCGAGGACATAGGTGCCGCGCACCGGGACCTGGTTGAACACCGCGGCGGCGGTGAGCTCCATGGCCGTGCCGACCATCGCCGGCGGATAGAGAACGTCGACCGGGATCATCTTGTCGCCGTCCATGACCTTCTTGATCATGTCCTTGGAGCCCGCGCCGGCCACGACATACTTGATGTCGGTGCGCTTCGCCTGCTCGATGGCCTCGAGCACGCCGACGGCCATGTCGTCGTCCTGGCACCAGACGACGTCGATCTTGGGATACTTGGTCAGGAAGTCCTGCATCACCTTGAAGGCATCGTCGCGGTTCCAGTTGCCGAACTGGCGGTCGAGGACCTTGACGTTCGAGCCGGCGATGCCCTTGTCGAAACCGTCCTGGCGCTGCTGGTCGATCGGGATCGGCATGCCGCGGATCACGACGACTTCGGCGTCCGGCGTGTTGGCCTTGATATACTGGCCGGCGACCTCGCCGAGAGCCGGATTGTTGCCCGCGACATAGAGGTCGCGCACGCTGTCGTCATTGACGCTGGGGGCGCGGTCGACGATGGCGACGAAGGTGCCGGCGTCCTTCACTTCCTTGATGGCGTTGACGAGCTGGTCCGGATCGGTCGGCAGGATCACGAGCGCGTCGAGCCCCTGCACCGCGAGGTCCTGCACGGCATTGGCCTGGCTCGCCGGATCGGGCGAGGTCTTCACGATCACCTTGGCGCCCGGATGCTCCTTGCGGATCTGCTCGGCGACGCGCTCGGCGTGATAGACGACGCCCGCCGTCCAGCCATGGTCGGCCGCCGGGATCGAGACGCCGATGGTCTTGGTATCCTGGGCAAAAGCGGTGCCGGAGAGCGCGGCGGCGAGAGCGGCCGCGCCCAGAAACTGCTTGATCATCAACTCACTCCCTTGATTGGCGGGTCTTCGCTCCTCCGAACCGGGCGACCCGTCGGCCCGGCTCCCTCACGACTTCCGCACCAGCGAGCGCTGGACGAGCATCGCGATGATGATGATCGAGCCCTGGATGGTCCCGATCAGATATTCGCTGATGAAGTTCGAGAGCAGCATGATGTTGCCCACGAGCTCGAGGATGAACGCGCCGCAGATCGAGCCCCAGATGCGGCCCGAGCCGCCCTTCAGCGCGGTACCGCCGACGACGACGGCCGTGATCGCCTGCAGCTCCCACAGGATGCCGGTGGTGGCCGAGGTCGAGCCGAGGCGCGGCACATAGAGCAGCACGGCGATCGCGACGCAGAGGCCCTGGATCACGAATGCGATGGTGCGGACGCGGTTGACGTGGATGCCGGAATAGCGGGCGACGTCGCGGCTCGAGCCGACGGCGACGACATGCCGGCCATAGCGCGTGCGATAGAGCACGAAGGCGGCGATCGCGGCGACGACGAAGATCACGATGATCGGGATCGGGACGCCGAGGAACGACCCGAAATAGACCGGGCGATACATCGCCTGCAGTTCGGGCTGGCGCAGCGTGATGGCGCCGCCCTGCGAGAGCCAGGTCGTCAGGCCCCGGAAGATGCCCATCGTGCCCAGCGTCACGATGAAGGGCTCGATCCGCCCGAGCGTCGTGATCAGGCCATTGGCGAGGCCGCAAAGCGCACCGACGCCGACGGCGAGCAGCGCCGCGGCGACCAGCATCAGCGCCGGATTGGCGATCGCGCCGGAATTCATGAACAGGATCATGAGGCTGGCGACGAAGGCGACCATGGAGCCGACCGAGAGGTCGAGGTCGCCCGAGGAGATCACGAAGGTGGCGCCGACCGCGATGATGGCGATGAAGGCGCTGCGCGTCGCGACATTCTCGAGATTGTTGAGCCCGATGAAGCTCGGATTGACCAGCGCGCCGACGATGAGAAGCAGGATCAGCGCAGCGAAGGGCGCGACCGCCCGGAGGTCGACGTCGCGAAAGCTGCGGCGCGGTCGCGCCAGCGCGCTGTTGTCGTCATTGGCCGTCATTTACGAAATAACCTCCCCGTCCGGTCCTCGCCGGCTCATCGCGGCGTCTTGGCGGCGCCTTGCCGTCGCCGCTCTCGTCGATGGGCTATGCCGCCTTGCTCTTGAGGCCGGCCGCGTAGCGCATGATCTCGTGTTCGTTGATTTCGCTGCCTTCGAGGATGCCGGCGATGCGGCCCTCGCGCATGACGGCGACCCGCGTGCAAAGTCCGATCACCTCCGGCATCTCCGAGGAGACGACGACGATCGCCCGCCCCTCGCGCGCCAGCGCCGAGATGAAGTGATAGATCTGCTGCTTGGTGCCGACATCGATGCCGCGCGTCGGCTCGTCGATGATGATGATCTGCGGCTCGGTCTCCATGACCTTGGCGAGCAGCAGCTTCTGCTGGTTGCCACCCGACATCCGCCCGACCGCCACGGCGTTATCACGCACGCGGATATCGAAGCGGCGGCGGGCGCGGTCCATCGCGGCGGCCTCGCTGGCCGGATCGAGATAGCCGCGCCGCGAATGCCGCGCGAGCGACTGCAGCGTCAGATTGGCCGTCATGCCCTCGCCGAGCAGCAGACCCTTCTGTTTGCGATCCTTGGTCATATAGGCGAGGCCCGCGCGGATCGCGGCATGCACGTCGCCGGACGGCAGTTCCTGGCCGCGCACGGCGACATGGCCCGATAGCCGCGGCCGGAGGCCGACAACAGCCTCCATGAGTTCGGTCCGTCCCGAGCCGATCAGGCCGGAGAAGCCGATGATCTCGCCGCGGCGGATCTCGAAGCTCGCTTCCTTCACGAAACCCGTCGAAACCGAGCGCACGGATAGCAGGATGTTCTCGTCGATATCCGGCTCGTGCTTGGCGGGATAAAGGCTGGAAAGCTCGCGCCCGACCATCAGCTGGGCGATGGATTCGCCGTCGAGCACTTCAGTCCGCGCCGTCTTAACCCACTGGCCATCGCGCAGCACCGTGACGCGGTCGGTCAGCTCCATCACCTCATCCAGCTTGTGCGAGACGAAGATGAAGCTTGTGCCGGCGGCGCGCAGCTTGCGCACCTGGTCGAACAGGACGCGGGTTTCCTCGCGCGAGAGAACAGCCGTGGGCTCGTCCATGATGACGACGCGCGCATCGCGGCTGATCGCCTTGGCGATCTCGACCATCTGCTTGTCGGCGACGGCGAGGCTGCCGATCAGCGCGTTCTCGTCGACCTCGGAGCCGAGCATGTCGAGCACCCGCCGCGTCTCGGCGCGCATGAAGCGCCGGTCGAGCACGCCGAAGCGCGTCACCTCGCGGCCGAGAAACAGGCTCTCGGCGACGGTCAGATGTTCCGCGAGGTTGAATTCCTGATGGATGATGACGATGCCGAGCGCCTCGGCGGCGCCATTGGCGGGCAGCTTCACCGGCGCGCCATCGAGCAGGATCTCGCCCGAGGTCGGCTGTTCGAAGCCGGAGAGAATCTTGACGAGGGTGGACTTGCCGGCGCCGTTCTCGCCCATGAGGGCGTGCACTTCGCCGCGGCGCAGCTCGAAGTCGACGCTGAACAACACCTGCACGCCGCTGAACGACTTGCTGATGCGACGCGCCGATAGAACGACGTCCGCTCCAGCCGGATCGGCAGACTTCATGGACTCCCCCTCCACCCGCGGCCTCCACCGCTTGCGAGGCAATGTAAACCTTTTCAGTCGGCGATGTAAAGGTTTTCATAGCGCCGCTAAGGCCCGCTTTCTGCGGCGCGCTTTGATCGGCGGGGGAGTTTGTGTAGACTCGTCCGGAAGGGCGATCCGGGGCAGTCCAGAGTGTTTCATTCCACGCCAGCGACCATCGAGGACGTCGCGCGCATCGCGCAGGTGTCGATCGCCACCGTCTCGCGCGCGATCCACAATCCCGAGAAGGTCGCGAATTCGACGCGACTCAAGGTCAACCAGGCGATCGCGATCACCGGCTACACGACCAACGCCATGGCGCGCAGCCTGCGTCTCGGCCGGTCGAACATGATCCTCGTGGTGGCGCCCGATATCGGCGACCCCAACTTCTCCAGCATCCTGATCGGGCTCGAGAACGAGGCGCGCGCGCATGGCTATGGCGTTCTGATAGGCCATACGCAAAACGACGCGCAGCGCGGCCTCGAATATCTCAAATTCTTCGATTCGAACCAGGCGGCCGGGCTGATCCTCTTCACCGGCATCCTGCCCTTCGGCCATCAGACCATGATGGCGCGGCTGCCGCCGAGCGTCGCCGTCTTCGAGCCGGTGTTCAATGGCGGCATCCCCTATGTCGGCGTCGACGAGCATGCCGGCGCGCGCAAGGCGATCGACCTTCTGATCACCGAGGGGCACCGCAAGATCGCCTTCATCGGCGACTCGCGCACCCGCCTCGCCTATAGCCGCCGCCGCGAAGGCTATGAGCAGGGCCTCGCCGCGGCGCGGATCCCGCTCGATCACCGCATGGTTCTGGAGGGCGACGGCACCAGCGAGAGTGGCCGCCTCGCCGTCGAGCAGCTCTTCATGCGCGACACGCTGCCCACCGCCTTCATGTGCGTCAACGACCAGACCGCGCTCGGCGTCATGACCGGCCTCGCCGCGCGCGGCTACACGATGCCGCGCGATTTCTCGGTGACCGGGTTCGACGACGTGCCGCAGGCCTCGTTCATGACACCGCCGCTGACGACGATCCGCCAGCCGCGCACGCTGATCGGCAAGCACGCCATGGCGCTGCTGCTGGAACTCCTCTCGGAGGGCCAGCCGGCCGAGACCGAGCTTCTGCTCGTCCCTGACCTCGTGATCCGTAACTCCGTCGGCCCGCCCTCGCGGCAGTGGGAGACGCGCTAGGCGCCGCACATCGCCCGCGTCGACATGCGAATCAAAAGGGCCGATGCATCGCCTGCATCGACCCTTTTTCGTCTTCACCCCGAAACCAGGATGCCGTCTGGCCGCCCTCCCCGTCGCCATCCATCAGTGCTGACCGAGGCGGTCGTCTTCGGCGATGGCGGCATCGTGGTACCAGCTGTCCCAGGCGACGGCCGGCATGGCCGCGGCCTCGCGCTCGAGACTGGTCTCGCCAAGATATCCGGCGAGACGGGCCTTCACGCCAGCCCGGCCACCGGCCGGAAACGTGTATATCTTCGCTGTTTCTCTTTGAACACTTGCAGTCATTTCAGTTGTCCTTCGCTGTGCGGCAAACCGCTCATCGAACAATGTAGTGACTCATACCATGGTTGCACACCATTTGCGCGCAAAAATGCACCAATGAGCATCATATGACTACAATTTGCTCAGTCTTCGTCTTTGATGGCAAGCTCAGCATCGTCGTCACCCGCCTCCCCGGCGCTCGCGGGCAACAGGCGGCGCTCTGCTGAGCATTTCTTGGTCACTGCTGCCTTTTCAGGCGCCAGATTGTTCGCCGACGATGAAGTTTACGGCAGGGCCGGACCCGGATGGGCGGAGGACGATCGCCGGGCCCTCAGCGATCACCTTTGGGGATGCCGCGAAATTCGCCGCGCCTGCGGCAGTGCGCGCATGGCGGGCGGCGTCGTGGCATGCAAAATGCAAGATCGAGGGCGGCGCTGGCGACCGATCGGGCGACGGCTCTGACAGGCGAAGGGTTCCGGGCGCGTCGCGTCATCACTGAACGAGAGACCTAAATGACAAAGTTCAAACTGGAGTACATCTGGCTCGACGGCTACACGCCCGTGCCGAACCTGCGTGGCAAGACGCAGATCAAGGAGTTCGACGTATTCCCGACCCTCGAGGAGCTCCCGCTCTGGGGCTTCGACGGTTCCTCGACCATGCAGGCCGAAGGCCGCAGCTCGGACTGCGTGCTGAAGCCCGTGGCAATCTATCCCGACCCGGCCCGCAAGGACGGCGCCCTGGTCATGTGCGAGGTCATGATGCCCGACGGCGTCACCCCGCACCCCTCGAATGCCCGCGCCACCATCCTCGACGATGCCGGCGCCTGGTTCGGCTTCGAGCAGGAATATTTCTTCTACAAGGACGGTCGCCCGCTCGGCTTCCCGACCGCCGGCTATCCGGCGCCGCAGGGCCCCTACTACACGGGCGTCGGCTTCAAGAATGTCGGCGACGTTGCGCGTGAGATCGTCGAGGAGCATCTCGACCTCTGCCTCGCGGCCGGCATCAACCACGAGGGCATCAACGCCGAAGTGGCGAAGGGCCAGTGGGAATTCCAGATTTTCGGCAAGGGCTCCAAGAAGGCGGCCGACGAGGTCTGGATGGCGCGCTACCTGCTGTTGCGCCTGACCGAGAAGTATGGCGTCGACATCGAGTTTCACTGCAAGCCGCTCGGCGACACCGATTGGAACGGCTCGGGCATGCACTGCAACTTCTCGACGTCCTACATGCGCGAAGTCGGCGGCAAGGACTATTTCGAGAAGCTCATGGCGGCGTTCGACAAGAACCTGCACGAGCATATCGCCGTCTATGGCCCGGACAACCATCTGCGCCTGACCGGCAAGCACGAGACGGCGCCGTGGAACAAGTTCTCCTATGGCGTGGCTGACCGCGGCGCGTCGATCCGCGTCCCGCACTCGTTCATTCGCAACGGCTACAAGGGCTATCTCGAGGATCGCCGCCCGAATTCCCAGGGCGACCCCTACCAGATCGCCTCGCGCGTGCTGAAGACGATCGCCGAGGTTCCCGTGGAAGGCAGCGCTTCGGCCGCCGCCTGATCCTGATCAAGCTTGAAACGACGACGGCGCGGAGCTCCCTCCGCGCCGTTTTCTTTGGCGGGATCGCCGATCAGGTGCCGCCGATCGACCACATGACGCCGAACGCATCGCGCAGTTGGCCGTAGCGGTCGCCCCAGAACATCGTCTGCAACGGATTGACGACCGTGAGGCCGGCCTCCTCCGCCCGGCGCCACCACATGTCCGGATCGGCGACCTGCAGATGCAGCGTGTAGCCCGCCGCCGCCTGCTTCTCGTGGCCATATTCCGGATAGAAGTCGCAAAGCATCACCGAGCCGCCATGGATGCGCAGATGGATGTGCATCGTTCGGCCCTTCTCGTCGAGCGGCTGCCGCGCCAGCTCCTCGGCGCCGAAGGCGCGCTTGTAGAGCTCGGCCGCCGCGACGGCGCCGTCGAGGCTGAGATAAGGCACGACACCGGTGATGGTGTTGTTCGCCTCCTGCTGGACTGCCGTCTCGCTCATTTTCGTTCCTCCTTCGCGCTATGCGGCAGCGCCGCTGTCTGATCGACACTGCAAGGACGGTCGAGCACGCGCCAATCCGACAGGCGCCTCAGCGCGCAGACGCGGCGATGGCCTTCGGCGCCGCCTCGGCGGCGAGACGATCGAGATGGGAGCGGATATGCGCCGCCTCGGCGGGCGTCCGCGCCAGCGAGATCGCGCGATCGAAGGCAAGGCGCGCTTCCGCCGGCCGATCGAGCTGCAGCAGCAGGTGACCGACGAGGCCGTAATAATGGAAATAGTTGCCGAGCGGCGTCGCGAGCGGCTCGATCATGGCGAGCGCCGCGGCCGGGCCGGCGACCTTTGAGACGGCCACGGCGCGGTTCAGCGTCACGACCGGCGAGGGCTGGAGATGTTCGAGCGTCGCATAGAGAAGGTCGATCTGCTGCCAGTCCGTCTCCTCCGGCCGCGTGGCGCGCGCATGCAGCGCGGCGATCGCCGCCTGGATAAGATAGGGGCCGGGGCGGCGATGGCGCATGGCCTTGTCGATGAGCGCCAGGCCCTCGGCGATCATGGCGCCGTTCCAGAGCGCGCGGTCCTGGTCATCGAGAAGGATCAGCGCGCCATCTTCATCGAAGCGCGCCTCGAGCCGCGAATGCTGCAGCAGCATCAGCGCGGCAAGGCCCATGATCTCGGGCTCGGCCGGGAAAAGTCGCAGCAACAGCCGGGCAAGACGGATGGCCTCGTCGCACAGCCGCGCCCGCGCGCCTTCCACCGACGGGGCCGAATAGCCCTCGTTGAAGACGAGATAGATCATCGTCGCCACCGCCGCGAGCCGCTCGGAACGCTCGACGGGCCCCGGTGTCTCGAATGGAACGCCGGCCTTGGCGATGCGGCTCTTGGCGCGCGTGATGCGCTGCTCCATCGCCGCTTCGCTGACGAGGAAGGCATGCGCGATTTGCGGCACCGTGAGGCCGGAGACGATGCGGAGCGCCAGCGCGATCTGCTGTGTCGCCGAGAGGTCGGGGTGACAGCAGATGAAGAGGAGCCGCAGGATATCGTCGCGGTAATGCGCGTCATCCAGCCGGTCGGCGAGGCTCGCCTCGGCATCGCCGAGATCGGACAGCACCGCCTCGTCGGGAAGTTCGGCCTCGCGGCTCCGCCGGCGCACCACGTCGATCGCCGCGTTGCGCCCGACAAAGATCAGCCATGCCGTCGGGTCGCGCGGAGGCCCCTTCTGCGGCCAGAGCGCCAGCGCCTTGAGACAGGCCTCCTGAAAGGCCTCCTCGGCAATGTCGAGATCGCGGAAATAGCGCAAGAGGGCGCTGATCGCCTTCGGCCGCGCGCCGGCGACCGCCGCCTCGATCCAGGCGATATCGGTCATGGCTTGCCCCCGCCCGGATGATAGACGCCGACCGGCCGGATTTCGTAGGCGCCGCCGGGATTGGCCGCGGCGAGATCGCGGGCGGTGTCGAGAATCTCCTCCAGCGAGCCACCTTCGACGAGATAGAAGCCGAGAAGCTGCTCCTTCGTCTCTGCGAAGGGGCCATCCAGCACCAGCGGCGGATCCTGATCCTTGCGCAGCGTCGTCGCGGCAGTGGTCGGCAGCAAGCGGGCGACGGGTCCGAGCCGTCCCTCGCGCGCCAGCTTTTCATGGACCACGGCAAGGCGCGCCATCACCGCATCGTCCTCCTCCTTGGTCCAGGAGCCGACGACGTCTTCTGAGTGATAGCAAAGGATGGCGTAGAGCATGGATTCCTCCCTGGTGCCTTGAAGACGAATGGTCGCCGCCGCTTCCGACAGGGAGCTGCGCTGCTATCCATGCCAACCCGGTTTCGTTTTTCGTGCAAGCCTGTCGGACAAGAGCCGGCACGATCGTCCTCCGGCCGGCTCACGCAACAGGGAGACAGCCATCATGTCCGAGATGCCGAATGCCGAGAGCACAGGCGAAGGAAGCCCGATCGCCGAGCGCGAACTCGTCATCACGCGGCTGATCGATGCGCCGCGCGCTGCCCTCTATCGCTGCTGGACCGAGCCGGAACTGCTCGTGAAGTGGTTTGCGCCAAAGCCCTGGTCGACGCCCACCGCCGAGCTGGATGTCCGGCCGGGCGGCATCTGCCGCATCGTGATGCGCAGCCCGGAAGGCCAGGACTTCCCCAATCCGGGCGTCTATCTCGATGTCGTGCCGAACGAGAAGCTCGTCTTCACCGACGCCTTCGTCACGGCCTGGGAGCCCTCGACCAAGGCTTTCATGGTCGGCACCGTGACCTTCGCCGACGAGGGCGGCAAGACCCGCTACACCGCCCGCGTCCAGCACTGGTCGAAAGAGGACCGCGAGGCCCATGAGAGCATGGGTTTTCACGAAGGCTGGGGGCTGGGGCCGCTGCGCCGACCAGCTCGCCGAATTGGCCGCCACGCTCTGACCAGCGTCTCACGAAAAAAGGCGCCGTCCGTGGACGACGCCTCGCTCGCGAGCCGGGCTCCACCCTCAGGGGCAGACGTCCCAGAAGCCGCTCGTCTTGGCCGGGGTCGTATAATACCAGCAATAGCCGGCCTTGGGCGGCTGGCCGGCGACCGAGACCGCCGCTGCGCCGGCGATGAAGCCGAGCGCCGCGCCGGCAGCCACCGCGCCGCCGGGGGGCCAGTAATAGCGGCCCGGATTGACGACCACGACGCCGGGCGGCCGATAGACAGGATGGCGATAGACCGGCGCCGCGCGATAGACGGGAGCCGCCGGGCGATAGGCCGGCCGCGTCGTCGCGCCCGCCGCGCATCCGCGCGGTCCACAGCCGGCAGCGGCGCAGCCCCGCGGACCGCAGGCCCCGGCAGCGCGCCGTGCCTCGGCAGGCGTCACCTGCGCGAATGGGGCGATCACAGTCGCGGCCGTGCCGGCGACGAGAACCAGTGTCTTCAGGAAATGTCTCATTCTACTGCCTCCCCCGTTGGCGAATCGGAGCTTATCACCACTGCGCTCCCGGCGGCAGCGTCACCCTTCCGGGCGTCACGCAACAACGTCATAAAGTAGCAGACTCGCATGCCGGCAAAATGCCTCTAGAATTGTGGCGCCTTTCCTGCCGGAGCCCGATGCGTGAGCGAGACCGAAGCCCAATCCCCTTCCCTGCCCGCGCCCGTCGGCCGCGCGGTCCAGCCGACGCCTGATCGCTCGGCGATTCCCGTCATCCGGACCATCGCCATGCCGGCCGATACCAATCCCGCCGGCGACATCTTCGGCGGCTGGCTCATGTCGCAGATGGATCTCGGCGCGAGCACGATCGCGACGCGTCGGGCGCGGGGGCGCACCGTGACGGCGGCGGTCGAGGCCATGTCGTTCATCTCGCCGGTCAAGGTCGGCGACGAGGTCACGATCTATGGCCGCATCGTCTCGACCGGCCGCACCTCCATCCGCGTCTTTGTCGAGGCCTGGCGCCGCAGCCGCGAGAGCGACGACGTCTCGCAGGTCACACATGCCACCTTCACCTTCGTCGCCATCGACGCCGAGCGGAAGCCGCGCGCGCTGCCGCCGCTGGAGCCGGGCGACGGGGTCTAGCGGCTCAGGGAACGGAGATCTGGCTGGCGCCGAAGGCGGTGATCGCGTCGCCGCTCAGCAGATAGTTGATGCTCTGGAAGGTGGTGAAGCCGCTCTTCATGGCCGCGCCCTGGTTGATATAGGCGACCATACCGTCGCGTGGGCTGACCGGACCATAGGCCTTTTCAAGATCGGCGAGGCTGCCGCCGAGCCCGGGCATGGGTTTGGCGGGCTTCGGACTGGCGAGGCCGTTGGCCGGCGCATCGCAGACCGGGCTCGGCTGCGCCGCGGCGGCGGCGACCAGCGTTACGACCTTCGAATCGCCACCCGACTGGCCATCCGAGACGAACCAGACGAGCTGCGTCTGGCCGCCATCGCCGAGCTGGTAGCAAAGCCAATCCGCCGAGGCGACGCCGTCTGTCGCGTGATGGAGCGTTCCGCCGAACGCGTCATGCAGATCGCCAAGGGGCGTCTGGCCGAGGACGATCGTCGCCGGACCTGCGGCGATGGTTGGTGCCGGCGGATTGGGGATCTCGTGCTGCGTCCCCTCAGCCGCGGCGCCGGAGAGCAGCGCCGCCGGAATGCCCGTCAGTCTCGCGCCGTCATCGGCGAGCGCCGTTCCGGCGGTCATCAGCACGAGGAGCGATGCGGCGGCAAGTTTCATGATGGACGTCTCTGATGGCGGTATCGCGGATCGGCGGCCCAAGCATGGTCCGGACAGCCATGCGAGAGTATTGGAAGCGCCCGGCGCGGTCCACAATGACGGCGATCAAGCGGCGTCAGAAGCACCGAGCGGCGCGACATGGCGCACGGCGAACGGCGCCCCGCGCTGTGGCTCGATGAAGACCGCGAGCCGATCGATCAGGAGCGGCTTGCCGTCAAAATCCGCGAAATGGCGCCGCAGCGCCGTCTCGATAGCCTCGGCATCCTCGCGCGGCACGCGGCCGGTCAGCGAAAGGTGGAAGCGGAAGGCGCCGAACACATAGGGATAGCCCCAGCGGACGAGGTTGTGTTCCTCCTCCAGCGTCAGCCCGGCGGCGCGGCGGCGCGCCATGTCGGCGTCAGACATCGGCGCGCGGAACGAATCGAAATCCGCCACGATCCGGCCGGCCCATTCGTCGAGCGCGTCCACCGGTTCGTTCGGGACCAGCGCGAAGAAGCGGCCAAGTCGCCGCAGCACCAGTTCGGGAATGGTGATCGACCGGGACGAGGCTGCGAAGGCATCGACCGCGGCCAGAAGCTCAGCATCGCTGCGGCCCTCGGCGAGCGCGAACGGCGCCTTCAGCGTGCCATGGAAGCCATATCGGGCGGGATCGGCGAGATAGGCTTCGACGGTTTCGGGCGCGAGCCCCTCGACGCCGGGCAGCGGCAGGTCGGTCGCGCCGAAGGCGTCGCGGCCGAGCCAGGCGACGGCGGCGCGGGTCAGCGGATGATCGGGAGCGGGCGTTGCATAGATGGCGTAGCGCAAGACAGTCCTCGGCCTTCGACGAAGCGGGCGGCGTCCTATCATTAGGCCATCGCGCCCTCAGTGACGACGACGATCCGGTGACCGGCGGCGATCCGGCGCAGGCAGTGGAAATGCCCTTCCCGATCGGGCATCATGAAGATGTCGCCGGGCGGGCGCCGAAGGAGTGATCATCATGACCAGCACGCTGCGCTTGGCAGCCCTTGCCGCTCTCGCCTCGGTGTCGATGGCCGGCGATGCGGGCGCCTTCAGCTATTACGACGGCCATACCGCCCCCGTGCCGGACTGGCAGGTGTTCGGCTTCGACCTGACGACCGTCCCGGGCGATGTCGCCTCGCTGATGGCGTTCAAGGCTTCGCTCGATCCCCGCCTTCAACTCGCCATCAACAATCGCTGCAAGCAGGATATCGTCTCCATGCCCTGGCGCTATTCGTCCAAGGTACGGATGTTCTGCTGGGGCCACTGACCGGACAGGCCGTTCGGTTTTCACCGACGTGTTCCCTGCGCTGATGGATCAGCCGCCCGCTGCCCTCCGGGCTCACATGCGCGGCTCATGACGCGGTGCCGATTTCGTCCGCAAACGTTCTCCCGCAACGCCCCAAAGTGATGGCGTGCAGGCCCGCAGCCGCTGCGCTTCAGCGTTCTATGCCGTGGAACGAAAATACGGCGCCGCCGTTTGCCTCCCGGAAGCTGCCGATATCCTGATCGTTCAAGACCATCGGCAGTGCCCCAGAGACACGGACCCAAGCGGGAAGGTCAAACGACGCTTCCCGCCGCACTCAGGGAGCTCAAGATGGCGCTTTACACTTTCGGCAAGCTCGTCGCCGGCGGACTTCTTCTTTCCACGCTCGCCTTTACTCCGGCGCTGGCGCAGGACGCTCAGTCGGATACGCCGTCCGTCAATCCGAACACCGGCGCCGCGACGACGCCGACGACGCCCGGGACTGGCGACACCGCCAACCCGTCGAATGGCGTCTCGCCGGAATCGTCGAGCGAGACCGACAAGCCGGGCGGCGCGATCGCCGACAAGGACGTTTTCGGCTTCGACATCACGATGGGCACCGCCAATCTGACGGCGGAGCAGATGATGGCGGCCAAGAACACCTGCCGCGATCAGGTGACGATCGAACCCACGCGTTATTCCTCGACCGTCCGCAGCTTCTGCGATCAGCTGAAGTGATCGCCCGGCGCGCGTTCCAGCGCGCGCCTCAAACGTGAAACGAACTCGCGCCGCGCGGCAGGCTCCTCGAGCCCGCGCGGCGCGTAGACATCGCGGTCCAGGAAATGGCCCGTCAGTCGGAAAGCGTCCTCCAGCGCCGACGCGGCGTCATTGGCGCCGCGGCCGCCGGTCAACAGCCCCGGCAGCGGGAGCAGCCGTTCTTCGTAGCCACGCGCGCCTTCCGCGCTGACCCCGCGACCGCTGCGCGGCGAGACGAAGACGAGGCCTTCAGTCGCCCCGGTCACGGCGCAGCGCGAGAGATCGAGCCCGAAGCCGCTTTCGTCCAGCAAGGCCAGTTCAAAGCGCGCCATGAAGGTGCCGATATCGACCGGCTCAGGGGCAGCTGCCGCCGCGAAACCGGCCATCGCCGCCTCGGCGGCGTCGTGAAGCCCCTGATGGCTTTCGCGCTCGGCCAACAGCCTCAGATGACCGACCAGCACCTGCAACGCAAACAGCGCCAACGGCCGATCGATGATAGCCGCCGCGCGCAGGTGGACCGGCTCGACCGTGAACACACCGAGTTGGTCGTCGAGCCGCGCCCGCCAGGTCGCCGCGACCCGATTGCCGGGCTGCAGGACGGGGGCCAGGCGCTTCGACCGGCCGCCGCGGACAACGCCGAGCTGGCGGCCCCGCTCGGCGGTCATGAGTTCCAGGATGGCGCTGGCCTCACCGAGGCGGCGGACACCGAGCACGATGCCCTCATCGCTCCACTGCATCGCCGCGTTCGTCCCGCTCTCTCACGCCCGGCCGATGCGCCGGGTTCCTCCCATCTGGTCATGGATCGCGGGTGTCACCAGCTTCGGCATAGCAGAACCCAGCAAGGCGGGGGCCGAAAGGCAAAACCCAAAAGCAAAAGGCCCGGCGTTTCCGCCGGGCCTTTCCCATTCCCGTGAGGGAACGATTACCAGGAGCGCTTCATCCAGAGGTTGACCGCCCAGACGTCGCCGTCCAGATCGCCACCGTCGAGGAGGTCGCGGTCGACGTTCAGATGCGAATACTGACCGTCGAGCATCAGGTCGAGACCAGCAACCGGGGTCCAGCCCGTCGAAGCGACGAAGCGGTAGGCGTCCAGGTTGGTGTCGTCGTAGTAGCCGTCGCCGTCATAGGCAGCGTAGCCGCCCGACACAGCCGACCAGACCGTGGGGGTCCAGACATGCTTGTACGAAGCGAGGGCCGACCAGCTCGAGCCCGGAGCAACAGCCGCGTT
>Ga0209930_1002977_pt1 | contig 18083 bp, 20 predicted proteins | sample ThiBiot_500_biof_2_FD_183948 | JGI IMG/M metagenome (GOLD analysis project Ga0209930, IMG submission 183948) | Wastewater bioreactor microbial communities from Cape Town, South Africa - Thiocy_cont_500_biof (SPAdes) | ecosystem: Engineered > Bioreactor > Thiocyanate-remediating >... | reverse complement strand
CTTCCTGCCCTACCAGGTGTTCATCTATCCGCTGGTGCGCATCTATTCCTCGGTCGGCATCTACGGGACCATGGCGGGCATCGTCGTCACGCACACGATCTTCGGCCTGCCGCTGATGACGCTCCTCTTCCGCAACTATTATGCGAGCCTGCCGATCGAGCTCTTCAAGGCGGCGCGCGTCGATGGCGGCGGCTTCTGGGCGATCTTCTTCCGGTTGATGCTGCCGATGTCGACGCCGATCATCATCGTCGCCGTCATCCTGCAGGTGACCGGCATCTGGAACGACTTCCTGTTCGGCGTCGTCTTCGCCGGCCGCGAGAACCTGCCGATGACGGTTCAACTGAACAACATCGTCAATTCGACCCAGGGCGAGAAGCTCTACAACGTCAACATGGCCGCGACGATCCTGACAGCGCTGGTGCCGCTCGTCGTCTATTTCGTCTCGGGCCGCTGGTTCGTTCGCGGCATCGCCGCCGGCGCCGTGAAGGGGTGAAGCATGGCAACCGTCTCCATTCGCGATCTCGAGATCGATTTCGGTACGATCAAGGTCCTGAAGACGCTGAATCTCGAGATCGGCGAGGGCGAGTTCATCGTGCTGCTCGGGCCCTCGGGCTGCGGCAAGTCCACGCTGCTCAACGCGGTGGCCGGTCTTCTTGACGTCACCGCCGGCCAGATCTGGATCGGAGGCAAGAACGTCACCTGGGAGGAGCCGAAGGACCGCGGCATCGGCATGGTGTTCCAGTCCTACGCGCTCTATCCGCGCATGAGCGTGCGCGGCAATCTCTCCTTCGGCCTCAAGATGGCGCGCACACCGCATGAGGAGATCGAGAAGCGCGTCGCCAAGGCCTCGAAGATCCTGCAGATCGAGCCGCTGCTCGACCGCAAGCCGGCCGAGCTCTCGGGCGGCCAGCGCCAGCGCGTCGCCATCGGCCGCGCCCTGGTGCGCGATGTCGACGTGTTCCTCTTCGACGAGCCGCTCTCGAACCTCGACGCCAAGCTGCGCACGGAACTGCGCGTCGAGATCAAGCGGCTGCATCACGAGCTCGGCTCGACGATGATCTATGTGACGCATGACCAGATCGAGGCGCTGACGCTCGCCGACCGCATCGCGGTCATGAATGGCGGCGTCATCCAGCAGCTGGCCTCGCCGAAGGAGATCTACCGCCGCCCGGTCAACCGCTTCGTCGCCGGCTTCGTCGGTTCGCCGAGCATGAATTTCGTCGACGGGACGCTCAAGATGGACGCCGACGGCGCCGGCTTCGTCCTTTCGGATGGAACGCGCCTTTCGCTCGCCGGTTACGAGTTCGCGGGCACGCCCAAGGACGGCCAGGCGGCGACGCTCGGCATCCGCCCCGAGCAGGTGGACCTGGTGAAGACGAGCGACGACGCGACGGTGCTGCCGATCAAGCTGACGATGCTCGAGCCGATGGGCGCCGACAGCCTCGTCTGGGGCCATGTCTCCGGCACGCAGTTCTCCGTCCGCATCGACGGCGAGGATCACGTGGCGACGCCGGCCACCGTCGATGCCTTCTTCTCGCCGTCGCAGTCCTCGATCTTTGATAAAGCGAGCGGCGCCCGCCTCTGATTCGCATGTCGGGGATCCCCTCCCCGGCTTCCGCCCCCCAAAGCTTTCGCGAGAATCCCATGCCGAAGCACCTCATCTCCTTCCAGCTCTATTCCGCGCGCAATTTTCCGCCGCTCGAGACCGTTCTCGAGGGCCTGGCGAAGATCGGCTATGACGCGGTCGAGCCCTATTACCCGCTCTATGGCGACGACGCTGCCGGCTATCGCGCCAAGGTCGACGCGGCCGGCCTCAAGACGCCGACCTTCCATGCGCCGCTCGACGGCGTGACCGGCGACACCGCCCGCTTCATCGACATCGCCAAGACGATCGGCGCCCACACCATCGTCATTCCCTATATCGGCGCCGACGACCGGCCGACCGATGTCGACGGCTGGAAGAAGCTCGGCGAGACGCTGGCGAAGACCGCCGAGACGGCCAAGGCCGCCGGCCTCGGCCTCGGCTATCACAATCACGACTTCGAATATGCGACGCTGGCCGACGGCTCGCGTCCGATCGACCACCTGATCGGCAATGGCGTCGCCTCGGAGCTCGACCTCGGCTGGGTGGCGCGCGCCGGCAAGGATGTCGCGCCGGAGATCGACCGCCTCGCCTCCGAGATCATCGCCTTCCACATCAAGGACATCGCCCCCGCCGGCACGACGGCCGAGGACGGCTGGGCGGATGTCGGCCAGGGCATTGTCGACTGGGCGGGCCTGTGGCCGCACATCGCCAAGGCGCCGAAGGCCGGCGTGCTCGTCGCCGAGCATGACAATCCGGCCGACTGGAAGCGCTTCGCCGAGCGTTCCTTCGCCGCCATCAAGTCCTTCGCCGTCTGAGGCCCGCCACCATGTCCACCATCCACAAGATCGGCCTGATCGGCGCCGGCAACATCTCGCAGGCCTATCTGAAGCTGGCGCCGCTCTTCCCGAGCACCAAGATCGTCGCCGTGGCGGATATCGCCCCGGAAGCGGCCAAGAAGCGGGCCGACGAGTTCGGCGTGCGCGCGCTGACCGTCGACGAGCTGCTCAAGGACGAGGAAATCGACACGGTCATCAACCTGACCATTCCCTCGGCCCATTACGAGATCAGCCACGCGATCCTGTCGGCCGGCAAGCATGCCTATTCCGAGAAGCCCTTCGCGCTCAGCGTCGAGGACGGCAAGAAGCTGGTCGCCGAGGGCGACGCGCGCGGGCTGAAGCTCGGCAGCGCGCCGGACACCTTCCTCGGCGGCGGCGGCCAGACGGCGCGCAAGCTGCTCGACGACGGCACCATCGGCCGCATCGTCTCCGGCACCATGCATGTCATGAGCCACGGCATGGAGCACTGGCACCCCAATCCGGGCTTCTTCTTCCAGCCCGGCGGCGGCCCGATCCTCGATCTCGGCCCCTATTACATCGCCGCGATGGTCAACCTGATCGGACCGGTCAGCCATGTCGCCGCCTTCGCCTCGAAGGGCTTCGAGGAACGGCTCGTGACCGCCGAGGGTCCGCTCAAGGGCAAGACCGTCCCGGTCGGCACGCCGACGACCATCAATGCCGTGCTCGAGTTCAAGACCGGCGCGCAGGTGACGCTCGCAGCGAGCTGGGACGTGTGGAAGCACGGCCACGTCAATCCGATCGAGCTCTACGGCACCGAGGGTTCGATGCTGGTGCCCGACCCGAACTTCTTCGGCGGCACCGTGCAGTATTCCGCGCGCAGCGGCGACTATATCCCCGTCGACACCTCGTCGGCGCCGTTCGGCAAGGGCAATTGGGGCGCCGACCAGGGCCATGCGAACTATCGCATGCTCGGCGTCGCCGACATGCTGGATGCCGCCGAACAGGGCCGCGAGCCGCGCTGCTCCGGCCGTGTGGCGCTGCATGCGCTCGACGTGATGATTTCGATCCTCGACGCCGCAGTCAGCCGCAACGTGGTCACGCTCTCGACGACCGTCGAGCGCCCTGCCCCGCTCACGGTCGCGGATGCCGACCGGCTGCTCACGACGCGCTGAGCCGGCGCAAACAGCTTCCTCCGAACTGGGGCCGCGCGAGCGGCCCCTTTTCTTTGAGGGCTAAGGCCGCGGCGGCGACCAGTCCTTGTCGGTCAGCGCCTCGCGATGCAGCCGGACGCGCTCGGTCGGCTCCCAGGGAATCGGCGTGCCGTCGCCGCTGTCGATCGACCAGAAGGCCTCGGCCATGCGGCGGCGACCGATCGCCAGCGTCTCGTCGCGGATCGGCCATCGCTGCGCCTTGGGCAGCCAGATCGACGGATTGGTGTTGATCTCGTAGATGACCGGCCGCCCTGCGACCGTTGCATGGTCGGCGCGGCCATAATCGATGCCGGCGATGCGGAACGCCTCGCCGATGACCTCCGGACATTCATTGGCGAGCACGCGGCGATGCTCGTCGCGCGCCAGCCATTCCGGCGGCTTGAGGCCGCGGCCATATTTCACCATCCAGTGCGGCTCGGTGATGTGATGGTCGAGATAGACATGGTCGCCGATATGGAACGAGCCGAACTTGCGCCAGAAGCCCTCGCCGGCCGGTTCGCCGCAGAACTCGATCACCACGAGGCCGCGGCGCGGGCGGCCGGCTGCGACGCCCTCGGCGAGGAAGGCATCGAGTTCCTCCTGTGACTGGATGAGATCGGAAACGGCCGTCTTGTGGTCGTTGTCGTTGCGCACGAAGACCGGAAAGCGCTCCGGCTTCGGATCGTCCTCGGCGCGGTAGATGTTGAACGGATTGATGCCGGCGCGCTTCAGCTTGCGCAGCAGTTCGTAGCGGGTCGGCACCACGGCCGGATCGTTGAGGCAGCGGAGTCCCGCCGCGCGCAGCGAGCGGAAGAGTTCGGAGGCGAGCAGCAGTTCGAAGGGCGAGAGGCGCTCGATATCGGTGAAGATGACGGTCGCGGCGGGGATGCGCTGCGCGCGCAAGACCGCGTCATAGCTGAGCGCCATGGTCTTCGGGATCGGAACGCCGAGCGCATCGGCGACCAGCGTGCCGACGGTCACCTGATGGCCGCGCGTCGTCAGAAACAGGATCATCGCCGGCCCCCTGAGCGGGCCGAGCCGGCGCCGCAGCGAAGACGATTGCGCAACAGTAAGAACCATGTAACGCTAACCATCGCGGATCGCCCGGGGCAAGCTGAGTGATGTCGATTCGCGATCCATCCACCGCTTGTTCTGTATTGCGACCACGCATGACTGCAGGGGGAACCGTCGTGTCCGACATTGCCAAGAATACCCGCGAGAGCCTCGCGCAGAGCAGCCTGTTCGGCTTCTCCGGCACCGGCCGCAGCACCGCGGCGCGTCGCGCGGGCAAGGAAGCCGGGCTCGACCTTCCGACTGACGAAGCTGCGATCCTGCAGGCGCTGAACGAGGCTCCCGCCGAGGCCGACGAGGCGGCGCCGGCGGAGGGTAGCGAGACCGTCTGAGCGGCATGATCGCCAGCTTCGGCCGGACCTCAATGTAAGAGAGGGAGGGAGACAGTCATGGCCGTGATCGGCAGGACGCTTCGTGAGCAATTGGCCGAGCAGGCGCTGTTCGGCTTCGAGACAGCGAGTTGGGGCGGCGTTCCGGCTTCCGGCCGGCGCACGATCTCGCGCCGCGGCGGCAAGGAGCCGCCGATGGAAGACGCGCTCCTCGACGAAGGCGCGATCCTCAACGACCTCAACCGGGTCGAGACCGCGGCAGCGGAGGTGGCACCGCAGGCTGGAGAAGACCAGGCCGAGGCATGATCTTCGCCTCAGGCGCTCCGTTGCTCATAGATTTGCCCTGATCTCTGCAATTCGCCTTGCGGACCATCAGGCAACGTGCAAGCCTGCCGAAGTTGTTCTTCAATGACCGCCGCGTGGCTCGGCTGTCATGTCATCCCCGAGACTCTTCAACATCAGGAAGATCCCCATGACATCCAGAACCGAATCCGCCCGCAACCTGCTTTCGTCTGCGCAGCTCTTCGGCTTCAACGACGGCGCGCGGTCCACGATCGCCCGCCGCGGTCTCCCGAAGGGTGGCAGCGAGGAAACGCGGCTCGACGAGATGCAGATTCTCGAGACGCTGAACGGGGTCCAGACCGCCGAGGCCGAACTCCCGGCGGGCGAGGACAAGCCGGCCTCGACCGAGGCGGCGTGATCGCATGATCTTGCGCGGGATAGCTTCGCGTTCCCGCGCATCCGATGGCCGGCGGCGGCGCGCTGGGCAATGCCTCCGGTCCACTCACCTGACTTGAGACCAACCGATCAACGAAGGGGCTGAGAATGGACAAAGCAATGGGGCTGCCGGTTCAGATGGACGAGGAAGCCGTGATCCTCGCGCTCAACAGCGAGGCGCCGGAGGCAGCGGCGGCCGAGGCTTCGGACGAGACGGCCGCGAGCGCTTAGGCGCCGGTCGACAGCGTCTGATCTGAAAGCGCGTCATGGTTGAAGAAGCGGCAACCGTTCATTTCGGCTATGACGCGGATGCAATCCGCGCGGCCGCGCTCGACCGGCGCGTCCGCGGCAATCTCGCGGCGAGCCTCGGCGCCATCGCGGACGCCCTCGCCAGAAACGGCTTCATGGGCGCGCATGCGCTGCATGAACTGGCGGAGCGTGTCACGGTCGGCCCCGTCCGGCCGCTGGTCTTCGCCCTCTATACCTCGCTCGTCGATGCGATCCAGTCGGACGACGACGAAGCGGTGGCACGCGGCGTCGAGCGCCTCGCGGCCGTTGACCGCGACGCCGCGGTGATGCTGCGCATCGTCGATCTCTTCGGCGAGGAACTTGGCACGGAAGCCTCCGAGCTCTATGCGATCCTGCTCGACGACGATCCGGATGCGCCGGTCGCGATCAGCGGCGTCGGCAGCGAGGCCTTCACCTCCGGGCGCGCCCGCGTTCTCGACGCCCTCGCCCTGCTCGATAGCGCAGCGCCTGCCTTCGGCGCCGAAGTCAGGGTCTTCTGCAACGAGATCGTCTTTGCCGGCAGCGCGACGGGATTTGGGGCCAATTCCTTCTCCAGCGCTTCGAGTCCCTATCTCTGGGGCGGCATCCAGCTCGATCCTGCCCGGGCAAGCCGGATCGCGCTGGCCGAGACGCTGGTCCACGAGGCCTCGCACACGCTGCTGAACGGCCTCGTTGACGCGGGGGAACTCTCGACCAATCCGAAGGACGCGCGCTATTCCTCGCCGCTCCGCGTCGATGCGCGGCCGATGGACGGCATCATCCACGCCACCTATGTGCTCGGCCGCATGGGGATGGCGCTGGCAGAGATCGCCGAGGCGGGCGACCTGACGGATGCAGAGCGGGCCGACGTGGCGAAGCGCCGGCGCGAGAACGCCGCGCTCTTCCAGCAGGGTCTCGCGACGATCCGCGAGCACGGGAAGCTGACGCCGTCCGGCGCGAAGGCGCTCGAAGGCTGCTTCGCGCTCGGAAGTCGCTCCCCCGAAAACGCAGAAGCCTAGTTCGCGGCAGGCTTCGCCAGCGGGGCGCGGTCGGCGGGCGGCAGGGCCAGCACCGCGTCGAAGGTTCGCGACTGGATCTGCTCCTGCATGGCACCGACTTCCAGCCGGATCTCGCGCAGATTGGCGTCAATGGCGGCGCGGTCGGGCTGAGGCGCCGCGGCGAGCGTCGCGAGTTCGGCGCGGAGCGTCTTCAGCCGCTCGATCCGCGCCAGGATGTCGGGCTTCAGGCTTGCGAGCGAGGTCTGGATCTTGTCGACGGCCTCGGGCGGCAGCCTATCCTTCAGCCAGCGCAACTCCATGCGCACCACGCGCGGGCTGCCGTCGCCCTTGCGTATGCCGATGCGCTCGGTGACGAAGGCGCCGAGCACGAAGGCGTTGACGGCCAGCGACAGGACGAGCGCCACCCAGAGCCAGGAAATGCGCCGGCGCCGCGGCTGAAGCGTCGCTGTCATCAGAAGCCGAGCTCGGACGGTCCGAACAGCAGGGGATCGAGCTGGACGGTGCTGGCGACGCGGATATCGTCGTCGGCCGGCAAGAGGAAAAGGCTGGACGCGCCGCCGAGCGCGCCCGCGACGAGGACGATCGCCGCGGCCGCGGCGATCCGCCTTGTCCAGCGCACCGGCTGCGGCGTGATCTGCGCCATCACACCGGCGCGGATGCGGGCGAGCGGCCCGGCCTCGATGCGGCTGTCGAGCGCCGCGGCGGCGACTTCGAGGCGCTGGTCGAGCACGACGGCATCGTCGCGATAGGCGCGGAAGGCACGGTCGGAGAGCAGCGCCGCCCGCGCCCGCTGCGCCATCGCTGCGTCGGGCCACAGACCCGGATCGGGTCCCCAGCGGTCGACGGCGTCGCGCAGTCCGGTCGGCCGCGGATGAAGCTCAGCGCTCGGATCACGGCGTCCCTCATGCGCGTCGTGGAAACCGAGAGGGTCCTGGATATCGTCGAAGTCGGTCATGATCAGGTCCAATCCTCCCCGTCCTCGTCCCTTTGTCCCGCCAGAAGGCCGCGCAGGCGCCGCCTCGCTCGTGCGAGCAGGGATTCGTAGGCATGTTCGCTCATGCCCATGATGGCCGAGGCTTCCGCCTGGCCGAGCTCCTGGAAATGCGCCAGCACGATCACCGCCCGCTGCCGGTCCGGCATGCGGTCGAGCGCCTCATGGACGAGGCGGACATCCTCGATCCGCGACAGCTGGCGCTCGGGCGAAGGCGCCTCGTCCTCGAGCACGTCGTCGAGATCGTCGATGTCGACATGCGGACGGCGGCGGCGCAGGCGGTCGATCGACAGGCGATAGGCGACCTGGTGCAGCCAGGTGCCGATGCGGGCGCGCGGCTCCCAGCCATCGGCATTGCGCCAGAGGCGGATGAGCGCCTCCTGCACGACCTCCTCGGCCTCGCCGAGATCGCAGAGGACGGCGGCGACGAAGCGCGTCAGGCGCGGCGATTCGGCGGTGATGACGCGCCCGAAGGCTTCGTCGTCGCCGGCCGCGACCGCCCGCATCAGCCTGTCATCGGCGCGGATCGCGGCATCCGCTGCGCTGTCGCTTCGATCCCCCACGGGTGAATTATCGCCTTTCGTCCCGGCCTCTCGGTCAGCCGGCTCCACCCTACCGCCCTCGATCAGACGATAGCGCATCGGCGGGCTTCGGCCAGCCTCGCTTTTCGCTCCGGTTGCGGTGAGGGACGGCATGGCTCACTCCGCCGCGATCTGGAGCGGCCGCTCCGGCTCGGACTCGGCCTTGTTGGCCGCGGCAGGGGTGGCAGCTTGAGCCTCCGCCCGGCGGCGGCGATCATCGGCCGCGGCCTCGGCGAGCTCGCGGTTGAGGCGCTGCTCTTCGGCGACGCGCGGCTTGCCGAAGCGGGCGAGCAGCAGGAAGGCGACGGGGGTCAGGAACAGCGTCGCCAGCGCCGAGAAACCGAGGCCGCCGACCATGATCCAGCCGAGCGCGGCGCGCGCCTCCGAGCCGGCACCGCCCGTGAGGATCAGCGGCAGGCCGCCGAGCACCGTCGCGATCATGGTCATCAGCACCGGGCGCAGGCGGATCAGGCAGGCGTCGCGGATGGCGTCGCGCACCGAGAGGCCCTCGTCGCGCAGCTGGTTGGCGAACTCGACGATCAGGATGCCGTTCTTGGCCATGAGGCCGACCAGCATCACGAGGCCGATCTGGGTGTAGATGTTGAGCGAGCCGCCCGAGAGCAGGATGGCATAGATGCCCGAGGCGACGCCGAAGGGGACGGTCGCGAACAGGATCGCCGCCGAGACGAAGCTCTCGAACTGCGCGGCGAGCACGAGCAGGATGATGATGACCGCGAAGCCGAAGGTGGTTGCGACGCCGCTCGATGTCTCGTTCAGCGTCGCCGCCTCGCCGGTATAGACGATGCCGAGGCCGGCCGGCAGGCTCGTTGCCGCGACCTTGTCGAGGATCTGCATGGCCGAGCCGAGATCCTCGCCGGGCGCCAGCGTCGCCGTGATCGGCACGGCGCGGCGCTGCGACTGGCGGGCGAGCGTCGGCGAGGTCGATTCCTCGGAGACGGTGACGACCGAGGAGAGCGGGATCATCACGCCGCTCGCCGTGCGCACCTGGACGTTTTCGAGATCGCTCGGCGTCACGATCATGCCGTCCGGCGCCATGGCGCGGATGTCGATCTTGTCGTCGCCGATATAGAAATTGCCCATGTCGGCGCCGGCGAGCAGCGTCGAGACGATGGTGCCGATATCCGCCACCGAGACGCCGAGATCGGCGGCGCGGTCGCGGTCGATATTCACCTTCAGCTGCGGCTGGTTGAGATCGTAGTTGAGCTGGACATTGGCGAAGGCGGGGTTCTGCGACAGCGTGCCGATGAGATCGGTCGCGCCCTTCGAGATGCTGTCATAGTCGATGCCGGTGACGGCGAAGGTCAGGCCCTGGCCGCCGCCGCGGATGCCGAGGCTGTTGGCCTGGCGCAGATTGACGACGGCGCCGGGGATGTTGCGCACCTTGGCCTGGATCTCGGCCGCGATGGCCTGCTGGCTGCGCGCGCGCTCGCCCCAGGGCGCCAGCGTCACGAACATGAAGCCGCTGTTCGGGCTGTTGAAGTTGCCGGCGACGGAGAAGGCGTTGGTCGCCTCGCCGGACTCGAGCAGCGGCTGGATGGCGCGCTGCACGAGCTGCATCTGACCCTGCGTGTAATCGACCGTCGAGCCTTGCGGCGTGTTCATCGAGATGATGACGGCGCCGCGGTCTTCCTGCGGCGTCAGCTGCTGCGGCAGGTTCTCGAAGGCAAGGAAGGCGCCGCCGGCGAAGAGGACGCTGAGCAGGATCACCACCATCGGCGCGGCGAGCGAGGCGTCGAGCAGCTTCTCGTAGAGCTTGTGGCCACGCTTGCCGATGGCGTTCAGGGTGCGGTTGAAGAGGTTGCCGCCGCCCTCGCCCTCATGGCCGCCGGCGCCGAGGAAGCGCGAGGCCATCATCGGCACCAGCGTCAGCGCGACGAAGGCCGAGAGCGCGACCGAGAAGGCGAGCACGAAGCCGAATTCGGAGAAGAGACGGCCCGCCGTGCCCTTGAAGAAGGAGATCGGGATGAAGACCGCGGCAAGCGTCGCCGTCGTGGAGATCACGGCGAAGAACACCTGCTTGGCGCCGAGCACAGCCGCGGCGCGCGGCCCCATGCCCTCATGCCGCCGCCGGGCGATGTTCTCGAGCACGACGATGGCGTCGTCGACGACGAGGCCGGTCGCCAGCACCAGCGCCAGCAGCGTCAGGATGTTGAGCGAGAAGCCCATCAGATACATCGCCGCGATGGTGCCGAGCAGCGAGACCGGCACCGTGATCGCGGGGATGAGCGTCGTGCGGAGCGAGCCGAGGAAGAGATAGATGATCGCGATGACGATCGCGATGGCGAGCACGAGGCTGCGCTCGACCTCCTCGAAGGAGCCGGCGATGAAATTGGCGTCGTCGGAGGTGACGCGGATGGTCACATCGGGCGGGAGGCTGGTCTTCAGCTCCTCGACCGCCTTGCGAACGCCTTCGGAGATGGTGAGCGTGTTGGAACTCGCCTGGCGGACGATACCGAGACCGATGCCGGTGCGGCCATTGACCTGCAGCGTCGAGGACTTGGCGGCCGGCCCGAACACGACATCGGCGACATCGCCGACCCGCGTGTCGCCCTTGATGCGGATCGCCTTGACGTCGTCGGCGCCCTTCACGCTGGCATCGGCGCGCACGAACATCGCGCGGTTCGCATCCGTGAGATTGCCGGCGGGAACGTCGAGCGCCACCGTCGCGAGCGCGTTCTTGAGGTCCGCCACTGTGAGGCCGTAGGCGGCGAGGCGCATCGGATCGATATAGATGCTGATCATCGGCGAGCGGTCGCCATTGACCTGGACGTCGGCGACGCCTTCGACGGATTTCAGCCGATCGACCACCACGTCGTCGACGAGCTGCGTCAGCGTCTCGATGTTCTGCTTGGACGAGGTGACGGCCAGACGCATGATCGCGTCGCCATTGGTATCCGCCTTGGCGATGGTCGGCGGGTCGGCATCGTCGGGCAGGTTGCGCTGCGCATTGCCGACGGCATCGCGCAGGTCGCTCGCCGCGACATTGATGTCGGTCGAATCCGAGAACTGCACCGTCACGCGGCTGCGGCCGCTGGTCGAGGTCGACTGGATATCGGTCCAGCCCGAGACGCCGGCGGCGGCGTTCTCGATGACGCTCGTCACCTCCTTGTCCATCGTGTCCGGCGTGGCGCCGGTATAGGTCGTCGTGATGGTCACGACCGGCTGGTCGATATTCGGCAGTTCGCGGATCTCGACGCCGCTGATCGCCGCGAGGCCGGCGACGACGATGAGGAGATTGGCGACGATGCCGAGCACCGGCCGGCGGACCGACAGCGCCGAGATGCCGGAGGGCGTCGTCCCGGATTCCGGGATCGGATCATGCTCCATGTCATGGCCATGGGCATCGCGCTGATGCTCCCTGGCGAGGCCTGCGCCTTCGCCGGGGAGGATGGCGTCCCTGGGCGGCTTGCCGGCGCTCTGGTCGGTCATGCCTCAGCTCCCCTTCGCGGCCGACTGGCCGGCGGGCTGTGGCTGGCTGGCACCCTGCCCCGCCTCGGCGATCTTGGCGCCGGGGCGAAGGCGCTGAAGCCCTTCGACCACGACCTTGTCGCCCTCGGCGAGATCGCTGCTCGAGACCAGCACGCGGCCGCTCTGGCGCTGCAGGATCGAGATCGGCGCACGAGCGACGCCATCGCTGCCGGCGAGCTTCCAGACATAGGAGCCGGTGCGGTCCCACTGGATGGCGAGCGCGGAGACGGCGAGCTGCTTCTCGCCCGGGAACGGCAGGTCAACCTTCACCGCCATGCCGGGGCGCACGCCGATCGCCTGCGCCGCCGCGGCGTCCAGAGTCGCCTCGACCTTCAGCGTCCGCGCGGTGGCATCGACGCGGGTATCAATCGCGGAGAGCGCGCCCTTGATGACGGCGTCCGGCTTCGATTCCGCCGAGGCGGTCACGGCCTGGCCGATCTCGACGCGACCGGCATAGCGCTCCGGAATGAGGAAGGAGACCTTCATCACCGAGGGATCGTCCAGCGTCGTGATCACGGTCGACGGCGTCACGAGGTCGCCGACCGACAGCGTGCTGATGCCGACGACACCGTCGAAAGGCGCGGTAACCGTGCGGCGGTCGAGCGCGATCTGCGCGCCGAGCAGGCCGATCTCGGCGCGGCGCTCGGCCGACTGCGCATCCTGCAGCGCGGAGAGCGTGAGATTGTTGGTGCTGGCCAGCTTCTGCGACCGCTCGAGAGTCTTCTTCGCATCGCTGAGCGCGACGGAAGCGAGATCGAGCGCCGCCTTCTGGTCGGAATCGTCGAGGCGGACCAGCGGCTGCCCCTTCTCGACCGCGTCGCCGGCCTTGAAGAGCACTTCCATGACCTCGGCGGTCACCTGCGGATAGACATTGATGGACTGCGGCACGAGCACGGTGCCCACGGCGCGCACGTCGTCCGTCACGATGTCGCTGCCGACCGGCTCCGTCACGACCAGCGTCGGCCCGCCGAGCCCGCCACGGCGATTGCCGCCCCCGCCGGCGCCGGCCTGTCCGCCAGCGGCGCCTGGCGCAGCGGCGACAGGGCCGCCTGCGGCCTCGCCGCCGGCAGCCTGCTGGCGGTGCTCATAAAAATACCAGCCGCCTCCCGCGAGGGCGAGCACGAGCAGAGAGAGAAGAAGCTGCTTCCAGAAGGCCATGGCCCATCCCGTCGAGATGCGTACGGCCTCTAACGTTTGGGCGACGGCGCTCCGTCGCTGCAGCGCATTAATTATCGGTAATGCGCGCGTCAGCCGGCAATGCTGGCGGCGCGGGTCTCGCGGAAGCTGCGGCGCATGTCGCGCGGCGTGCAGCCATAGCGCTCGCGGAACGCTTCATAGAAGCGGCTGAGCGAGCCGAAGCCGGCCTCGAAGGCGATCTCGGCGATCTCGTCCTCGCTTGCGAGGAGACGGCCATGGGCAAGCATCAGCCGCTGGCGCGTCACATATTCATTGATCGTCATGCCGAGCGTGCGGCGGAACAGCGTCATCGCATAGTTGGGATGCAGCCCGACCGAGGCGGCGATATCGGCGACCGCGATCGCCTCGGTGGCATGCTCGGCGATGTAGCGGGCCATGCGATGCACCTTGTCGCGATGCGCGTCGCCGCCGTCGGGATCGGCCTCGCGGGCGCGGCGCTCCTCCTCGTCTGAGGCAAGGTCGCGCCAGCCGTCGATCTCGATGCGGCGGAGCCGTGCCGCGAGCTCGTCGCGCACCACCGGCAGCATGGTCGCGCGGCGGTGGAGCAGCAGCTCATGCCAGTCGGCGAACTGGTCCTGCTCGAAGGGGCGCACGCGGTTCGCGACGAGCAGCCCGCCCTGCAACAGCGCCGTCTTCAGTGCCTCGCAGCCCGGCATCGCCAGTACCATGTCGATCGGCACGTCGCTGCAGATGAAGCTCGTGCCCTCGTCGATCGCGATCACGCGGTGCGGAATCGCGGCCCAGAACATCGCAAGGTCGCCGCGCTTCAGCGTCACCGTGCGGCCGTTGAACAGATAGGTCATCTGGCCGGCGACGATGAGGTTGATCTCGACATGGCTGTGGACATGGGCCGAGCGCATGAGTCGGACGGCCGCCACGGAGCCCACGTTGAAGGAGCCCCGTTCCGGCGTCATGTGGTCGGGATCGACGAGAAATTCCTGCTGCATGAGAGCGCCCACTGCCTGCCCGGATCATAGCCGAGAGAAGCCGGCTGACCAGTGCGGCACGCCGCCCGCGCGCGGGATCGTATCGGCGGCGGGCGAAATCGTACTTTACTCCCGCCTTAGGATCGTGGACTTTACGCGCCGGAGGAATGCCGCCGTTCTCGGCCCCATGCCCCCCATAGCTCGGGCCGACACATTTGGGAGATGAATTCAATGGCAAGTCTGACGCTTCGTCAGGTGCAGAAGTCGTTCGGGGAGGTGCCGGTGATCCGCGGCGTCGATCTCGACGTCAAGGATGGCGAATTCTGCGTGTTCGTCGGCCCGTCGGGCTGCGGCAAGTCCACGCTGCTGCGTCTCATCGCCGGCCTCGAAGGAACGACCGACGGCACCGTCAAGATCGGCGACCGTGACGTGACCCGCCTGGCGCCGGCCGAGCGCGGCGTGTCGATGGTGTTCCAGTCCTACGCCCTCTACCCGCACATGACCGTCGCCGAGAATATCGGCTTCGGCATGAAGATGGCGAAGATGCCGAAGCCTGAGATCCAGGCTCGCACCGCCAAGGCGGCGAAGATGCTGCACCTCACCGAGCTGCTGAACCGCCGTCCGGCGCAGCTCTCGGGCGGTCAGCGCCAGCGCGTCGCCATCGGCCGCGCGATCGTGCGCGAGCCCGACGTGTTCCTCTTCGACGAGCCGCTGTCGAACCTCGACGCCGCGCTGCGCGTGCAGATGCGCATCGAGATCTCGCGCCTGCACAACGATCTCAAGGCGACGATGATCTATGTGACGCACGATCAGGTCGAGGCCATGACCATGGCCGACAAGATCGTCGTGCTCTCGGCCGGCCGCATCGAGCAGGTCGGCTCGCCGCTCGAGCTCTACCACAAGCCGAACAATCTCTTCGTCGCGACCTTCATCGGCAGCCCGAAGATGAACCTGTTCAACGTCACCGTGAAGGAAGTGGCCGGCAATGACGCGATCATCGCGCTGCCCGGCGGCTCGACGCTCGCGGTGCCAACCCGCGGCGCCTCGATCAAGCCCGGCCCGATCACCATGGGCGTCCGCCCGGAGCATCTGACGATCGCCCCGACCGAAAGCGGCATCCCCGGCAAGGTCGTCCTCTCCGAGCATCTCGGCGGCGAGACAATGATCTATGTCGATGTCGAGGGCACCGAATCGACCGTCGTGAAGGCGGACGGCCTCGCCGGCCAGCGTTCGGGCGACACGGTCCGGATCATCGTCGATCCGAAGACGGTCCACCTCTTCGACAAGGACGGCCAGGCGCTGGTGAACGGCTCGCTGATCTGAGCCGACCCACGGTCCTGCAAGGCTTTGACGAGGCCCGGAAGCGCCGCTTCCGGGCCTCGGCTTTTGTTGACTGGCCGGGAAAGGTTGAATCCGACGCCCGGAATCCTTAAGACTGACGGAAATTCGCCGCGCCGCGCAGCCCTCGCCGCCGCGGTTCCCGTGTCAGCAAGGGACGACGCATGCGCCTTACCCAGCAGACCAGCTATTCGATCCGCGTGCTGCTCTACTGCGCGGCGAACACGACCGACAACAGCCGCATCCGCGACATCGCCGCGACCTACAACATCTCCGAGCTGCATCTCTTCAAGATCATGCATGTGCTCGTCGAGGCCGGCTTCGTCGAGACGATCCGCGGCCGCAATGGCGGCATCCGACTGGCCCGGCCGGCGAACGAGATCTCGATCGGCGCCGTCGTGCGCGCGACGGAGAGCAATTTCTTCCTGACCGACTGCTTCGACACCGCGCATCGCGATTGCCCGCTGGTCGATGCCTGCGGCGTCAACCGCATCCTCTCCGAGGCGCTGGCCGCCTTCTTCGCCGTGCTCGACCGCTACACGGTGGCCGATGTCGCGCGCGATCGCGGGCAGCTGCGCAACCTGCTCGATCTCGGCGCCGACCTGCCGCCGCCCGTCGTGGCCAAGGCCCCCAAGACGCTGCCGGCCGAGATCGCCTGACGGCTTGACGGGCTCCGGCCCGCCTTCCACAATCCGAGGTCTCTCCAGGGAGGAGAGACCAGCATGGATATCCGGGACGTCCTCGGCCGGATCAGCCTTTTCGCCGATGCCCTGACACCGTCGCAGCGAGACCAGCTCGCGGCGCGCTGCCGGATCGTGACCTATCCGCGCGACGCCGTCGTGATGAGCGAAGGCGATTTCGGCGGCTTCATGCTGGCGATCATCAGCGGGCGCCTCGGCGTCACCACCGGGAGCCGGCGCGAGCGCCATCCGGTGGCGACGATCGGACCCGGCGAGATCGTGGGCGAGATGGCGCTCCTGACCGGCGCAAGGCGTGCCGCGACGGTGACGGCGCTCGAATCGACGATCGCCGTCGAGATTTCCAAGGTTGCGCTTGAGGCGATGTTCCTGCAGGCGCCGGATCTCTTCGACCGGCTCGGGGCGCTGCTCGCCGACCGGCAGCGCCGGCTCGGCGAGCCCCAGGCCGCGCCCGGCCGCGCGAGCGAGATCATCGATGCGATGAAGCGGCTGTTCGGCCGCCCCTCGCTCAGCCACTGAGCCAGATCAGCAGCGCGCAGATCGCGAGATAGGTCAGTTGGTGCAGGAACTGGTCGCTGCCGAGGCCGCGCCAATATTCCTTGTCGCGCACAGTCCAGCCCTTGCGGTCGCCGATGACGGCCTTGATCCAGTCGACATGATAATGCGTGACGAATTCGGCGAGGACGATGGCCGCGGCCACGACCGCGCTGACCGGCATCAGCAGGAAGACGGGGATGCTCGCCACCGCATGCTGCGCCGCATGCGACAGCCCGGCCGGATGGCCATAGACGCCCTTCATCTCGATCTGTCGCGGCGTCTGGAAGAAGAAATCGCAGAATAGGTGCTTGATCTGAAGCCAGACAAGCACGGCAAGAGCGGCGATGGCGCCTTCGGTCATCGATGTCCCCGGCGGGTTCGACGCCCCCGACGCCACCCCGGGAGCATCTTAGGCGCAATCGCCCGGCCTCCTGTGAACGCGGTCACACCTGCGAGGCGACGGCTCTCAGGCCGCTTCCTGCGCCGGCGGCGCCATGGCGCCGGTCATGATCGCGACGGCGTCCGACATCGTATGCGCCTTGGGATCGATGACCGCGATGCGGCGGCCGAGGCGGTGGATATGGATGCGGTCCGCGACCTCGAAGACATGCGGCATGTTGTGGCTGATGAGGACGATCGGCAGGCCACGCGCCTTGAGGCGGAGCATCAGTTCGAGCACGCGCCGGGATTCCTTGACGCCGAGCGCCGCGGTCGGCTCGTCGAGGATGACGACGCGGCTGCCGAAGGCCGCGGCGCGGGCGACCGCCACACCCTGCCGCTGGCCGCCGGACAGCGTCTCGACCGGCTGGTTGATGTTCTGGATGGTGAGAAGGCCGAGTTCGGAGAGCTTCTGCCGCGCCTCTCGCTGCATGTAGCCGCGATCAAGCGTGCGGAAAATCTTGCCAATCCAGTCGTCGCGCCGTTTTTCGCGGCCGAGGAACAGGTTGTCGGCGATCGAGAGCGCCGGCGAGACGGCAAGATTCTGGTAGACGGTCTCGATGCCGAGATTGCGCGCCTCGATCGGGCTCCGGAAGGAGACCGGCTTGCCGTCGAGCCGGATCTCGCCATGGTCCGGCACCACGGCGCCGGTCAGCGCCTTGATCAGGGTCGACTTGCCAGCGCCGTTGTCGCCGATGACCGCGAGGATCTCGCCGGGCATCAGGTCGAAATCGGCGTTGTCGAGGGCGACGACGCGGCCGTAGCGCTTCATCAGGCCGCGCGCCTGGAGGACGGGGGCCGTGCCGGCGGCTGCGCCCTGGGTCTGGTTCATGACCGGATTCATGACTGGATTCATGGCCGTGCTCATGCCGAGAGCTTCCTGATCCACTGGTCGATGGTGACGGCGACGATG
>Ga0209930_1002972_pt1 | contig 18104 bp, 11 predicted proteins | sample ThiBiot_500_biof_2_FD_183948 | JGI IMG/M metagenome (GOLD analysis project Ga0209930, IMG submission 183948) | Wastewater bioreactor microbial communities from Cape Town, South Africa - Thiocy_cont_500_biof (SPAdes) | ecosystem: Engineered > Bioreactor > Thiocyanate-remediating >... | reverse complement strand
CTATTTGGTTTTTTCCATGCATTTCTATTGGCCTATACGTATAAATAAGGAAAGAAAACATTTTTTCGTTTAATTTTTCTTATACGATTGAAAGCTGATATATTCAATAAGGAGAAAGTATGAGTCAACAGCAACGACAGCTTGTACAAATATTATCATGGGTTCAAACTCTAGAAAAGGTTACACAATCCATTAGCATTATAATGAATGCATTGATATGTATACGTCTATTATGGGTTGGATTTACTAAATGTGATTTCATCGTTTTTGATTTTGATCTTCTGCAAAAATGTCGAGATAACTACTCTGAATGTTCGTTTAATGGCTTAGTTGTTTACACAACAATGGCATATGCTGTGATTGAGCTTATTTATTGTCTTTATAAAATATTCGCTAGATCATCTCAAATACAGCAGTCCATACAAGATCAAATGACTGATTTCGAATTTAAACGAATATTTATGATAGTAGCTGTACATCAAATTTTCGTTTGTTTGTGGCATTTTGAACGGATAGAATATAAAGAATTCACATTTAAAAATATCCAAGAACAACGTTTATGTTTGAGAAGTCTCTATAGTTCCATATTTTGGATATTATTATTTACAGATCTTACTGTCTGCATTACTATTCTTGCTATATTGATCAAGATATTTCAAATATATTTAAATGGATTAAACAATCGTGATATTCGAACTTGATAATTGTTTGATGAATCCTAATATTTACACTATGATTGTTGAGATTTCAAATAAACCATCGATAATGAGAAATAAATGTCAATAATAGTTTAGTTTTCTTTATTAGCAGGAAAAAGAAACATTTCATTTCAACGTAGTATAATTAGCATGTCAGTGAAACAAGTGTATTCCACTGCTTTTGATAATCATTATTCGTATGTGAACGAAGATCTCATAGATTCAGACTTAAAATGCACTGTATGTGGACGACCTTTTATAAAACCAATAGTTGGTAAAAGATGTGGACACACATTTTGTCAAGCTTGTATCAATAATTGGAATTGGAATCAACGTGAATTATCATTACCATGTCCTGTATGTCGCACGATCACTTCATATGAACCACTTACTACTCGTGTCGTACTTAGTCAACTCGATCGTCTACTTGTTCGTTGTTCATATTGTTATGAAAATAATATTCAACGAGGAAATTTTACAGATCATATTCAACATCAATGTCAAGAACTGAAAGTCCGATGCAAAGCTGCTGATTTAAAATGCACTTGGATAGGCAAACGAAATGAAGTAGCTGAACATGCATCTGTTTGTCCTTTAGTACAAATACGACCAATTATAGAAGAGTTAAGAGCAACACAAAATGCCCTAAAACTTCAACTTGAAACATTTATCAATGAAATACGAGATCGATTATACAATCAACAACATGAACATGTTTTATACAAGACAAATGATCAAAATAAAAACAATAAAGATCATTATGAAACGATTAAAAAAGACATCAAACATTCTTGGATAGTACATCAACATCAAAGTTGGTGGGAAGAACGTAATTGCACAATTTGTATGGATTGCTATCGATATTTACGAAAGTGTTTAGTGTGCTCATGTACTATCACTCCGAAGAACATTCATTTCTATGACAATTTTCATCCTACAGTTAGCAATTTTATTTGTAAAACATGTGTGACACTGTATTCATAAAATAATCAATAAGTAAAAGTAATTAAAAATGCTGGATAACTTAAATGATTATTGTAGACAACATAAACTCGACTGCCACCTGTTTCACCTGTAACACTATTGTAACGTAACTTCGATATCTTTGGATCTTTCTTTGGAGGCATACGTAATGATGAATCTGTTTTAGTTCCATAATCATATGCATCTCCTGTTAATACAGAAGCGAGAAGAACTTGCCGTTGACCATTAGACAATTTATAAGCATAACTTTGACATGAATACGACGCATTCTTAGCAAAATACGATCCTTTACCCCATAGACCATTATCACAATATCGCATATCGATACCACTTTCAATACAACTATAAATATCGGCTGGTGATGTATTTCGCGTGCCATGAAATAGTTCCATTTCGATATCTGCAGACGATTTTTCTGTTAATATTCGTCGAAGAGTTCGACGTTGAAATGCATATTGATTCCATAAATGAATATTTTGTATTCGTTCAATCTTATGAATTTTTATACTTTGCATTGTTTCTTTCATTCGTCGTTCGATACGATCAAACTCGGGATCATTTTTCACTATTTCAACTAAGATGCATTCTTCTTCTTGTTCAGTCCATTCTTTTGGTACACTTAAATCGTCGTCTTTTTTATCCTTATTATTTGCTAGTGTTGTGATTAGAATTTCATGTATGTACGATAGGATCTGTGGTTTTGCTTGAGATACATTTGGTCGTAAGCCTGCTAACACAATTGTTAATTTATCTCTTTGATCAGCTTTGAAATTAACTTCAATCGAATTTTGCATTGCTATATTTCGAATAGCATTTTTATGTGTATCGATATCTTGAAGTAGATTTACTGTAACTTGATCTGTAACTGTAGCAGTTTGAATTATTTTTTTCATTTCAGCTTTTGCTTGTTCTACTGATGGATTTGTAATACCAATTATATCCCAATCGTCGACTGGTATTTCTATTTGTTGTTGATATGCATCGAGAGATTTACGCTGATGTTCTTCTTGTTTCAATGGTTGACGAACGATTGTTCGAGGAGTATATGTATTTTTATTTATTTGATATCCACATTCGAGACGTTCATCCAATGCATTTCGATTATCAGCTAAAAGTTGTTTTAACTCATTATCAAACTGTATCACATAATAGATAGTATGTGTTTCTCTTGCTTGATTAACACACAGTTCTAAATTTGTCTGTTCAAAAGTACGTATATAACGTTGAAATTCAGTTTCAATTCGTTGTGTATCACTTTCACTATAAAGTACTTCTCTATGTCTATCATCTAGCCAAGACCATTTTGCTGCTATTGAACGTATTTCACGATCAATAACCTCGTTCGTATGATCATTGAGAAGTTCAGATGCAAATGAATCACAAATTGCTTCATCATTGTCGATAATAATTATCTTTTTTAAACATGATTGTGGATTATCAACATAGAATTTTTTGATTGCAAGAATCGTCGTTTTCGTATTATGTCGTAATGATGAATCCGATAATTTAGTACAAATAAATGGTAAAGCTAGGCTGGTATAGTGTTTCATTTCAGCAAACTTTAAACCAGATATGATATTTGTCAATAATGCCGATCGATCGTGTCGAGATTTCGGCACATCAATATAAATGATTCTTTCCGATGAAGGTTCGCCAGTTGTTGAAGATTTAGCAATAGCATCGACATCGTCCAAGCGCATGATATCGCCTCTTTTGACGGCAATACTTTGACCACGATTATTCACAATACATTTCAATGTTGAAATCGTATCATTTGTAGGAATTGTACTTGCGTGATCATATTTTTTGCAGAATTTAATATCCAGAATGTGTGTGTTGGTTTCACGTTCGAGACGTATAGGAATTTCATATGAATTACTTCGAAATAGTTCGGACTCAGCAGCAGATAATTGTAAACGAGTTGTCACAAGTTTTTGTTTGATATCATTGATAAGTGTTTCAATCTTTTGTTCGATTGATTTGACATCACCTGAATGACCGTTGATAACCCATGAACCTCGATTTTTTGTATCGATAGAAATCTTTTTCGCTTGAGCTTCATTGAAGATCGATTGAGCAAATTGACTTAGGAATCGACGAGTAACGAAATCAATGAGAATAGTTTTTGATATGCGATCGGCTTGATTTCCTTTGCCCGATGCCATATTTCGTAAAACTTCTTCGATTTCTTGTGCAACCGCTTTTGACCGTGCATAAATATGAATTGTTCTATTTTCTTTTCTGAGATAAATTCGAGTATTCCATTGTTTTTGAAATTGATCGATACTTGGCTGCTTTTTTACAAAGAATACATTAGATAATTGCTGATATTCATCTGGTGTTGCAGTCCATTTGTGGTAGCCTCCGATAATTTCTTCACATTGTTGAATGATTTCATTAATTGTTTCACGATTTGTGGTGACAATTTGAAGCTTAATTCCAGTTAACGAGCTAACTGCGTCATAATCATCAGATTCTTCAATTTTTCGAAGATATTCATTGATATTGTTACCGACTTCTGTTGGAAAATGCGATCCAGAACTTGAAAGTTCATGTTCAGATTCTGATAAATCACCAAGAAAATCTTCAACAACGGCTTGTGCAGCATTAATATTTGACGAAGAACCAATTAATTTCAAACAATGTTTATTTTCATCTTGTTCATTAGTGGCATGTGTTGTTGAATGGTTATTAGGTGGAGGAATAGGTTTAATAGTAATATTATGAGTTTTTTCGAAATCTTCTATAGTAGACGATGCTTTTTTACTAATGAAATATGCTATTAATTTTGATATTTGAATTTGAACTTCAGCTTTCACAACACTACCGAGATGATTTTTGATTCGAAGCATTGCCGGAGATACATCAGATTTGAATCCTTTTACTGCTACAGACCAGATACCTCGGCTATAGGATACAAACATATGAACATTCATGTTTTTAATAAATACATTGAGATAATAGCGAATTTGTAAACATCGATCTTTAATTGATGAACTTGATGTTTGATTTTTATGATTCGATTTTTGTTTCAAAATAAATGCATATTCATCCGCTGTCAATGCTAATATTTCACTATGTATGGAATAGTTTTGTAATTCTTCTTTAGCCTCCTGCAAAGCTATTATGTCATTACTGCATAATGTTATTGGTGTAAGAGAAATACAACTATTTGATGTAGTACTCATGTTTGTGAAAGCTGTCGATAATGATGTATCGGAATCCGACGTTTGACTACTTTTGTCATCATCATCATCATCATCATCGGTGTCATTTGACAATTTTGTTGTTGGAAATTTATGTGGAATATTGTTTTGTTTTTGATTATTGAAATTTTGTTTTCCTCTTCCACATTGTTGGTTTCCATGCTTTGCACCACGGTTAAAAGTATTTCCACGTCCAACCGTCTTAGTTGCAGCAGGTTTGATGGGACGACGATACGGCTCCAATGAAGTTCCAACGCGATATTTTTTTGAAAATTCAATTAACAAAGATCCATAAGAAGTTCGCGTTAGATGTTTTGCAACATTTGAAGGAATGGATATACTATGTTCGTAGAGTGACTGGTCAAGTTCAGCTTTTACGCTGTTGATTGCATCCGTATCACCTTTTAATTGCAGGTTACCATTTTCAAAGCTAGCATTACTAATACCTTTGGTTTTTTTAATAGAATCGAGATATTTCTTGCCGTAATATTGCAAAAAATTCTTTTTTGCGGCACTTAATATCGGACCACTGTTATTATTACTTAAAGACATCTTGACAATTCGTGTTTTAGTTTGTTTTTGGGCTGTGTTAACCGATGTTTGTTTTCCCTTAATAGATATAGTTTCATTATATTCATCTAAGTTTATTTCAATATGCTGAGATTGTTCTAATTTACGAACAAAATCTTGAAAATCAGAGTCTTGCAGAACCTCCAAATCTACGCTGAATGTTACTGTTACTGTTTCCATTGATATTGAATGAATTCTAAAAAAAACAATAATTACACGACGATTATGCTTGAAATTTGAGTTGTGTAAGAAAAAGAAACACAACCATGCACATTTATATGCATCCGTTTCTCCCGCACTGGGTTAAAAACTTATCGTCACTGATATACGCATACTCTTATCATCACCATGACTTTGCTTGCACAACCTTCGTGAAAATGTTGTGCGTATTTTTCAATGAAGCATATACCAGTGACATCTTATCGAGAAAAGAAATCCAAGACAATCGTTGCAATGGAAAGTGAACGGTAGTTTTATTTATTTAGATTTGAATCAATGGGGAAAATATTCATGTTGTAATGTTTTGTATTTTAACAACCAGCTTTGGCAACATTATCTCCGAATTCACCTTCCCAATTACCAGCTGGCGAAAATTGGCAGACTGCATACACATTTTTGCTACTGGCGATTCCATATGCGCAACAGAACGATGTTGATTCTTTCCAGACTAATTGAGTGAAATGTCCCACATCTTCAATGTTTGAAGATTCTGGTGATGCGAAGTTATACTTTGGAAGTTCTTTATCATACCAGGCTTTTATTGCACTTGGAACTAATTATGAAAAAAAAACGAATATGTTTGTTTGAGAAATTTCTAATAAATAACGTATGCTTACCGTCCACGGGTGTGCTGTCACTTAAAAAGGAGGATGTATAGATATTTTCACCATAATCAGTTGAACTGTGTTTAAATGTATCTGTTTTAGCAAGTTGATCAGCCCATTTCTGAGCTGATTGACAGACAGTATCGTCGATGGTCAATGCTGGTGCACAATGTAGTTTTCGTTTAGCATTATGAGCGTCTTGCATATCTTTTTGGAATTGAAGTTGAACTTTCGAATAACTACCTCGTTTAGCCAATCGATCAGCTTTAGGAGCAGCTTCTGCTCGTAAATAAATTTCGACAGCGAAAACAATGAAAACGAGTAAATACCAACGCATTGTAACGGCCTAACGTGTAGACAGATATCAGACATCAGTGAAAACTACCAGTATTTATACTCAAACAGTTAATATCTTTTTAATTACTATTAACGGCATATTTTTTGTTACATTTCATTGAGTTTCTATTATCAATGCACCATATTTCGTCTATAATTATGATACGTATCATTTAGATTTTTATTCGAAAAGAATTATTTTTATATCCGCCTCTCATTATGTTACGCATCATTAGTGTTCGTATATTTTAATAAGAAAAGAAGCAAAAAAAAATTGAAACAGATTTTAAAAGAATCATCGTGACATTTGGTTAAGAATAATAATTTCATTACAATTTACACAAATTTGTATCTTGTTGTTGCTTACTATTGGCTCTATGAGAGCAAATAAAAAATTATTTGCAAAGAACTGCATAGTCACTCGGAAGAAGAGAATTTCTTTTGAAATGAATGCTTTTTCAACTTTCGAAATTTTACCTGATGAAATCTTATTAAAAATCTGCCGTTATCTACGAATCGCCGGTGTACTCTACTCATTTTATAATCTCAATCACCGATTAAATGTGACTATAACAGGTTATTGTCGTCATCTAGATCTCTGTGGTATGACCTATCAACAATACAATTCTATTGTGTCCAATATTCTTCCACAATTAGCTCCATTTGTTCAATCATTTGCTTTTAATTATTTCAGAGATAGGTTGTGGTCTACTCAAGCTATTGCTTTATTTAACACACCACAGATCTCATTTGTATTTCCACGAATTCGAAAAATTACATTGTATGACTTTACAAGCGAAGAGCTTTCATCATTTATGAATAAACTTCACAATCTACCCGATCTTAGGGAATTAGTCATTCGAGATATTGTCGGAGATGTTGACAAAACATTGTTAGATGTTTTATTTACTGCCAATAATCATCATATAAATTCAATTATATTCGAACCATTTACAACAGCTTTCGAAGTTTTAGAATTTAAGCATTCATATACTTATGAAAACATTCAAAAACTCGTAATTAATCTTAAATCTAATCAACAATTACGGCAAATTCTTGCTGTGATTCCGAATATACAATATTTATATGTGACTATTTACAAACATGACGATGATATACGTACAGATCAACCATTTATTTATGCACCATCTCTTTTATATATCACAGATTTTCGTTTATCATCAGTCGAATACTGTGAATTAAATGAAATTCATTCTATTGTGCAAAACATGCCGTCATTACAAACTTTATTATTGGATCTATCGACAATTGATGAAAAGTTTATTAACCAAGAATATTTTCTCGCTAATTTACCTCGATCACTACAACAAATCTATTTTATTATTCGATATACTTTCTCCGAAATTAATTTTGAAATTGATTCGTTAATCTCATCATGGGCTGCTTCGTTTCCAGTCAGTTGTTTTGTAAGCGAAAATGGCAACTATTTATACTTATTTACAAATAGTTTAGGAATAAAATTACTCGATTTACCAGTATCAATTGGTAAACAGATCTCACAAACATGCCAATTTGTACAATCTGTTAACGATTTATTTATCTCTGATACAACTTCTTTAACCGATATTTTATCTACATTAAAACATTTTTCACGTGTTCGAAAACTTGAAATTAAAGCTACATGTCTTCCAGAATTATGTACAATAGCTATCAATCCACCAATACCGTTAAGTTTGATTTATCTTCAACAATTGAGAGTATCTGGTATATGTGGATTATTCGACATACTCAAAGCAGCTCCAAATCTAGATTGTCTATCGATAGATTTCGATTGTCTCAGTATTCTAGTTGGTGATGAACCTACCCGAAATTTGTTACAACAACGAATTACTCGTCTCAAAATTCGCTCTCAAGAAGATATTGAATTCTATGCATTTCAACGTGCTGTTCACGTTTTTGATCGTCTTTATTTTTTATGCGTAAGTATCAATGATGCAAAAGCATCGGTTCAAGAAAGTTTATCGGTTATACTCGCTGCACTCAATATCAAACAGATGATTACAATATTTTTCAATAGAAAAAACATGGATAAAAACAGTGTAGATCGACAATGGATAATTGATCATAGTGCTCTGACAGTCAATGATGAGTTTATCGTCGATATTACTGACGATTGGTTTAGTTTATGGAAATGATTATCTCATGAAATATATTTGATTCTTGAATAAAACTGTGATATATATATATATATATATAGTGTAAAAGAAGCAAATTAATATCTACGATCATTTTCCATGTTGTCTATGGACGATCGTAATTGTTGTTCACGCAAAATAGCTGCACGATACTTTTCTGTGAGCTTTTGTATTTGTTTTTCATCTTTGGATCCTTTCCTTTGAAATTCTTCCACAATTTCTTCTTGTTCTTGTAACAACCGTTTCAATTGAATGACTTCATTATCTTTTTGTTGTTTCAATTCGTTAGCAGATCTTTCTGGACTGATAAGCATTTCATTGATAGGTAAAGGATCTTTAACGCTTAAAAATTTTTGAATCAGTTGTGCACGATAATCAACGACTGTAAAATATTGATTGTAAACACTTTCATTACCATTATTATAATCATCTCGATTTATGGAACCAGAAAATAGAATGCCAAGCTTGAAGAACGGTGCAATTTTTTTTGAAATAAACATCTTCAGTCAATTCTTGTTGTAGTTTATGACGTTGTTTTTCATCTTTGGATTCACAATGTGTTATAATCAAACAAGAATTTTTCGAAGTTTCTTTGCCAAAATAATCAATCAGTGTTCTGATCGATGAGATATCTTCCACATTTATTCCACTTGTCAAAGCAGCACAGAAGCAAATCGCATGAAATTTTGTAATTTCCATAGTAGCACACATTTTGATTGTGTTCAAAATAGTTTTGTTGTCACGAATATCAATTTCTTGGCTGCTGCGTTCGAATAAACCCGGTGTATCAATGATATTGATAACGACATCTTTGTCTTGCAAATGAAACGCTTGAAACTGAGGATCTCTTGTTCCTGATTTCAGCGTTAGATCATCCGGTATAGACGTTGGATCGATTAATAAGGCTTTGATTGTTGATTTACCCGTGCGTGTACGTCCAATGATCAAAATATTTATATGTTCAACTTTTTTCATTTTATATTCTCCATTTTCTTTGAACTCTTTTTCGATTTCTCGTTTAATTGTTTCTCGTTTGGATTCGACATTTTCAGGACGATATCGATCACGAAGAGAACTCTGAAAACGCATAATAAATTTTAGTTGTAACTTTTTTATCTGTATGATTATATTTACCGAAGATTTTTTGTCGGACATTATTGAATTCGATGTGCGAATGCTTGCATTGTTTATGTTTTACGACCCTTTTATACATATTATTCAGTAAATATTTACTTTTTTACATGCAATGATAAGTTGGAAAGTTTTAAGAGTTATTTCGGAAGTGAATCATGTGATTTCTTACTGTTATGTTGAAAGAATGAATTCTTGCTGTTTGTTGGATTTTTTTCTTATAAATATTTCTTTTGTCGATTCCTAGAGGGCAAACTGATCCGTAATTATCGTAGATTCTTCTGAATTATTTGGATCAATTTTTGTCCTCAAAGAAATTCGAAGTACACATTTTCCTGCATACGTAGAAATATCGAAAATAATTTTTTGAGTACTACTCATGTTAATATGAATACTTTTCAAGCAATATGTTATTATGTTCGAGGTTTCGAAAATGAATGGGCCTTGAATTTCATCATTCTTATTTGCGAGAGTTGTATAATAGATGAAATGCGAAGTAAAGATAATCATCCAACAGACTAAACATACATCATTAATATAATAAAGTATTAATTGTTGTTCTTTTTCATTTTATGATGACACTACTTCTGTATATATTTCAAAGAAAAATTGATTGACATAATTGTCATGTAAATTATTACTAGTAAGAGAAATTCAAGCAGAAATACATGACAGATTGTCTCTCGACAAGCGCGAGCATATTTGCGCTTGCAATAAACAAAACTAGTTCAAATTTTTAATTCGAGTGATCGTTATGTCTTTAGCATATATTAGTCAACAGTTGAGCATTTATATCGGAAGTTTTTTATTTATTACTGGTTTACTGGGTAATGGAATCAATATTCTTATATTTATAAGTGAACGTAGTTATCGTCGAACACCGTGTACTTTTTATTTTCTCATCGGTTCAATTTATAATCTTGCATTTATCATACCGACTTCACCAACTCGTATTCTAAGTGCAGGTTTTGGAATGGATTTCATACGTACATCAGATGTTTTCTGTAAAATACGACAGTTTTGTTTGCTCGTGTTTAATATTATATCAATATCTTGTTCATGCTTAGCTACAATCGATCAATTTTTAGCCACTTCAAGAAAATCATCGATTCGAAATTTGAGTCAAATCAAATGGGCCTATCGACTTGTGATTATTGTCCAAATTATTTGGTATTTACAAGGAATACCTGTTTTACTATATCAAAATATTTCACCTATTACAAATAGTTGTATAGTAACTAATCCTCAGTATAGTACTTACATACCCATATTTCTTCTTGGTTTTATGTGTATTATTCCAATTTCAATCATGTGTCTATTCACTTGGTTAACCTATCGAAATATTCATCAAGCAATAGCTCTAGTAGAACAGCATATAGATCGTCAACTCGTGAGAATGACATTCACGCAAGTAGTATTGGTAATTCTTAGTTTTCTACCATATGGAATCTACAATGCATATACATATATAACAGTAAATGTTACCAAAGACTCAAATCGAAGAGCAATTGAAAGTTTAACATCAACGATTGTTAGTTTGATAGTAACTTTGTTCAATACGGTATGTTCATTTTGGACTATTTATTCAATAATAATGAAAATATATTCTTGAATATTTTTAGATTAGTTGTTACACATTTTTAGTATCGTCACATCGTTTTCGTCGAAATGTGAAAAAAACATTATCCCTTTCCCGAAGATCAAATAATGTTGTTCCAAGTTCAATTTAGTCAAGTTTTAAAACAAAATCCTATAGCAAGCCTAGGTCATCATTGTTGAACAGTGGATGGTACCAAGTCGTTTGTTTAGTGTCTGAAATTCAATCAATATTTCGAAGAAAATAATTTAAAGTAAAACTTACTATGGTCGATATAGAAACTACGTCCATCATCAGTCTCTCTCGTTTCCCAACCCTTTGGCAACGGCGCATACTTTTCCAGTAGCTTGGCATTGCATAAATGCACCTACATTTTCAAAAAGATTTAGTCTTCACAATGAGTGGTATCTTCAATGATATAACATACCCAAGTTTTGATGTTGTGTGTATTGTCTATGAAATAAATTCGTCCATCTTTAGTCGTTTGTACTTTCCAGTTATACTTCAGAGATATTTTTGATCATTCAATTATTTCATAAATAAGAATGAATGAATACTTACGGGCAATGGTTCATACTTTTTTAAACGTTCTGATTCGTTTACCAAACGTATATTCACTTCTGTTCCTGAGTAAAAGCGAGGATCGGTCTGAACAAAAATTAAGAACGTAAAATTACTGAAATAAAAATAGCATTTCATTACTGGAGTAGTACGTCCATTCAACTGATCATAAAACAAAAATGAACCATCTTTATTCGTTTTTCTTCCCCAAAAATCGGGAAGATCAGTTAAATGCTGTGCTGAATTAACATTTTCAGTATTCGTAAGAGAATCGGTATTTTGCGATTCCTTATTGGATATAGACATGCGAGAATGTGCCAATGATTTGGAAGGTGGTGGAAGTAAAATAACAGGCGGCACGATTTGTTCAAATGAATTATACGCAGACCGTTGCCTTGCTGTACATAGCCCATGACTTCAAAATAACTACATGGCAATAATAAAACTTCATTCTCACGTGGAAATTGTGAGTGATTTTGAATTCTCTTTCCATTGAAACACTGAATAGCAAATAGAATTCTATCACCTTTATCGCCAAGGAATGTATCGGAGTGAAACAGTTCGAGCGATGCCGTACACGATGTTAATCCCCACCAGAAAAATTTCTTTCCTATTTTAAAGTCGTCATTGATCTTTTCTTTCACACCACGCCAAACTACATCTTTAACATCTTCTATTTTCCACAAGGCTGTAAGTAACAATTTTAAGTAAGAGAAATATGGAATGAGCTGCTTTCGATCTTCATTTCGTAATGCTGCATTCATCTGTTTATATAAACATTCCATAGTGTAAAGGTAAATAGCTGATGATTCATTTGATGTGAGGCCATCTTGTGGATTCTCACAGTTCACTGTTGCTGTCCATGCATACGCTTCAATATTATCGCAAACAAAATCTAGAGGACGAATCGCTTCTTTCAATGAAACAAGTGGCTTCAAGTCATAGCCGCTTATAGGACTTGGAGCTTTGCTTGGTTCTGAAGCCGCATCCAAGAAACGTCGATTGTGAAAATTACCATTGCTTGCTTCAGACATTTATCTAATCAAAAAAAATGTTCGCACAAAATAGAAAGACTCGAAATTAATAATAAGATTTTGAAATCGATCAAACAAACTGTGGGCACAAATAGAAAATGAAAAGAAAACTAGTGAAAATAAATACCAAAAAAAAATGTGCTTTCTTTTAATGCGGCATACTTCAATTTTTTTTCGTTTTTTTGCCTATGTATTTCATCAGAAAATGAAAAAAAGACAAGATTTATTTTTACAATGCAAAGACGAAAAAATTAAGTTATGAAATAATTCTGTATGTATCTAAAATTATTTAGAATTTGTTTTATTAAATTAACAAGTTGTTGATGCTGAAGGATTGCTAATTATAAATTTTTGTATTCGATTATTTCCTTGATCTGTAACATATAAATTTCCGTATCGATCAAATTTAACATCTCTTGGAGTTCGCAATTGATTAACAGCATTACCAACACTACCACTACATCCAACTACACAAATTCCACCAGCAGTATAATTTGTTGTCCATTTCATTATTCGACCATTGGCTGCGTCAGCCACATAAACATATCTACAAAACACGAAAGACCGACGTTATATTTGACTTCATCAATGATACAAATGTACGTATATCATACCCATTATTATCAACGATGATAGCAAAAGGAGTATTTAATTGGTTGAGAGCTGAACCAGCCGAGCCGTTGCCAGCAACAATCGTTCCATTCAATGAACCGGGTTCATATTTCAGAACACGATGGTTACTGGCATCAGCAACGTACAACGAATTATTAGCGTCCATGAAATTACCAAACGGACCGTTCAATTGATCAAGTCCTGAACCAGCTGATCCACCACCAGCTAGAACAATACCTTGCGATGAATATGGAACATACTTTCCAACAACATTATTATCCGAATCTGTTATATAGATATTATTATTGACGTCAATATGAAGATCTCTCATTTGTCCAAGTGGATTATAGGATGTATTTGATGCAAGAGTAATTCCAAAACGAGAACCATTTTCAAATTTTTGAATTCGATAATTATCACTATCAGCTACAATGAGATCGCCGTATTGATCTACAGCTACACCTTTGGGTCCGCTCAATTGGTCTGATGCATTTCCAAGGGTGCCATTGCCTGCAATAATAACACCTGTCGACGAATTCGGATAAAATCGTAAGATACGATAATTATCTCGATCAGTGACAGTAAGAGTATCATTGTTGTCAACAAAAATACTCACAGGAACACGGAGTGATATCAAATCTGACCCAGCAGAACCATTTTGATTACCGGCAATTGTAGTTCCATTAGCATTCCATGTTGCACATTTACTTATCGACAATGCATAGATACCAACAGGAGTGACTACGAAAACAAAATCGTATATTTTAATGTTTGTTTTTTCTCCTGTTTTCAGAAACTCACAGGTGATTGTTGTTTGACTTGTTGTTGAACTCGAACTAGTTGTACTTGTCGATGTAGTTGATGTTGATGTCGTTGACGTTGAAGTTGTTGCAGTCGTTGCAGTTGTTGTAGTTTGAGATGTAGTTGTTACTGTCGTTGCTGTTGTTGTCGTCATTGTTGTTTGAGTCGTTGATGATGCAGCAGCTCTGTCTTGTGAAACTATCATAGGTACTGCAACAGCTGCACCAATACCTCCTACTAATAATACACCAAGTACACTCATGAGTACTTTTACTCCTTTACTAATCTGTTGTCCATCAGTACGATGATGTCTTCTAAAGAAAAATACGAAGAAGATAGATGTTGTATCAAGTAGAGAAGTATATCTAACTCTATGGATTCAATAGGCTGAATTTTATTGAAGTCTGCATGATAGTGTTGATAAGACGGCATGTTCACTTTCACTTCAGCTGATTGTTTGTGAAAATGAATTTCAAAAAATATTTTCTTACATTATATGCTATTATCGTGTTAATGGAAGTTTGTTTATTTTAGGTATTTTTGACTATAACGAACTTCGAGTTCATTTTTCTCGATTGATTGAATACATCGTATTGCATTAAAGTGCATTTAAGAAAAGTACACTCTTTCTAGGTACATATTATTTTAAGAAAAAATACTTTCATTTCGTCCATTGTTGATATATTATAGAGAAGTGAGATCTCTGATGCAACGAGCATATAAAGCAATTACATATTCAAACGTATAATTTATAGTTTGTTTACTATTTGATGTGACTAATTAATCGATTGACATGTTTACGTGCGCATCAAAATGAAGAAAGAGAAAAAAAAATGTCGTCCAATGACGACATCTCTCTGCTGTCTCTGTAATTGATCATTATGATGAAAATCTAATTATGTTTTCAATGATAAATATAGAATAAAATTGCCCTCATTTATTACGAACAAAAAATTCAATCATATACGCATTCTACAGTGTTGTTTGCAAAGTGAAAATGAACGATAATCGAATTAATGCCATAGTTGTTCGACCTCAACCGCCATTTTCAGAACGATCAATCTTTACTACGGATGACTCAGCAATGATTCCAACAACTTTGTATATTATTTGATTTTCCTTTCGACTTTAATATTCAGTAGAATACTTCATAGAGAAACACCCGTTTGGTCAATACATCGATCTGCAATAATTGCCAGTTTATTTATACTCATCACAGGTATCATAATAATGATTGGCATCATAATAGTTTGTCTGACTTCTTTCAAACATACAGGTAACAAACATAAACTACTTTCTCATTATAATAAACGAAGATTTTTATCTAGATAACAAGTGTGAATTCAATCTTAAACTAGTAACTAAAAAGCCAGTTGAATATAAATATGGACCATGTTATGTTGCGATTGGTGATTTCAATAATGATGCTATTTCAGATCTAGTTATTGCTCAGAAATCTGTTGATAAAATTACAGTCTATTTTGGAAATGGAAGTGCTTCTTTTAAAAATCGAATCGAATATTCAACTGGTCTTCATTCAAATCCTTGTATAGTTCAAGTTGGTGATTTTAACAATGACTCTCGATTGGATATTGTTGTAGCCAATTTTGGAAGTAATAGCATTCACGTGTTCGATGGGCATGGAAATGGTTCTTTCACTGAAGGTATTCGTTTTTCAACGAACTCTTCTCGACCAATAGCGATGATTACTGCTGATTTCGATAGTGATTCTATACTTGATATTGTTACTGCTAATTATGGAACTCATAGTATCAGTATACATTATAGTCGTACGCAATTTCGATCGTCAGTAACATATTCAACAGGCTATGATTCGTTTCCAGTAGCATTGACGGCAGCTGATTTCAATAATGACAATTACACGGATCTTGCTGTTGCCAATTTTGGTACAAATAATATTAAAATACTGTTTGGTAATCGTGATAGAACATTCGACAGTGAAATCACGATTTCAACTGGAATGAACTCTCAGCCACACTCGATAGTAGCAGCACATTTCAATGCTGATAATTCTATCGATCTAGTAACTGCTAATTTTGGCAGTCGTGAAATTCGAATATTTTTGAACAACGGTAATGGAACTTTTGCAAATCATGCCCATTATTCGACGGGTTCTGCATTGCCCTATGCAATCGATGTCGCTGATTTCAATCGTGATAAACGAGTCGACATTGTTGTCACCGCCAAAGGTTCAGATAATGTTCTACTATACCTTGGAAATGGAAATGGATACTTTAGAAATCCAAAAGTATTTCAAACTGGTTCTCATTCTACGATTTCTATTGCAATAGGTTATTTCAATACGGACAACCGATTAGATATGGTGGTTGTGAATGATGACATAGATAATTTCGATATCTTCGTTGGTTATTTTGAAGGTTTTTCAACTCAAACAAAATATTCCGTTGACTTTGAACCAACATCAGTTACGGTTAGTGATTTTAATAATGATAGTCGATCAGATATTGTTATCACGAATAGTGATAACGATACTGTAAGTGTCATTCTTGGTCATGACGATGGTTCTTTTGCTAGTGAAGCATCGTATTCGACTGGATTCCATCCACAGTCAGTTGCTGTTAGTGATTTAAATAACGATGGTCGACTAGATCTCATTGTGGGTAACTATTATAGTAATGATATAAGTGTTCTTCTTAATCATGGTGATGGTACTTTTGCAAATCAAACAAGATATTTAACTGGTGAAGGACCACGATCGATTGCTGTGGGTGATTTTAATAGTGATAATCAGCTGGATATCGTTGTTGCTAACTATGCTAACGACACTGTAAGTATGCTTCTTGGTTATGTTGATGGTACTTTTGGAAATCAAATGTCATATTTCGCTGGTTCTGGTCCAGCGTCTATTGCTGTCGATGATTTTAATAATGATGGTCGATTAGACATCGTTACGGGCAATGCTTTTAGTAACGATGTCAGTATTCTTCTTGGACATGGTAATGGTTCATTTTTTACGGAAACAAGATATTCGGTTGGCTTATTTCCACGATCTGTTGTTGTTAGTGATTTCAACAATGATACTCGACTAGATATTGTTGCTGCTAATACTTATAGCGATGATTTGAGTGTACTTCTTGGTTATGGTAATGGCTCCTTTGAAAATCAAATAAAATATGCAGTTGGAGATGAGCCGCGGTCGATTGCTGTTGGTGACTTTAATAATGATAGTCGACTCGACATCGTTACTGCCAACTTTTATGGTAATGATGTGAGTGTTCTTCTTGGTCACAGTGATGGTTCCTTTGAAGAGCAAAGAAAGTATCCTATTGGATCTTCTCCACAATCTGTTGCTATTGGTGATTTTAATCATGATGGTTGGCTCGATATCGTTACTGCCAACTCTGAGGATGACGTTCTGAGTCTACTTTTACAACTTGACGAAGGAGGAATAATCCATATGACTAGCGAGACATCTGCTAATGGATCTAGCTTACGAGATTTTATATTTAATGATTTGAATAACGATAATCAACTGGATATAGTTTTGGTCAATTATGGCACGGATAATTTAGGTGTTCTCTACGGTTATGGAAATGGTAGCTTCAGAAAACA
>Ga0209930_1002966_pt1 | contig 18134 bp, 17 predicted proteins | sample ThiBiot_500_biof_2_FD_183948 | JGI IMG/M metagenome (GOLD analysis project Ga0209930, IMG submission 183948) | Wastewater bioreactor microbial communities from Cape Town, South Africa - Thiocy_cont_500_biof (SPAdes) | ecosystem: Engineered > Bioreactor > Thiocyanate-remediating >... | reverse complement strand
ATTGCTGCCGGGAGTTCATGGGCCATGCAGATCGATGCCGATCCGCGGACCATCATATCGTCCATGGATAAAGCCCTGCTTCCGGAACTCGATATTCTGCGCGTGACCACCGCCATTTCCGGGGATGGTCAGGTGGTATTCCAGGTCAAGACCAGGGGAGAACGGATAGGCAGGGACGACGGCGATTATCTGCTTCTGCAGATATCCGGAGAACGCGCGCATATTCTCCTTATCCCGATAAACCGGTCGAAGGGAAATGGCCTGATCTATGAGGGGCTGCTCCAGCCAGAGGGCCAGAGATTGCCGCAAACATTCAACAAAGCCGGCGAAGAAGGACTGCATCCAGGTTTCAGCGCCAAACATATATTGCACGGGGGAGAATTCAGCATCCCTGTCGAATGGATGGATTTCGGCAGCGATTTCAGTTTCGATGCGTATACCGTCAAGGCGGATATTCGGGGAGATATCCTGATAGTCGGCGAAATACATGATCAGGCGAGAAAAGGCCGTGAGGAAAAACGGATTTCCGCCATCGCGCTACTCAATAAGCTCTGCGCGCCGGGGCGGGCTGGGCGATTTCCTTCCGCTGGCGCTCCCTATTTCGGTTCATTTTCCCTGCAACAGAATCCGATCGCGAAATAAGCGTCGCCTGCTCCCTGAGGCCCGTGCAGCCTGGGGTGGGCGGCCAAGGCGGCCAAGAGCGGTCAATGCCGGATTCAACTCGACGCATAATATGCTAACAGCATTAATAGCCAAATTCCCTTCACCACCGATTCTTTGGGAGAGAAATCATCATGACTGACAGAAGATCGTTGCGAAAACCGATGAAAGAGCACAGGAGATCAGCAGATTCGTCAATACGGCGGCCTGGCATGGGCAAGGAAAAAAACTGGTCCCCCGTCCGCGCTTTGATACTGGCTAGCCTGGTCACGGGGATATTGGCTACTGCTTCCGAAGTCCATGCGCTGAACGGCCTGGGGCATGCGAATACCAAACCCCGGTGGGCTATCGATGAGACCAGGTGGTTTACGCTCGGCGCCGGTTTCCGCGGCTCGGGCGTATGGGCGGAAAACCCGGAAACCGGCAATTTTCATGATACCTTCCGGATCGACAATGCCCGCGTCTTTCTCAATGGACAGATCCATAGATACATCAAATTCGAAAGCTATACCGACTGTATTTTTTGCAATAACACTCATCCGAACGACAATCCCAGGATGTCCTATAACATCCTGGCCGCGATAGGCAAGGTCGAGATCAACCGTTTCATCAATATCTGGGGCGGGCGCATGCAGATACCCACGGAACGCGGTGAACTGAGCGGTCCATTCCACCAGTCCACCCACGATGCCTTCAAGACGCCATTTTTTCCGCAGGATTTCAGCACCAAATTTGGCAGTGGCGGCGCCGGCCGCTACGGACATGACGATGGCGTCACTTTTTGGGGCAGTATCGAGCCTGGTTTCGTGAGGGGCACGCTCGGTTATGCAGGAGGCATATACAGGGGATTGCAGTCATCCACTCCCATGCAGAAGGGGCCAAACCAGGGAAACAGCATATCGTGGGCAGGGCGCCTCACTTATAATTTCTGGAACCCGGAAAAAAATCCGGGCTATTACACTCGCGGCACTTATTTTGGCAACGCCGGCGATATCCTTGCACTGGCGGTCGGCGCTTCGTACCAGAAAGAGGGCGCGGGTTCATTCGCGCACCGCAGCGATTTCCTGGGCCTCGTAGGGGATGCGGTGCTTGAAAAAATCCTGCCCAAAAACATGGGCGTGGCAACGATCAACGCGGAGTATAAGCAATTTTATGCCAATTATTCTCCCCTGGCTTTCGCCGACCCGGATTGCTTTTGCATATTCGATGGAAAATCATGGACAGTTACCGGTCTTTATCTGGTTCCTGTCATGATAGGTATCGGCAAACTCCAGCCCTATGGAAGATACACCAGTATTCAACCCGACCATAGCAGCAAACGGGAGGAAATCGAGGGGGGCGTGAATTATGTCATCGATGGCTTCAATGCGCGAATAGCGGCCTATTATCAGCATGGCGATCTTCGCACCAAGGGCGCGGACTATTCGCCCGATGCGGCTGGTGGAAAAGCGGATGTTTTCAAATTTTCCTTCCAGTTGCAGATGTAGCAGACACATTTTTCGTACTCTTTTCACTTTTTATCATGCAGATGTATTCAGCAGCGTGACATCCCCCCCCACGGCGGCGGTATTGACCGTTATGGTTTTTTCATTGGCAAAGCGTTGCAGGTAATGGGGTCCGCCCGCTTTGGGTCCGGTTCCCGAAAGACCCCGGCCTCCGAACGGCTGAACGCCGACCACGGCGCCAATCATGCTGCGATTGATATAGACGTTGCCTGTTTCCACCTGCTGCGCCATTTTTGCGGCTTCCTGCTGCAGGCGGCTGTGGATTCCGCAGGTGAGGCCGTATCCGGTTCCATTGACCTCCCGGATGATGCGGACACGGTCTTTGGCCGCATAGCGGATGACGTGCAGGATGGGGCCGAACACTTCTCCGGGGAGGCGGGAAATGCTGTCTATTTCATACGCTGCCGGTGCGATATACCATCCCGCCAGCCCTGGTCCCGCGGGCAGGGGCGCCTGCCCGATCAGCCTGCCGAAGCCTTTGAGCCGCTCCACATGGCGGGCGAGCGATTCGAGGGCGGCGGCATCGATAACCGGGCCGATGTCGGTCGAGATCCGGCGCGGGTCTCCGATGCGCAGTTCCTGCAATGCGCCGCGCAACAGCTCCATCACCCGGCCGGCGATTTCTTCCTGGACATAAAGCACGCGCAGGGCGGAACAGCGCTGCCCGGCCGAGCCGAAAGCACTGAGCATCACGTCATCCGCGACCTGTTCCGGCAGGGCGCTCGAATCCACCAGCATGGCATTCTGGCCGCCAGTCTCAGCGATAAAGGGAACGATGGGGCCGTCTTTTGCCGCCAGCGCCCGATTGATGAGGCGCGCCACTTCCACCGAGCCGGTGAACGCCACGCCATCCACTCCGGCGTGGGCGATGAGTGCCGCGCCGACATGCCCGTTTCCCGGCAGCAGCGCAATGGCGGCGGGCGGAATGCCGGCTTCCAGCAGCAGGCGCACCGCCACGAAGGCGATCACCGGGGTCTGCTCGGCAGGTTTTGCAATGACGCTGTTCCCCGCCATCAGGGCGGCGGCGATCTGGCCTAGAAAAATCGCCAGGGGAAAATTCCACGGGCTGATGCATGCGAACGTACCGCGCGCCTCCATCACCAGGCGATTCTTTTCGCCCGCGGGACCTGGCAGGGCCAGCCCCGCTTCTTCGAACAGGCGCTCGCCTTCGGCGGCATAGTACCGGCAGAAGTCGGCGGCTTCGCGCACTTCACTGAAGGCATCGAGCAGCGTTTTCCCGCCTTCATATTGCAGCAACCCCGCGAGGTGCGGCCCATCGCGTTCGATCAGGTCTGCCGCGCGGCGCAATGCCGCAGCGCGTTCCACGGCAGGCGTTGCCCGCCAGATTCCGCATCCTTCGCGCACTGCCGCAAACGCCGCCTCGATATCGTCCGGTTCGGAATTCCATACCTGTGCGATTGTTTCCCGCGTATCGCAGGGGCTAAGGTGCTCGTGCCCGGTCTCGCCGGGATGTTCCCGATGCCGGGTTTTTCCGTTGATGAGAGGCGCCACCGCGAGATTGCGCCATGAAGGGGAGGGTGGGATCCGAGCCAGAAAACCGGTTCTTGCCGTTTCCACAGAAAAATCGATTCCCGCCGAATTCCTGCGCATCGTCCCATACAGATCCCTGGGCAAGGGAATCCGGGAGTTGCGGCGCGGGTAAGCTGTGGCCGCTTTTTTTACCGGATCTTCCAGTGCTGTAAACGCCATGGCCTGTCCGGCTGTATCCCTGCTTTCGCCGATCTGATGCACGAAAGAGGTGTTTGCGCCATTTTCCAGCATGCGGCGGATCAGGTAGGGCAGCAGGTCCTCATATCGGCCCACCGGTGCATAAATGGTGACAGGAACGCCGCAGTCGGCCAGCACCTTTTCATGCAGCGCTTCACCCATGCCGTGCAGACGCTGGAATTCGAAGTCCCATGCCTTTTCGTCATTTCCCGCCCGATTTCCCCCAACACTCGCCATATCCAGCACGGCAGCGACGGTGAGGGCGTTATGCGTGCCGAACATCGGGTGGATGCGGTCGCGCAGCGCCAGGAGCTTCTGCGCCGCCGCCAGATAGGAGAGATCCGTGTTGGCCTTGCGTGTAAAGACGGAGTAGTCGGGCAGCCCCGCAACCTGGGCACGCTTGATTTCCGTATCCCAGTAGGCGCCTTTCACCAGGCGCACCCGCATCTTCCGCCCGGCCTCGGCGGCCAGATTGCCTATGGCGTCGATCAGCCGGAAACAGCGCTTGTCATAGGCCTGTATGGCAAGCCCGAAGCCATTCCACTCCCTCAGGTCCGGCAGCATGGCGACGGCGGAAATGATCTCCCAGGATATTTCCAGCCGGTCCGCCTCTTCGGCATCGACCGTCAGCGAAATATCATATGCCGCAGCCTTGCGGCAGAGTTGGCCCAGCCGCTCCACGATCTCCGGCACGCACCGGTCCCGTTGAGTCCACATGTAACGCGGGTGAAGCGCAGACAGCTTGACCGATATGCCTGGGTTTGCCTTGGTATCCTTTGCCGCGCCGATGCTTTCCGCCGCCTCCAGGTACCTTTCGAAATACCTGTCGCTATCCGCAGCGGTGCGCGCCCCTTCGCCCAGCATGTCGTAAGACAGGCGGTATTCCCGGCGTTCCCATTTTTTTCCGGAACAAAGCGCGCCGGCGACATCTTCGCCCAGCACGAATTGCTGCCCGATGCGACCGATTGCTTCTTCCATGCCCTTGCGGATCAGGGCGCGCTCGAAATCGCCGGGCGTATCCTTCAACACCCGCCGTGCCAGACGCATGCCGATCCCCGCCAACCTCAACATGCCGCCCGCCTTGCCTCTCGTTTTCCACTTCGCCGCGGCAACTTTTTCCGCGATCAGCACATCCGCGGTGGCGGCATCGGGTATCCGCAGCAGGGCCTCAGCCAGGGTCATGAGTGCCAGACCTTCCGGACTATCCAGCGGATATTGCGCGAGCACTGTTTCGATATCGCCCAGCCCATGCTTATGGTTGCGCATATAGCGGATGAATTCTTCCGCCTGAAGGCGAATCCGCCCGGCGCGGCCGCCATCCCATTCAATAGCGGCGAGCAATGCATCCACGCACGCTGTCTCATCCCGGAGGTGATCCAGCGCAAAAGCGGGATGAAAAGGGGGGTTCATAAGAGTTAAGATAGCATTTTCGCAAGGAAGTTACCTCGAGCACAGCATCCGATTATTCAACAACCTGGAGCCAGACCATGAGTACTGCGATAAAAGCAGGAAACGTGAAGCTGAAACGCGCTTATGAGCAACCGGAAGCCGGGGATGGCGTCCGCATATTGGTGGATCGGCTATGGCCGCGCGGGGTGAAGAAGGAGGATGCTGCCATCGACCAGTGGATGAAGGATCTTTCCCCCAGCACCGAATTGCGCCATTGGTTCGGCCACGACCCCGATCGCTGGAAGGAGTTTCGCGAGCGCTATGCCAAAGAGGTGGATGAGCATGCGGATCAACTGGAGCAGCTTCGCGCCCTGGCGCGCGAAGGCACGATCACCCTGGTGTATTCGGCACACGACGAAGAGCACAACAATGCGGTGGCATTGAGAGACTTGATCCTTGGCGATAAATAAGCCGGGGAGGCCGGGTAGGTCGGGTTAGCGCAGCGTAACCCGACACAGCCATGGTGTCATTGTCAGATTACGCTGCGCTAATCTGACCTACTCTGATTTGAATCGTCCGAATAGGGCGACCGGCATAGTGTAACCCGACGACAGAGAGGGGTGCTCCAGTTTCATTCCCAATCAACATTAGGTATGATATATCATCATACTTTTTTGGAGTGGTGCCATGAGCAAGGCCAAGATAGCTATTACCCTTGAAGAAGAAACCCTGGAGAAAGTGGACCGCCTGATCGGCCTGCATGTTTTTCCAAACCGCAGCCGAGCTATTCAGGAAGCGATGGAAGAGAAGCTTGAACGCCTTGAGAAAAATCGTCTCGCGACGGAATGCGCCAAGCTGGACCCGGTTTTCGAACGGAAGCTCGCCGAGGAGGGTCTTTCCGAGGACCTGGCGGCATGGCCCGAATATTGAGAGGCGAGATTCGCTGGGCCGACCTGAATCCCGTGCGTGGCCGGGAACAGGCAGGGCTAAGGCCTGTGCTTATTCTTAGCCAGGATATCTTCAATGAGCGTTCGGGCATTGTTATTGCCGTGGCGCTAACCACCCAAGCTCAGCGAGCAGGGTTTCCGCTAACATTTGAATTGGAAAGTGCTGAAGGGACGAAGAGGTCATGGGTCAAGATCAGCCAGATCAGGACACTGGCCGTCGAACGTATCGGAAAGAAAACGGGGAAAGTCTCTCCCGAACAGCTTGCTCCAATAATCGAGGGGCTGAATGAAATTATCGGTGCGTGATACGAATAGCATTTTTGGTTATGGAGATTTCCGAAGCTTGTTCTACGTTCGGGCAGATCCATGAGTTAGCGTAGCCTTCTCTTTCAAATCCCCGTAATTTATCACCAGCTTCTTGCAGATAGCAAAATCCCCTGCGCCATAATAATATACAACGTATAATAATTAACGATGTATAATTAATTCTAATTAGTGGCGATCTGAGCGGTCGGGGGAAGAAACATGGATGAAACTGCTTTACGGAGCCTTGAAACGGGCGAGGCCGGCCGCCGCGAGCGCAAGCGCCTCAAACTGCTCGACACCCTGGCTGATACGGCATGGGAGCTATTCGAACGCGAGGGTTATGCGGCGGTGACCATGGAATGCATTGCCGAGGCTGCCGATGTGGCGAAAGGTACGCTCTACAAGTACTTCCCCGCAAAGGAGGCGTTATTGCGGCACCGCTTCCATCGTGAACTGGAAAAGAATTCCCCTGCAATCCTGGCTGAGATTGGCCCTCTGCCGGCTTACGCAGATCAGCTGCGGGTTTTCCTGGAACGCAGCGCCGACTGGGCGCAAGCGCATCGCAAATATCTGTTGCCTTATATACAGTTCCGGTTGAGTGAACCGCGCAAGCTGGATATCAGCGCGCGCAGCGGCCTGGAAAACATCTTTGGCCGTTTCATCGTTAAAGGGCAGACAGCGGGAGAATTCCGCGCCATACAAGAGCCCGCCATATTGGCCAGTTACCTGGAATTTCTCTACCTCGCGGCACTGCTGCGCTGGCTGCTGCATGAGAATCTCTCGCTGAGGGAGGAATTTTCGCAAATGCTCGATCTGTTCCTGCTCGGGCTGAAGCCAAGGTAGGAGAATGATTATTTCCAGCGAGATGCTCGACTGGGCTGGCGTGTTGAAGGTCGACGCTGCAGCAGTTGGCGGCAAGGCCCGGCAACTGGCTCGGCTATGGCAACTGGGCCTGCCCGTGCCCGACGGGCTGGTGATCAAGGCGATGGCTCTTTCTCAAGGTGCATCTCAGGGTGGCGCGAAAGGCGAAAGCATGGCGGGCGAGATTCCAGTGGAAAGGATGGAAGCGTTGCGCCAGGCGCTGGCTTCCCGCGGCTGGCTGGACCAGCCGTTGGCTGTGCGTTCTTCCGCCTTGGGCGAGGACTCCACCAGGGCTTCATTTGCCGGGATTTACCGTTCCTGCCTGAATGTGCACGGGTTCGACCAGCTTCGGAAGGCGATTTCCGAAGTATATGCCTCGCTGCATTCTCCCGCCGCGGTGGCGTATCGTCGCAAGCTGAATCCGGACCAGCCCGGCGCGGCGCCGGCAATGGCGGTGATCGTCATGCCGCTGCTGCCGGCAATAGCTTCCGGTATTGCCTTCACCTGCGATCCGGCTAGCGGCCGTGACGACAGGATCGTCATCCATGCCCAATGGGGTTTGGGCGAGTCGCTGGTCGGCGGACAGGCGGCCGGAGATGAATATATATTTGCGCAAGATGCACTCGACGACCGCTGGGCGCTGCTGAAGCAGAACAAGGGTGGCAAGCTGATCAAGGCCATCGCCAGGCCGGAGGGTGGAACGGAAATGGTCGCCACCTCGGCGGCTGAAGCAGAGAGTTTTGTGCTTTCCCCTCTCCAGGCCGCGCAATTGGCCGAACTGGCGCATGACGCCGCGGTGGCGCTGGATTTCAGCCAGCCTTTCCATGATGTGGAGTGGGTCTGGGATGGAACCCGGTTCTGGCTGACCCAGGCGCGGCCGGTCACGGCAAGGCCCCGCTACACCTATGCCGCGCTGCGGGACCAGCCCGCTTACTGGACGCGTGGAAACACTTGCGAGGTGGTGCCGGACCCATTGTCGGCGATCGACTGGAGCAATTCGCGCAAGCTGGTCAATGGGCTGCTTACACAGGGATACACGATGGCGGAATACCCGGTGCTGCCAGGCGCGCAGCGGGCCGGTCTTTTCGGGGGGCGGCTTTACCTGGAGCTTTCCCTGCTGCAGTGGGAATGTTTCGATGCACTAGGCGTGCCTCCCAAAGCGGTGAATGCGCTGGTCGGAGGCCAGCAGCCGGAGATTGCAATACCGCCGCAAACGGTTAGCGGCCGGCTGGCGCGCTTGCTGAGATTGATGCGTTATATGCTGCGTTCGCCAGCGCGCCGCCGCAAGGGGATGCAAGCCGTCCAGCGGGCAATGTCCCAGGCAGCGCAGTGGCGAATGCAGCCGCTTCCTGAGGACGCAGCGGGCTTGAAGGCCGAGATCATGCGCCGGTTTCATGCGGGCAGGGGGGCGGTGGATCTGTTTTTCCTGCAGGGATCGAGCGGCGCGGCCTTGTCCATGCTGGTGGAACATCTGGATAAATGCTTTTCCGGCGAAGGCCATGCGCTGGCAGCCGCCCTGCTGGCCGGCGGCGAGCCGAGCGTTACCGCGCGCCAGGGCTATGAACTGATGGCTTTGGCACATTTACGGCGGCACGCCACGCATGGGCATGGGTGCAGCGACAGGCACCTTGATTCCGAAGTAAATACTGACCATGGGAAAAATCAGGAATTCCGGCGTGCTTGCGATGAATTCCTGGAGCGCTACGGCCATCGCGGAATATACGAAACCTATTTTCGCAATCCACGCTGGCGGGAAGCACCGGAACATCTGGATTCGTTGCTGGCGCAACTGGCCGAGGTCGATGAGGCCGCAATGCAGACTCGCCAGCGGTCCGCTTCGGAAGAGGCGATAGCGCGGATCCGGAAAGGAGTTCCGTTCTGGAAGCGCGCATTTATCCTGCATCTGGCGAGAACGGCACGCGAAGAATGCAACCAGCGCGAGGCCGCCCGCAGTGCCCTGGTTGCCTATATGGAACCGGAACGGCAAGCCTTGCTGGCTGCCGGGCGCTATCTGGTCCGGCAGGGGGCGCTGGCGCAAGAGGGGGATATTTTCCAGCTCATGCTTTCAGAAACCCTGCGCGCGCTTGACGGAGGTATCCCGGCAACTGGACTGAAAGCCCGCGTGGCGGCGAGGAACGGGCTGTTTGCGCAATGGTCGTGCGAAACGCCGCCGGATATCCTGGTCGAGGCGCCAGCAGGGCAACCGGTCGATAATGCCGCCAATGCTTGCGATGCCGGCGATGCAGCCTGTGCGGGCGCAAGCCGCACACGACGTTACAAGGGTATACCCACCGGCACAGGCTGCGCCAGGGGCCGGGCGTGCATCCTGAAACATCCCTCCGATGGCCACAAGCTGCAGCCGGGCGATATTCTCGTCGCCCGCTCTACCGACCCCGGATGGACACCGCTTTTTCTCAGTGCGGGCGGACTGGTGGTCGAAACCGGCGGCTATCTGTCGCATGGCGCCATCGTTGCACGCGAATTCGCCATTCCGGCGGTGGTCAACCTGCCGGGCATCCTTGCCAGACTCAAGGATGGGGATCTGGTGGAAGTCGATGGCAGGAACGGGGAAGTGACATTATTCGGAGAGTAGCAGTTTTTGCCAGCAGTATTTATTTGATGTGACATCAAACAGGGCGGAGGCCGCTCCCTCACTCCAACCCTCTCCCCGGAGGGGAGAGGGGGTAATCGCTTCCCATAGCTTTGGCTGTTCACTCACCCGGCCATCTTCCAGAAGCGAGAACACTCCAACTCTACCCCCATCTCGTACGAGTCTGTAATGAATCTTCTTGATCTTCTTCGGGCATAAAAAGCCCAGGGACGTTGTATTTATTACGTTTCCTGGCCTTCGTTGGACTTCTGTGGATGATCTTTTGGTGGGCGGTACTGGGATCGAACCAGTGGCTTCCACCGTGTGAAGGTGGCACTCTACCGCTGAGTTAACCGCCCGCTGGGCAAGCCCGGTGAATAACGGGAATAACCGCTGGGGAGGCGCAATTAGAGCATGAATTCGCGCTTTCGGTCAACGCGGTGGGAAGCAATGGCTGTGGCCTGCGTGATCTGCTAAGGACTTATAACCGCCTGTTGAGTGAGTCCATATTAGAGATTCGCCTGGCGGCAAATGCCAGGGCGCTGAAAACCGAGGTACGGAGGGGTTTTGCCTTTCCCCCTCCGCTCCGTTAGGACAGCCTTATTAAGAAGCGTTGCGGCGACGCCTCATGAAACCCAGCAGGCCCAGGCCCGCCATGAATAGCGCATAGGTTTCCGGTTCGGGAACAGGAGATGCTATGTTGATATAGCTCTCGCTGGCATTCCCCGGGTATGCCTGGACGTGCAGGCCAATGCGCAAATCTCCATCCCCGCCATGATTTGGCAATGCAAGCGCGTTGATAACGCTATTGTACGACTGGCCTGGCTTCAGGGTGAAATCGATGGCGAGCCACTCACCCATGCTAACGCCATTATGGGGGACAGGCGCATCGGAATCCGCGAGAAAGCCAGCGGTTGTGACAAAAGCGGGGCTAACCAAATTGCCCCCGGGAAGATTGGGGGGGCTAGCCCCTTGTGAAAAGCTCACTCCCGCTGAAGAGGTGATGGATGCGATTCCAAGAAGCGCGCCGTCATCAAAATAGACGTCCGCCAGGGAAGAACTGGAATTGTTGGTAAAGGTGAAGCGTACTTGGTTGCCGCCAAGATCTATTACATCAACCTTCAGATTTGTTTCGCCATCGGCTTCGGCTCCAGCATTACTATGCGTAATATCTTCGAATAAATAAGATGTTACAGTAGGGGCTGCTCCTGCTATCGACGGGTAGAGAGTCACTGCAAGGGCAAGCAGCAAGCCCCGCACTGGCACGGTGTGATTCATAACAGGTCTCCAGTAGCTGATTTGTTGTTGGGTGTCAATGATGTGCTGGTATTCCGGCTATCTGCCTGAAATAGTTGGCTCAATTCGTCCTGCAGTTTCGGCAGATCCTGGATTTTCCGGCCCCGGCTCGCAGCGGGTGTGGCTTTACGGCACGGTTCGGAATCTACCCATGGAAAATGACAGGAAATGCTGTGCCAGGCTTCCTAAAGATGAGCTTTTAGGCGCACTTCCAGGGTGTGGATATAGGCAATAAGGTCTTGGGCATAAGTGCCGAAAGCGTGCATCCGTGCACCTCCTGGCATTTTTTCCGCATGAATGCTTGCTACAGCTGCTTCAGATTATTGATGAGGGAGCAGAACGAAAGAATCTCGCTACCAGCAGATAGCTCGATCCCTATAAATCGCTGAGGCGTGTTGACAACGGCTGATATACCGGCATTGCGGAGGGGCCGGATGCCCGGAGCCGCGGAATACATTCAACCTGTTTGATGCCGTTGTGTTATGCAGTCCACGATCGTCTTCATATTTCTACCTGATGTGTAGGTTATCGCACAGAAGATTTTCAAAAAAGAGTGCAAGTATGGCCTACACCCCGGAATGAAGAGGTGCAGCGAATTTTTAAATCAAGGAGCTCAGAATGAACAATTTAATGATTCTGACTATAGCTTTAGTGGCGCCTGCCCTGGCAAGCGCTGCTGATAAGCTTACCGATGCCCAGATTGCCGCCATCGTGGTGACCGCCAACCAGATCGATATCGATGCCGGCAGGCTTGCCGAATCGAAATCCACCAACCCGGAAGTCAAGGCTTTTGCCCATCGAATGATCGCCGACCATACCAACGTCAACAAGCAGGCAACGGATCTGGCGACCAGGCTTAAAATAACCCCCGAGGAATCGACGCTTAGCAGAGCCATGAAATCCGATGCCAAAAGACACATGGACGAGATGGAAAAACTCAACAGCGAGGATTTTGACAAACTGTATCTTAATGACGAATTTTCCTTTCATAATGAGGTAATCGATGCCGTTGACAGCAAGCTTATGCCAAGCGCGGAAAATATCGACCTGAAGTCGCTTCTGGCAAAAGTGCGCCCAGCGCTGATAGCGCATCGCGATCACGCGGACAAATTACTGTCCATCGTTCATCAAATGAACTATAAATAAAAAGCTGTCGCAGTCGAATTCAGATTTTTGCATAGCTCTTCTTGATTGGCCGGTGGGCGCCCAGGGTCGAATCCCGGCCAATTATCTCGCAGTATCTATCAATTCATGCAGATGAGAACAGAGGCCTGCCTATTCTGCTGCCGGGTGGCGAGTCAGCATTTTCTATAAAACATTCCGAGACAGCATTCCATTGCTTCACTGCAGCACGTCAAATGAAGCCGCAGCAACGGCCGGGCTCGCGTAAAATAACTCACTTTGCCCGCTGGTCCCGCGCTAGCGCTCCCTGTCCATGGTACGAACCCGTTTTGCTCCCAGCCCTACCGGCTATCTTCATATCGGCGGCGCGCGCACCGCGCTGTTTTCGTGGGCTTATGCCCGCAGGCATGGCGGCAAGTTCATTTTGCGGATCGAGGATACCGATCTCGAACGTTCCACCGCGCAATCCACCCAGGCGATACTCGATGGCATGGCATGGCTGGGGTTGGATTACGATGAGGGGCCCTTTTATCAGATGCAGCGGCTGGCGCGCTATCACGAGGTGGCGGACCAGTTGCTGCGCACGGGCAAGGCCTATTATTGCTATTGCAGCAAGGAAGAGCTGGACGCCATGCGCGAGCAGCAGCGTGCCGCGGGTCTGAAGCCCCGCTATGACGGACGCTGGCGCGATTCGAAGGAGAAGCCGCCATCAGGCGTGAAGCCGGTGGTGCGGCTGAAGAACCCCCTCGATGGCGTGGCAGCATTCAACGACCTGGTCAAGGGCGAAATCATCGTGGCCAACAGCGAACTGGACGACTTGGTGCTGCTGCGGGCGGATGGCGTGCCGACCTATAATTTCGGCGTGGTCATTGATGACCTGGACATGAATATCACCCACGTGATCCGGGGCGACGACCACGTCAACAATACTCCGCGGCAGATCAATATCCTGAAGGCGCTGGGCGCTCCACTGCCGCACTATGGGCACGTGCCGATGATCCTGGGGGCGGATGGGGAACGCTTGTCGAAGCGCCATGGAGCGGTTTCGGTCATGCAATACCAGGAAGACGGCTATCTGCCGGAGGCGCTCGTCAATTACCTGGCGCGGCTTGGCTGGTCCCATGGGGACGAAGAGGTATTCAGCCGCGAACAACTGGTCGAATGGTTCGATCTATCCGCCATCAACCGTTCGCCGGCCAGGTTCAATCCGGAAAAACTGCAATGGCTCAACCAGCAATATCTCAAGGGCGCCGATGACAAACGCCTGGCTGGGCTGGCTCGGCCTTTTCTTGAAGCTGATGGATGCGATGTCCAGGCTGGGCCGGATCTTCCCAGAGTAATCAGCCTGCTCAAGGAACGGGTGATAACGATTGCGGAACTGGCTGATGCCGCAGTTTATTTCTTTCGTCCGCTGGACCCTTCGGAGGAGCTGAAGACGCAGCATTTCACCGCGGAAATCAAGCCGGCGATCCTGGCTCTCAGAGAGAAGCTTGCTCAGGTGGATTGGGATAGCCATGCCATTCACGATGCAATCAAGGCTGCAGCGGTTACCCATGGGCTGAAGCTGCCCAAGGTAGCCATGCCGCTGCGGGTGATGGTGACCGGCGAATCGCAAACGCCTGCCATAAACGCAGTGCTGGAACTGCTCGGCAGGGAAGAGACCCTGAAGCGGATGGATTGCCGTCTCGCGGACTTCCCGGCTTGATCTTCCCCATACAGCCGATGCGCAGCCATCGCCGCTTCACATTGACGGAAAATGCGCGACTCCGTATAATTCTGCTTCTTTTTTGCCATTTATCTGATGGCATCCGGTGGTAATCTAGTGGTTTAAAGGGGGTATAGCTCAGCTGGGAGAGCGCTTGCATGGCATGCAAGAGGTCAGCGGTTCGATCCCGCTTACCTCCACCATTTCACTGTCTTAAGAAGTCCTGGCAAGTCCGAAGAAATTCCGAAAGCCTGCATCATGCAGGTTTTTTTATTGGCCTTATGTCCCGGCAAGCCCGATCCGCTTCTGGCGCTGTCACAAACAGCATATCGCTGGAGCGGTATTTCACTGCCCCTGGCTGGATGCATCCTTCCAGTTACACAGCCGACTCGTTTTTATATTCCTTTTTATGTCAGTGCAGGCCGTTTGCAAATTCCGTTGCTCAGGTAGCCTTTTTTGGTAGAATATGAGCTGTTTCAAGCTGGGGGAGTATAAAAATAATGGCGGCTTGTAAATGAAGATTTCGAGCCGTTCCAGGAGTCTGTCCGATCCTGCTTGCATGCCAGATGGCCCGGTTTGAAGAAATTCCGCAGTCCCCATCGTCTAGTGGCCTAGGACATCACCCTTTCACGGTGAGTACAGGGGTTCGAATCCCCTTGGGGACGCCAGTTCTCTCTAATAGCTTGATTGCAAATTTAAATCAAGTAAATCAATAGGTTCAATTCCAAGTGTATTGCTAAACCGTTACACTTGGGGTATGGACTTGCCTCTACAAATTCATGTATTCAACCGCAACGGAACCTATTATTTCCGTAGGCGTATCTCTAAATGTAGTTTCTCACCACGTTGTTCATGTTAAAGCCGTGAATCGGGGGGGGAATAGGTCTTCAGACAGCAGGCCGGGTTCGACAAAAAATTCTAATTCCCCACATAAGTCAAACCACTCATACCACCCCAAAGCCCGTCCCGAGCGGGTTTACTCCCCTCTCCGTACTCAATCGAAGGCTTTTTTTGCTTGCCAGGTTGCTTGGTTCCGATACCATAGACCTCATGCATCGTTCTCCTATAATTCGCTTACTATGGTGCGCGCTGGGTGCCGCAGCAGGTATTGGTCTAGCGCTGCTTCTCTCCTCCCCACCGGCTTCACCGTTTTTCTTTGCCTCGCTCGGTGGTTCCGCGGTCTTCCTGTTCGGTCTTACGCGCGCTCCCGCAGCACAGCCCCGGGCGCTGCTCGGAGGTCATCTCGGTGGCGCTCTCATTGGTATTGCTTGTTATCAGCTCTTCGGTGATTCATTGTGGGTTTACATATTGGCGCAGGTTTTGGTCTTGTGGTACATGCTTTTCACCGGAACTGTGCATCCTCCGGCAGGAGCCAATCCCATCATCATGATTCATGGACATTGCAGTGTCCTGGCGCTTTGGGAGCCTGTTCTCGTCGGCGTGCTGAGCCTCGCCTTGGTGGCGGCTATATGGAGCCGTCTTTATCCAGGCCTCTCACATTATCCCATTGCCTGGCTCGATCGATCTCCTCCCTCATTGTTCTGGGGCGGATGGGATAAGTAGGAAAATCCCACAGATCAATCACTAAGCATTCCTTGCGACTAATACCCTTTCCCAACTCTCCCGTGAATCCATCGAGTGGGAGATGGAGGATTTTTGCGAGTATCCAGAACGCAAACGGGAGCTTCAGCTCCCGTTTTTGTTGACTCACACTTGTTGATTAAGCGCGTGGCTTGCGACGAATTATCGCGCCTATCATACCCAGCCCTGCCAGCAGCATGGCGTAGGTTTCCGGCTCTGGAATTGGTGAAATACCGATCGAGGGTGAAACGCTGATTGAGCCGCTATATAAACCACCAAATGAACCGTTCGCAATCCCGGAGATGCTTATATACATGCTCCCTCCCAGGCTCGGGGCCCATGAAAAGCTGAAGGTGTTGCCTCCGGGGATCAGGAATGATGAAACATTTGCATCGTCGCCGTTGAAAAGAATCCCATCGGCGTTCGAGTATAGCGATATGGAAGAGATTACGGTGTTGAAGTTTCCTGCTCCCGGAATACTGAGCGGGAAATTGAGAACACTATAACCTGAGCCGCTATTGGGTGGCAGGATGAAGCTGAAAACGTCATTAAAAGGACCGGGGGATAAAACGCGGCCGGTGAAGGTTGTTGGTACTGCCGGGTTCACATTACCTAAATTGGTTACGGTAGCGTTGGCACCAGCAGCGCCGGCCAACATCAGGACAAAAGCGATATTCTTATAAAAAGAACTAACCATATCATTACCTTTGATTATTTTTAGGATGAGTCGTAAATTCAGCTAAGTAGTCTGGCTCAAGGCCGTAATTACTCAGCCGGGGGATGTTGCCACATTAATTCAAGCAAATATTGTTCCAACTACTATTAATATTTAAAAACAATGTGTTGCAATGTGGTTTTTGTAAAAACAGGCAGCAAATGCAAGAGTTGATGACATCTTCTCGCTGGACGATTTTCAATAAGGAATTCAAGCTGCAAAAAAGCCCTCTGGCGAGGACAGGGAAGGGGAGGGAAGGAAAAATCCGCCGAAGGGTTAAGGGGGGCGTTAGCTTGGTGACCCGCTGAACATCAGAATCCGGAAGAGTGATGGAGCGGATTTAGGGGAAGCGCATCACGTACACCGGGTTTGACGATGATGAGGTGCCCCAGCCAGGTGGAGTTCAATGACGGGCAACTCGATAAGCTGGAATCCACGATGTGGACAAGATCCAGGTCTGCCGGGTGGAAAGGGTTTGCTGAAGCGCAACTGGCCAGGGGGGACACCCGGTTTTGTGATGGGAGCGAACCCGCATCCGTTGTCACTGGGCAACAGCCCGCATATGCTGCCAATCCTGAAAATAATTCCAGTCAGGACGGCCCCAACGCTCGCAGCCAAAGTGATTCAACTATATTTGTCACTGTAAGGCGAAATGGACAATTTTTGCAGCCGGAGGGCTTCTTCCAAGAACAAGACTGCCTCTGGGATGCACAGCCCGGACGAATCGCAATCGGGCCGCACATAATGGAACGGGCCGCGGTTGATTTTATACCGATTTACTTTTGCGGCGAAAAACAAGAAGATTGGCTGTCATGGCCTGCACGACTTCGCCATTCTGGTTTTTGGTTTCAGCGCGAACCGTGACAATGCCGCGGTCATCATGCGACCGTGAAGGCTTGACCGCGCTGACTTCGCCTTCGATGTGAATGGAGTCATTGGCGCGCACCGGATTGGGCCACGTCACTTCGCTGCCAAGACCAATCGTGCCTTCCCCTATGGGGAAGGCTTCGAGCAGCAACCGCATCGTCATGGCTGCCGTGTGCCATCCGCTGGCGATCAGGCCGCCAAACAGAGTCTGATCCGCCAGGCTGGTGTCAATATGGAAGGGCTGGGGATCGAACTGCCTGGCGAACGCAATGATTTCCCGTTCCCGCACCACGCGCGCTTTTCCAGCGAAGCGCAACCCTGTTTTCATGTCGTCCAGATAGCGGGCAGGCGGTGCGTCTTGAGGAAGGGCCATTGTCGTTACCTTGTTTTCCAGTTTGTTCAACTTGTTCGACAGGCCGCCATCATGTCGTGCATTGCGCGAACAACTGGAGGCGACGGACCATCCTGGAAAAGCACGGTCTGAATCAGTGCGAACCAAGATGGGTTAAAATCCTGGAGTTCCTCGACGTTCAGCGTTATTTCACGATTTTTCCGGCGTATTGCAAAGCAATCAGAAGAAATCAGGTGGGAGATTGAACTGATGACTGATCATGAAGGGACCTCTTTTCAGGAGATCTGCGCAACTCCAGGTCTTCCTTGTTGCCCACCACGGTTAATTTGCACCAGGGACAATCCCCGATGATTATCCGCTTGTAGTGGATCAGGCCTGGCATGTCACTGGCCTTGGGATATTCGATTCTTGTCGAATAAACTGCTGGAATACTGGCCTTGCAATCAGGGCAAGTCAGAAAAAGTCGTTGAGCATTCATAGTTTGGCAGCTCCACTATGTACGTCATTGAT
>Ga0209930_1002959_pt1 | contig 18199 bp, 15 predicted proteins | sample ThiBiot_500_biof_2_FD_183948 | JGI IMG/M metagenome (GOLD analysis project Ga0209930, IMG submission 183948) | Wastewater bioreactor microbial communities from Cape Town, South Africa - Thiocy_cont_500_biof (SPAdes) | ecosystem: Engineered > Bioreactor > Thiocyanate-remediating >... | reverse complement strand
AGGAGAGAACAAAGACGATGACCACGAGACTGAAGATGATGTCAAAGACCCTTTTTTTGATGCTGTTGCTCATATCTTCCAGCGGCTCGGGCCGTAAGGAAAGGATAGGAAGCTCGTCCAAGTACTCAAGATGAGTATCGCGATTGACATAGAATTTAAAGTCCGGTACGAATTTGAACCGGATAAGTGATTTCTCCGCCGTCTGGGCCATATCGTAAATGGATGTATTGGTCTCGGGGGAAATGGTAGAATATATTTCACTGATACGATTGTTGATGGCATAATTGATACATTCATCGATGTCACCGATAATGGGGAGATCGGACAGCTCATGGATACGGCGGGGATCTTCAAAAAATCCCTCCACGGACATACGATGATCCCGTCCTGAAAAGCTATAAGCCAGCCGCTTCGCCACGTTGTTATAACCTACGATGACCACTTTTTTACCTGATCGGCTGTTTTTTTGTCTGTAAAAGGCCGACGCCATCAGCAAGCCCCTGGTAAGCAACAGGACGGTGCAGAAGGCAAAAAAGCTCAGCATGACAAATATGCGGGAATAAGAATAGTGAAAGAGAAAGATGAAGAAGATCATAAAGACTACAAAAAGTATCATGGTCTTCACGGTGCGCCGGGCAAACCTGTCGAGGTCCAGACTGGCATTGTCGACATAGAGGGCCGTGGAATAGGACGTCAGCAGCCAGACCATATTGGCTACGATAAATAAGATCATATACCGGTGCTCGGCGCCTAACTGTATCTTATTGGTGCTAAGCACCAACAAAAAGTAGACTACATTGAGCGCTAGAAGGTCTACGCATACGAAAAAAAACCTGAATAGGTTACTATAACGGCTGTTCATGGCAATAGATGGTTTTGTATGCTTTAATGGAAAGTCCTTGACAATTTGAGAATGACGCCGCCGGAATTGTTCAACAGCTTGCCCTGGTCCAGGGCTCCGAGACAGCCTATGCTATAGCCACCTCCCAGGTCTTTTTTGACCTCCAGGAAAGAAGAGAGCTGGGATACTTCCTGCCAGATACCGTATTTGGGAGGGACATACAGACGTCCGGTGCTATGCCCATAAATGCTGGTGCCAAATGTGCCGTAGTTCATGGAGTAGGAAAGCTTTACCGTAAAATACCATTTATCGACGGCGCCTTGTACACCCAGGTGAAAGGCTACGACACGGTTGTTATTAAAATAGTCCTGTGGATCATCCGGAAGTCCTGTCCGGGTAGACGTACGGGTACTGATAAAAGGGTTGCCCAGTGCCAGGCCATTATAGGACCACCCTTCCGCATATTCATAATTGTTATAATAATTCTCGTCTCCGGAGGGGGTATACCTGGACCAGGGGTACCCAGCCTGGTTTTTGGAACAAAAGAATTCGAAAAGAAGTTTGCTCCAGTGGAACAGCCGCTGTTCATCCGCCAGATTGGTCAAAGAGATGCCGCTAAGCCCATCCCTGAGATTGGCCAGATGAGCAAGGGCTCCTTCGCTAATAAAGAACTGATGATATAGGAACAGACGGGTATTATCCCAATCATACGTAAGCCCCATATCAGCAGAGCCCAAGTGTTTACCCACCTTGGAATTATTATAGGTCCTGACGGTGACCACATCCCAGTATGTCCGCCAGTTGGACAGGTTGTAGCCTTTGCCAAAGACCTTGTTTTCCTGCCCCCAGTACACCTGGTGGTTGATCCCCCCATATAACTTCAGTCTCCACGATGGTTTTCCCAGACGTACATAGAAAGATTTCTGGTGCCACCAGGCATAGATGTGGATGTTGCTATCGAGGTGTTTGTACTGGACGGGCACTTCCCCAATCCAGCCCTGCGCAAAGTTGCCTTTGAATGCAAACAGTCTCCCAAACCACGGCAATTGAAAATACTCGGGAATGGACACCTCTACCTTTGGAATACCCAGTGCATTGCCAGAAACAGCAAAGGCGCCGGAAGACAATGTAGTATCCACCAGCCCCATGATCTCTTTTATACGCCCCGCCTTCAGCTCGAAAATGCTCACCCTCAGTTTACCATAGCCCTCGATCAGGGTGGCCCGGGCTTTTTCTCCCATATCGCCCCGTACCTCGAGCGATGCGCCCCAATCCATGAGGCGGGAATGAGCAGTGTCGTAATCCATATGAATAGCGCCAATGACGGAGGCGGAGGATCCTGGCAGCGGTATGCTGCCGAACTGGTTGCTCCGGAACCAGAAAGGGGTATTGTGCGCGGTAGCCGCGATCCCCTGTACCTGGAGACTCCCATTGATCAGGCCTGTCTGCGCTGCACTCCTGATAACGATAAGTCCCAGCAAGAGTGTTAAGTAAAATTTCATATAGCAGTTATTATGTATTGATCTTAAGATCATGACATGCTTTTTGTAACAGCTTCTTTATACGTATTATGGATAAGGCTGAGATCTGCATACATGGTCTTCAGGCGTGCATTCTCCTCTTCCAACTGACGCACGCGCTCTTCGGGGCTTTGGACATTTCTCGTAAGCCGGCCAAAAGAGGTCCTTGGCGTGAAGACATCGAGGCCTTTTTGTGCAAAATTCTTTTCCTTGTAAGCGTCGATCATACACCGGATGTATTGGCCATTGATATCATCCCAGGAATAAGTCGTCCGTATTTTACGGTGATTATTGAATATTGAAAAACGCGCTTCTTCACTGTTCTTTTCCATGGACTCCACCATTTGTCTGACCTCTGCGGAATTGGTGAAGTAGGTAGCGTCGTTGCCCAATATGGAAAAGTTGAAGATATTCTTGTTGGCACAGATATAAGAATTGGAGGACATGGCTTCCAGAAGGGAGGGATTGGTGCCACCTACGGAATGGCCATGAAAATAGATATTGGAGAAATAGCGCAGGTTGTTGAGGATACGCATATCATAGATGCTCCCGATGAAACGGACCTTATTGGAAAGTCCGAACTTATCTTTGAGATAGGCGCCATAGGCTGTATTATGATTGCCTATGACAAGGAAGGTCCGTTCACAATTTGACGTCGTCACCCCTTCGAGTATGGCCTCGATATTATTCTCAGGTTCCAGCCGGGCGATCAGCATGTCATAAGAATATTTCTCCAGCTCGTATTGGGCAAGCACCTCGATCTCAGGTTCTTCAAAAAGACTGGCGCCATACGGAATGTAATGGGAACGGACCCCATATTTCTGGAGAAGATAATCCTGTATGCCGATGCTGTCGGAAATGAGGAAGTCGCTGGTCTTCACAGCCAGTTTCTCTGCCCAGCGAAGAAATTTCTGAACACGTGGGCTGTACTTCGATCGCTTCCATTCCATACCATCCATATTGGTGATGATGACAGATTTTTTTGGCAACAGGAAACCCCATATGGAGTTACTGGTGTAGCCCAATTGCAGGATGATGTCATAGTGCCTTCTACGGCAATCCAGGATACAATTGAGATCATAAAAGAACTGGCCGATAGTCCCAAGCTTATTTTCCGGGTCGTGACAATGCCGGATCTTCACGCCTTTCCATTCCGTAGCCTGGTAGGGATGGGTGTGGGAGTTGTAGACAGTCACATCATGACCGTCCTTTACGAGAAACTCGGACAGGTGTTCCGCGAACTGTTCGAATCCGCCGTAGTAGTTAGGCACACCCCGTGTGCCGGTAATCGCGATTTTCATTGCCAGTTGTTTTAATAATTTAGTAAATCATGAGGGCCGTTAATCGAGCACCGGTGAAGCCTTGACAGACACGCCAGGAGTGTTGAATACGGGATGGGGCTTACCCACCTTCTTCCAGATGAGCTCATTCATGGTAAAGGCAGCTTTCTCCCAGCCATAGCGTCTCCGTATCGTATTGCTGATCTCCCGCAGGTTGGAGGGTTGCTCCGCCAGCGCCCTGCTGATGGAAGCTTTTAGCTGAGTGATATCCGGATGGATATGTCTGTCCCCGAAGAAGGAAAAATCTTCCATGGCCGTCGTGTTGGAGCAGATGGTCGGTATGCCCAGGGCTCCGGCTTCCAGTGGCGGGATACCAAACCCCTCCCCCTTTGATGGATATACAAAAAGCTCTGTTGCCTGATACAGCAAGCGCAGGTCGTCGTTGGAGATATCCTCCAGGAAAAATATCTTCCGCTTTATCTCTTCGGACAGTGGCTGCATGATCTCTTTCAACTGTGGGACGGGTATGGATGTCTTACCCACAAAGACGAGACTTTTACCCTGGTCATACAGCTTCAGATCGAGATAAGCTTTTAGCAGGTCCAGCTGGTTCTTGCGGGGTTCGATCCTGCTGACATAAAGGATGTAATGTTGAAAGCCAAATTTCTCCCATACTTCCAGGGCAGCTTTTTCTTTGTCGAAGGGCTCGAAGTAGAAGTTGGATACTCCATTTGGAACCACATGAATATTGTTTTCGGGTATGGAGAAATGACGTACGATGGCTTTCTTGGAATAAGCCGAGACCGTGGTGATGAGGTCGGCGCTTTTGGCGGAAAGATAGAAAGCTGCACTTTTCGTCATCCTGTATGCAAGACTAAATTCTCCTGGAAAATCCTTAAAAAGCAAGTCATGTATGGTAACAATGTGCAGACAGTTCTTACGGGGTGGCGCCACGTATTGATAATGGGCCGCATCGATGCGGTAACGTGTCATCATCTCCGGCAATTCATAGAGGGCGCGACGAAGCTTGGAGACGGTGTTATAAGGTATAAAACGTATGTTATGACTGCCGGGAAAGAAACCGGCAGCGTTTTCCGGATTGCAGGACGCCAGGAATATTTCGAAATCGCCGATATTATCAATGATCTTATAGAGGTTGTGGATATAAGTCCTTGTCCCCTGATATTCTGTATCGAATACACGTCCATCTACAAAAATTTTGGGCATCATGGTAGTATGTATTGGTAAGAGATATTCCTATTGATGAGAGAGCGCCCGCTTCACACCGGAGAGAAGGTGAAGGGTGTCATTCTCGGAAGGCGTCAGCCATGCCCCTTCTCCATATTCATTCCAGGCATAAAGCAAAGCCACATGGTCGGCGGTTTCATTGGGGTTGTCAAGGAGCCAGTCGTGCAAAGCTCTTACGGCCCGGTATACAGTATTGGAATTATAGCCGGTGAAGCGGGTAGTTTTGCTGTACCAGTTTGTCCCATTGGCCCAGGGGCGTGGATCCCAGTTGAGAGTGGCTACGGGAATATAAGGCAGGGCAGTGTTACGGAACTTATCCCATACATATTTGCCAAAGCTGGCCAGGCTGTCCACATGATATTGCATGAGCTGATTCTTATAACCCGGGTTAGGATAGTTATATCCTGTCACCATGTCGAAACCGCATTCCTTCGCCTCCTGTACAGCCGGGGCATTGGGTGAAACACAAGCGGCGATGGTAACACCAGGCTGTCCCGCCTGACTGGCTTTGCTTCTCAACGCATCCATGGCCTGGTGTACGGCATCGTTGGATCCGAACAAACGGATCAGGCTGCGCAGATCGAAAAATGCCAGGTAGGGCTTGCCAGCCACCTGAAGATAGCCGGGCTGTCCCATAAGCCTGACCCATTCATCGGTGACAGCTGACCAGTCGGAAGGCCCGATCTCCTGTCCAGCATGATTGCAGATAATAAGGCAAAATTTCAAACGCCCTTTATTAGGCGCCTCCAGGTAGAGGTTCAGCGCATGATTCAACGGGTCCTGCTGAAAATGCTGGTGGTCGTAGTCCGGATAATACCAGTCAAAGCAGAAAAAACCCAGTCCGGCATCGGCAGCCAGGTCGATCTGTTCCTTCATGGCGTCGGGCGTGCTCGTGATCCACCCCCATTTTGGTTTACGATCCGGGAAGCTGTCTCTCAACTTGGGTGTAAGATGACCGGATTTCGCAACTGCCCAGCCATCGAAATAATAGGCGCCAAGGGTAAGGTTAATATCCCTGTTCCGGGTTTGAAAATGTGACCTTCTCCCTTGACAGATGCTTACAGCCAGGAGGAACGGCAGCGACAGTCCGACGCATAGTAAATAAGCTTTCATAACTGTTGATTTAAGAGGGCTTTTGATGTGAGTGCCCTTGTAACTTCTTCCCAATGGACATGAAGGGTTTTTCCACCAGGCGATAGGTCAAAAAAGAGACGAGTATGATGGCGCCGAGCCAGACAATCACTGTAAGCCAGGGTTGACGGAAGGCGGGTATGACAGAAAATACGGCGGCCTGAACGAGGTACAGGGAATAGCTGATCACGCCTAATGTGAGCAAAAATCCGGGATACTGTATCTTTCGCAAGGCAAAGCTCAGGCTGAACAACAGATATGCTCCTGCGACGCCCGTCGTGACAGGCAGGAAACTGAGCGTACCCATGGCCTCGGGCTTGTCCTTACCATACAGGTTAAAATAGGTGATCAGGCATAATACCCCGATAGCGGCCAGCACGATAGTCGCAAAGAGCGCAGCGGGCACTTTGCCCTGTAGCCGGCGGTAATAAAGGAATCCCATGAACATGGTGGCGAAATAAAAGGCCCCAGCCATTGGTGAAAAGATGAAAAAACTGTGTTCCCACCACTCCGATGAGCATGCTGATCGCCAGCGATGCTATGGCCAATGCGACAGTTTTTTTGAGCCATCCCGCCAGGAATACGAGAGAGACCATGATATAAAACGCCATCTCCAGACTCAGCGTCCAGTATAAATGAAGGATGGGCGGACGACCCAGGAACTTTTGCAGCATGGTGAGATTGGCCAGTATGTCGGTGACGGGAGGCAGCTGTCTGCCATTGATCAGGATCAGCACAAAGGCAGCCCCCATGCTGAGCAGATACAGGGGATACAGCCGGAATATACGGTTGATCCAGAACTTCCGCAATGAATGTGTCTTTTCCAGCGAGACGGGTATGACGAATCCGCTGCAGAGGAAAAAAAGGCTGACGCCAAAGACGCCAAACTGAAAATAATGGGTAGTGAAATAAGCAAAGGAAGGGAACATCTTCTCACAGGCATGCTGGATCAGCACGGACATGGCAGCCATGCAACGGAGGAAGTCCAGGAATTCCAATCTTGCCTTACGGGTAGTAGCCGGCACGGCAGCAGGCACGGCATGTAGTATCACAGGCTGCAGGTCTGGAGTAACAGCACCCGGTGCAGGTTGCACGGCGGTGGAAGTCTTATAGCTCAACGTCTTAACTTTTGTTTAATGATGGGCTTTCGGCCTTGAAATACTGGTCGGGGAATACACGGGAAAATGCGAGCGTCCAGAAAAATATCTCTACGATGTTGGTGGAAAAGCTGCCCACAAACTGGTATATGAACATAAAAATGAACAGGCACAGACGGAAGGATGAGGTCTTGACCTTGGTCTTGCGGAAAAGGATCAGCTCTACGAGCAGCTTACCAGAGAAACCCACCCATCCGAAGGTAGCAAGCGTCTCTGCCATGGAGGAGGGTATGCGCGCCATCTGCCCGGAATCCGGCTGGTCGCTGAAAGCGTATACAAGGCTGATAAGATTCTCGCCCAAAAGCTTCAATTGTCCAGGGCCTACCCCAAAGACGGTGCTTTTCAGGTCGGCAATGCTGAGAGCCAGAAAATATGCCTGGGAGGATCTATTGTTAATGGATGAATCTGTACCGGAAACTATATTCAGGATACGCAGCACAAATCCCGACTCCGCAAAAAGAGTAAATATCAATACGATGCCCAGGACAAGTGCGGCGCTCAGGAAGAACACAAACCGCTTGTTATGACGGCGGCGCACATTGGAAAAAAGATTGTATGAAACAAAGAGTCCTAAGGTTAGAATAGATATAAAAATCGCGCCATAGGACAGGGAAAGACCCAGAGAAATAAGCACAGTCGCCAGCAACACCCATTTTCTAGTCGTCATGTTCCGGTAGAATATGTATTGAAAATAGAAAAGGAAAGAAGGTATCAGCAGCAGACTGTAATAAGAAGGCTCGTAGGTCAGCATTCTTAGCCTGGGGAAGTCGGATACTCCTTCGGAAATATCTGTAACACTCCATACGATGTCCCGTTGATTGGCCACCAGCAGAAAGACACAGACAAGCACAAAAAGGAAATTTATTTTAAGCACGGTCTCCATCAACGGCTCATAGGTGAAGCTATAGTGCTTAAAATAGTAATATACGGTCATCGAAAAGACAAATACCGTCAAATAAAGAGCCGATGACTTCAGATATTCATGCAGCGATATACCATAGGAATAATGAATGACCAGAAAGGGCAGCCAGCAGAGAAAGAAGAGAATGATATTCCGCATGACATGCACTTTTTTCGACATCAGCCAGTATAGGAACACCGGGCTCAACAGGATGGTGTACAACAGTCCGTCCGGAAGCAGGAAGCTGTTGAAAAAGAAATACAGACAGGCTACCAGCAGGAAATACCTGTATTGGCCGCGGCGTATCACAGGCGTTGTCAAAGACATCGTTTCTGTATATGGTAGCGTCAGCTGCATGTGATCAATTGGTATGAATATCTGCGGGCGCCATCCAGGTAATTATCCAGCCGGGTGATGATGTCATCCCACTGATAGCTTTTTAGACGCAGGTACCCCTGGTTGATATAATGCTGTCTGTCGGCTGTGATGCTCCCGATGGCCTTTTTCCAATCCGCTATCTCCCACCCTTTCACGGTGACCCCAGCGCCCTGGACTACTTCGATCATGGCCGAATTATGGGGCGCGATGACAGGACAACCACAGGCCATGGCCTCCAGCTGAGGAAGCCCTAATCCCTCATTCAGGGACGTGGAGATAAAAAGAAGGGCGTCCCTGTATAAGGCTATCAATTCGTCATCAGTGACATAGCCGATGAAATGGACCGCATCCAATGGATAATCCTTTTCTGCCAGTATCTCATCGATGTGCTTGCGCATATCTCCCCAGCCCGGGTCACCTGCAATGACCAGCTGATATTTGTCCGGGTCCAGTGTTTTAAAGAGTCTCAATAGGAAGGCAAGGTTCTTCCGGGGCTCTACCGTGCCGACAAAAAGCAAATAATCCTTTCGACGCCCCGTCTTTCCATAAAAAGGGTTTGTTCTTATCGCCGGCTGAGCTATCCGCTGCAGGAATCCCGGGTTGATGCCAGCCCCCGTAAATAAAAGAGTGCCTTGGGCGATGTCTGGATAATGATAAATGAACTGCTGTTCCGTATAGGCCGAGTTGAACCAAAGAATAGCTGCCCTCCGCAGCGATGCATCGAAAAAAAGCTGCATTTGCAGCCTGGTTATAAGCTGCATGGTGTCGCGGTATTGTTTATATACCATGTCATGGATATAGAGCACCAGCTTCATTTTTTTGGGAAGGAACCAGGTCACGACAAAAAAATTGGGAGCAATAAGGACATCTGGTTTTATCTTTTTCAGGAGCCGGTGAAATTTCACGATAGACCATAGAAAGCCGATGGAGCCAAATACGGGGAGAGGGCTGTTGACAAGAATGATATTGTCCCTCATTTGTAATTTGGACCTTACCTCCGGATGCAGTTCGCCATTGGTGAGTATATAAAAAGTATGTTGTGGGCACAATCTGGCATAGGTATTAATGATGGAGATACCTATGTTGGTAACACCCATTGGCTTTTTTGCCAGTCGTACACCATCAAAAGCTATTTTCATCCGATGACCTTTGTTTGGGGTTGTGCCTGTTGTTCCGGTAATGGAGGGCGGCGGCGGAGGACTTTTTTTGCAACGCGCTTCACCGAATAGACCCCGACCCTCCAGGGGGGCTGGTATAACAGCCGCAGTACATAGCTATTGGACTTTTTTCCATTGAGGAATGCGCTGATGAGGCCTTCCACTTCATAACGCAGCCGGTGCTTTACGCTGCCGGAAAGACCCGCATTGTAACGAATGATGTCCTGGTCCACCGACTTCAACGCATAGTGAGGCAATACGCGGAGAAAAAAGTCAAAGTCCATCCTGATCTTATAGCTACCATTGTAGCCCCCCATCGTTGCATATACGTCCCGGTGGACAAAAGTGGCCTGGTGTCCCAACAATGCTTTTTTTTCAATATTGATCTCACTTTCATCCACCAGTCTCGAATAGTCACCGGAATTTTCTTCCTTGTACCGGAACGTGACGATTGGCGCCGTCAGGTGAGGCGCCAGCTCTTCCAGTGAATGTATCGACGCAAAGCTATCGCCTGCGTTCAGGAGGTTGATATATTTCCCTTTGGCCGCAGCTATGCCTTTGTTGAATGCATCGCTGATACCCTTGTCCTTCTCAGATACCCAATAAGCCAGGTGCGGGTTGTGGCGGCAGATAATATCCGCGGTGCCATCGGTGGATCCGCCATCGATGATGATGTATTCAAAATCGGTGTATCGCTGCGAGAGGACGCTTCGAATGGTCTTTTCGATGGCGTCCGCACAGTTATAGGAAATAGTGATAATGCTGATCAATGGTTGAGCCATAAATGATCTTTAGGGATGAATACTCCTTATCTTTTTGGTCAGCTGAAATCCCAGCAGGCTAAAGACCGTCCATTTCCAATAGCGCCGCGACGAGAATTTTAGCCGCAATGCCCGGAGAAAATACCGGACGGCCTTCACCCTATGCCTGGTCCCAAGTGAAAGGGCGACGGCGCCGGAATTGAAATAAGCGCCCGCCATAAAGTGATTGACGAAACTTTTCAGGCTCCTCACTTTCACGATGTCCGGGGACCACTTCTCCACGATGAGGTCCAGCCCCGCCCGACGTCTGTCAAAATTGATGCTCGTCCTTTGTCCGTCATGCTGAATGAATTTAGCGACCAGTCCTTCATGAGCCATGATGGTATGCAGCCTGGCGACCTTTAGCCACATATCATAGTCCTGAAAGCTTGGGAGGGATTCATCGAATAAGCCTGCTTCCAGCAAGGCAGCCTTTCTTGCCATCACTACCGAGGACGAGGGCGGGCAATTCCCCATGATGAGATCGGAAAAGCTCAGGGGCGCTTTTCTAAAGGCGGTGGTTTCCGTTACATGGTACAGATCATCTACTACCTGGCAATTACCGTATACCATTCCGGTGGAGGCATCGAAGGCATCGACATGAGCCTGCAGAGCTCCCGGGAGAAAGACATCGTCATCATCCAGAAAGGCGATGAATTCTCCTTTTGCCATCGTGATACCTGAGTTCCGGGCTCCGCACCCTCCTGCTTTTCTGAAGTTGGGTATCCATACCAGCCGCGGGTCCTCAAAGGATGCGATACATTCTTTTACGGCCAGGCTTTCGGCCTCATCCCGGTTGTCGTCCACCACAATGATCTCCCTGGCAGGCACACTTTGCTGCAAGGCGCTGGAAAGAGCCCTTTTCAGCTTGTCTTTTCTTTTATACGTAGGAATGATGACAGAAATATCGTTCATTTTTTTAGTCTAAGGGTCCCAAGTGAATGAAGGATGCGGGCGCCGGGCGCTGTCTGTCCAAGCCTGCCGGTGATGGCCTTTAGCAAGGGGCGGGCAGAGATCAATACATATATCGCAAAGACCCCCATCATCACGTTCCGGAAATAGTCCAACCGGAAATACAAACAGAACCAAAGCAACAGGGAGAGAGCGACTTTTGGCAGCCAGAATGCATAGACCCTTTTCCCGTTGAGCCCCAGCGTCTTTACGTAGATATAAAACACATTCAACAAAATGACAAAGACGATGTATGAAAGAGAGTAGAATTGGGCGATGCCTTCCAGCGAGATCGTAGCCCCCAATACAATAAAGCTGATAAGGAACAGGGCCGTTATCCATCCGCAGAGCATAAAAGCCTTTTCTTTTTTATAAAGTATCAGCAGGTGGCCTGCCGTGGATACTAACGCCTGTGTAAAGATCAACAGCCCAAAATATGGCAGCAGGTCGGCTACATGCGTCCAACTCTTGCCCCACAGCAGCAGCACCATCTCTTTTGAGAAACAGACGAAAAGTAGCACCAGGGGGAAAGTGATAACGCTAATGACATTCAGAACAAAATAATATTCATTCTCAACGTCGCCATTGCGGCTTTGCAGCTTCTTCAGATTGGGAAAGAGGATATTGTTGAATAGGCCAGTGACCAGATTCAACGGTAGCATCAAAAGAGAATATGCTCTGTTGTATATGCCCAGGTCGGCGGCTCCATACCATTTGCCTACGATCATGTTGTCGCTGTTGCGGGACCAGTAGTTGACAGAGGCGAAACCTATGACACTCCCCACCAGTTTCCTGGTATGACGGAATACAACGATGATATAGTTCATGGGGAAAAGCCGGAACCCCAGCCTTACTTTCTTTTCATAAAGGATAGCCGTGATGATGGCAGCGAGTATTTGGGGGATGATCAGCGCCCAGTAGCCTGCTCCGAAGTAAGCCATTGGAATGGACAGCAGTATCTGCGCCAGGTTGCTGACCAAAGTGACTTTTCCTATATAGCCGAATTGCAGGTTCTTAGCCAGCACCGCCCCCTGTGCCAGCCCCATGCTTCTAAAGATAAAAGTGGTGGCGAGCACGATGATGGGAGCTATCAACCCTGGGTTGTGATAAAAATGGGCAATCGGCCAGGCGGCCAGCACCGTAATAAGAAAGAGAATAGAGCCCAGGAATACGGAAAGGTTGGTGAGCACTCGTTGAAAAGTGCGTCCAAAATCGCTGCGAATAAGAGCATAGGACAGACCTCCATCCGAAAAGACCATGATAAAGCCTGTAAAGACCGTGATCAGCCCAACCACACCATAGCTTTCCGGAGAGAGCAGACGGGCCAGAATGGTAGATGCCAGGAAGGTAATCCCCTGGGAAAGATATGTATAGCTGCCGGCCACCAGTATATTGCTAAAAAGGGTCCGGCGAAAACTGGGTTCCTTGCCATTGCCTCCGTTGCCGTTGTGTTTACCCCCGTCGCCATGCGGATCCTTGCGACGGGCGACAGCCAGCTCGATCTCTCTGTTAATATTATCGATGTGTTTTTTCAATGTAAAGTTTTCCAGGATCCTTCTACGGGCGGCGGATCCCATTTGTCCCGCCAGTTCCGGCGCGTCGAGCATGCGGATCATGGCCCGGCTCATCCCGTCGATGTCTCCCTCCTCTACCAGCAAGCCCGTGTGGCCTTCCAGCACTACGTCAGGGATACCGGCATGCCGGGTGGCTATCACCGGCAGTCCGCCAGCACCAGCTTCAAGCACGGCAACGGGAGTCCCTTCAGAGTCGCCATTGGGCGCTGTCCGGGAATGCTGGACAAAGGCCAGGCTTTCTGAAACGAGGTCCGCTATTTTCTCCGGCTGCAGCACACCTGCAAAACCTACCTTTTCTTCTATGTCCAGCTCTCTTACCAGTCTTTTACAATCTTCCAGGAGAGGACCTTCACCTACCATGGTAAGACGGGCATCCGGATGAAATTCGGTCGCCTGTTTAAAAGCACGGATGGTATATTGCGGCGCTTTCTTGTCTACAAACCGGCCGATGGCCAGGAAATCCCTGCTGCTGTACTTGTTGTTGACAGAAAAAAATATATTAGCCGGCCCGTACGGATTCAGCACCAGCTTGGCCTCGGGACATCCCAGCCTGACCAGCTGTTGGTACATATGCCGGGATACTACGATGACCTTTTCGGCTGTCTGGAAAAGAGGCTTATAGTCATAGGTCTCCAATACCTCTTTTGAATAGGCATCCACACCATGAAAATGGACGATCAGGGGAATACCCGTTTTACGGGACAGCTTGGCCATGGCCAGACCGGTGAAACCGAACTCTGCCAGGATCACGTCGATATGATGCCTTTTCAAATATCCTGCGATGCGAATCTCGTGCAGGTTGAGCAGGCGAGGAAAGAACGTGCGGGACAGTTTCCGCAAAACTTTCCCAAAAAAATTGTATCGCATGAATGGCCCTTCCTCGCTCATCTCTGGCAGCGCCTCCTGCCATAAAAAATGGATATTGGCGTCGATCTCTGTCCGGTGGAGGCTTATAAAGGTCTCACTATACGCGTTCTTATTCGGAGAGACCAGGGCTAAATTTATTTTCCGTGAATTAATATGCATTAGAAGGTCACATTAGGATCAAATCACATTTGAGGAAGTTGCCTCACCATATAGCGAAAGTATTTCCACATTTGATTTTTCGATAGTGGCCGTAAGAACGTAGCCCAGTGAGGGCAGCTGTACTTTTACCGTCTTGTGCTTAATCTCCACGATATTGCCTTCTCTTTCCATGAGAGGGCCGCCGATGATCCGGACGCGGTCGTTGACATTGACCTGGGTCTTTTCCAGTTTGACGGATTCATAATCGTTCATAAAGCGACGGATAGCTTCTATTTCTTCATCACGGATGATTGCGGGTCTCTTCAGCCAATAAACAAAGCTGAGCACACCGTCCGTCTGCAGGACAGGCAGATGCTCGACATCAGAGAGGCGTACAAATACATAGGAGGTGAACAGGGGCTCGAGGATGATCTTCTTCCGGTCGCTCCATTGCCGTTGGACCTTATTTAAAGGACAATAGTGCTCTACCTTCTTCTTCGCTAACAGGCCGGCTACCTTTTTTTCCCAGCGGGGCCTCGTGTGAACGGCATACCAGCTCTTAGCGGATGCATCCATCATTGCAGGTTGGTTCATAGTCTTTAGTTAACAGATTAATCAATGCAACTTTCATTCTACGGCGGGCTCCGCCCAATCCAGTCACATTAGGAGAAATGACGAGACAAAACTGTTGCGAAACTGGACATCCGGCTTGCGCCCGGACGTTTTAAGGGGTTATTTACTTACTTTATCTTTCTTTCTGCTCTTCTTTTCTTCGTCATAGCCATAGGTATATTCCTTGCCATAGCCATAACCATAGCCGTAATTGATGCCACCCATGCCACGGTTTCTGACACCGTTGAACACAATGGCAAGGTTCTTCAATCCACGGATCTTTATATTGTTATCCAGCATCTTTATGTAGCCCTTGGGCGTCACTTTGTGGCGTACCACATAGAGGGTTGCATCACAGAGCGGTGAAAGGATATAGGCATCCGTCACAGGGCCCACGGGAGCCGTATCGATGAGGATATAGTCAAAAATAGTATCGAGATATTGCAGCAGCTCATCCAGCTTGCCATTCAGGATCAGCTCTGATGGATTGGGCGGAATGGCGCCGGAAGGGATAATAAACAGATTATTGCTGACCTCTGTCCTTTTGATGATGTGATCGGCGTCTTTATTGCCAATGAAATAATTGGTAATGCCTACTTCCCGGCTGACGTCGAATAGCTGGCTGATCTTTGGCTTGCGCAGGTCCAGCTCCAAAAGAACCACTTTTTTATCCGTCAGGGCAAGGCTCATGGCCAGATTGGCTGCGATAAAGCTTTTACCCTCTCCGCTGATGGTGGAAGTGACGAGTATTTTCTTCTTTCTGGAGTTGATGCCAATATAGGCCATGGATGTCCGCAGTTGCCGGAATTGTTCTGCAATAACCGTGCGCTGCCCCGGAGATACGACCAGGGGATGATCCTCTGCCGGCTGGTACATGATCTCCCCAACCACGGGTACTGTGGTATACTTCTCTATCTCGCTCCTGAATACGATACGCTGGTTCAACCCCTCACGTATAGCTATGAGGCCGGCGCCCAGTCCGATAGCAGCCAAGACGGCGAGCGCCCAGATCAGCAAAGGTTTGGGGCTGACGGGTTTTACCGTAGTAGCGGCGGAGTCTATGATACGGGTGTCGGCGATGGCGGAGCTGAAAGTGAGGGCTGTCTCTTCCCTTTTTTGGAGGAGAAAGGAATAGATGCTGTTCTTGATGCCCTGCTGTCTGCTGATCTCCACCAGTTTCCGTTCTTTGGCGGGGAGGGTCCTGAGGATACTAGCATAGCTGTTGCTGGTATTGAGCAGGTTGCCTCTTCCTGCCGTAAGGTTCTTACGGAGGCTTCCCACATTCTCCAGGATGCTGGGTTTGATCTTCTCGATCTCATGACGCAGGGACACCAGCACGGGATTGTTCTCAGCTGTGGTCTTGCTCAGACCTTCGTATTTCACCTCCAGGTCGTATAGCTTCTGAAGCAGGTCTTCCAGCACGGGGTCGTCTACGCCAAAGGTGGAAGGGACGATGCCTGTCTGGTTGTCCTTGGACCGTACATAACTTTCCACCTGGTCAAGAACGGCCAGCTGCACGTTGAGCTCGCTGAGCTTCTGATCATTGGCGCCTACATTGTTCAGATAAAGCTGTCCCTGGGCGCTGATGTCTACAATACCTGCTTCGGTCTTGTATTTCTGTATCCCGTGTTCGACGCTGTCTAGCTCGGAAGCAACAAGTCCCAGCCTTTCGTTGATGAAACGGAGGGTATTTGCAGCCAGGGCGTTCTTATCGTTGATACCGGCCTTGTTATATTCTTTGATGAGGCCGTTGAGGATATCCTCCCCTCTTTTAGGAACGGCATCTTTTATTTTCAGGTCGATAACGGAAGACAGCTTGGTAGCTTGGGTGACCTTCAAATCAATGAGCAGCTCATCCGTTACGGCCCTTACGCTGCGCAGGGAGAAGAACAGGGGCCTCGGCTTATCGGGAACCACATAATTGGGGTTGGCAATGAAGCGGATGTCGCCGTAGTAGTTCTTTATCCACTGGCCTAAAGGATATTTTCCGCCGGGTATGGAGACTTCCTTGGTGACATTGTCGTACGTAAAATATATCTTTTTTTGTTCGATGAGCGAGTCAGGTTGCCTGACCTGCACTATCACAGGCGAGGTAAGATAGGCGGGTCTGGAATTGATCCGGCCTTCCTGGGTGACAGGGGCATAAAGATCCAGGTTCTTTACTACTTCGCGCATAAGGGTCCTGGATTGAATGACTTCAATTTCATTCTCAACCAGTTTCTTACTGCCAAAAAGGTTCAGTTGCTCCATGAGATTGGAGTTGTCATCCAAACCCTTTTTCTCATCTTTTACCAGGATGGTGGCAGCTGTCTCATATTCGGGTACCGCATAATGCAGGTAGAAATAAGCTCCTGTGCCGGATAACAGCAGCAGAAACAAGAACAGCGGCCAGTAAGGCAGGTATTTGAACAGTACCTGGGAGAATAGGCTGCTTTCCTCATCTTCGAAAATGTTCTTATTGGATACCTGCATAAGCTCACATTTTATTATTTCACATAATTCCGCATTATTTCACATAATGCAATGTCACCACTGCTATTAATGATGCAGCGCTCAATATGATGGGTAATAATTGCTGGGTTCTGCTGGTGGCCGCAATCTTATCTTTACGCGGCTCTACATAGACGATATCGTTGGTCTTTAAATAGTAATAAGGCGAAAGTAGGATATCATTGGAATTGAGGTCGATGCGTTTGATGATCTTCTTATCGCCCTCCTCGCGTATCAGCAACACGTTGTCCCTTTTGGCGTAGATGGTAAGGTCTCCCGCGAGACCCAGGGCTTCCAGGATAGAGATCCTTTCATTGGCGACATTGAGCGTAGTAGGTCGTGCTACTTCACCGAGCACGGTGACCCTGAAGTTGAGGAAGCGGGCAGTAACGATGGGGTCCACCAGTAATTTCCTGTTGGTAAGTGTATCTGTAAGAAGGTTTTCCAGCTGTCGTTTGGTGAGGCCGGCTGCTTTTACCGACCCGAGGACGGGGAATTTGATCGAGCCATCTGAGTTGACGAGATAGCCCATTAATTGTGGTGTTCCATATCCGCCTGTTGAAGGTGTTGTCCCGGACGATGTGGCTGTCACGGGCATCGTTATATTGGGTGTATTGAAGACCATAGAGGCTTCCGGGTTAAGGCTCGTTACCGAGATATTGAGCAGGTCATTGGGTTGTATCACTGGCTCAACACTGGCTAGGGTGTTACTTAATGTCGTATCCTGGATGTTATTGAAATAAACTGCCTTCCTGCTGTTGTAACAAGAAGTCAACAAAAACCCTGAAAAAATAAAAAGCATCCAAATTTTCGAATACATATATCTGTTATAGTTCATACAAAGCCATTCCACTCCCAGCAACGCTGGAAAATCAATCCTGTTCAGGGAATAAGCAGCCGTTCATTCGTACAACCATCATTGTGGTTGCGTGAATGGCAATAACATCCCGCATCAGGGAGCTACATACTTAAGTGCTGATCTGAGTCTAGTAAGCAAGAATCGGAAATCGACACGGCGTTTTAAAAGGATCCAGGTGGGCAACCGTAGATCTTTTAATAAGGAATTTAGCGTGGTTATTCGTAGGCTGGAGTCCCGGCGGGGGGTAGTTTTCTACGCTAGAAATTTGAGGAGGTAGTGCAAAACTATTACATAT
>Ga0209930_1002955_pt1 | contig 18214 bp, 16 predicted proteins | sample ThiBiot_500_biof_2_FD_183948 | JGI IMG/M metagenome (GOLD analysis project Ga0209930, IMG submission 183948) | Wastewater bioreactor microbial communities from Cape Town, South Africa - Thiocy_cont_500_biof (SPAdes) | ecosystem: Engineered > Bioreactor > Thiocyanate-remediating >... | reverse complement strand
AGAGGGGCAACCGCTTCTTCGAGTCCCGCATCTTCGATGGCAGCGACAATGGCGACCAGACGCTGATGACAACCACCGTCGTCGGCAAGCAGGACCAGCCGCAGGGCGACGACAGCGACGCCAAGCCGGCCGGTCAATTTGCCAAATCCCCCTACTGGCCGGTGACCATCGCCTATTTTAACGACACCTCCAAGGGCGATTCGCTGCCGATCTACCGCATGTCGTTCAAGCTCTACGACAACGGCATCACCCGCGATCTGACCATGGACTACGGTGATTTCGTCCTGACGGGCCGTCTGTCGAAGCTGGAGATGCTCCAGCCGACCGCCTGCAAGTAACTGAGCGGCGCGCGCTGTCATAATTTCGAAGGCCGCGCTTGCATTTTCGGCAAATCGCCTGTAAGGCCACCCGCATTCCACACGGGAAGTTTGGGGTTGTCCGGGAGAAATCCGGTCCGCTCCGCCGGTGGCCGTTCCACAAGGACGGCTGTTTTGCTTCCCGAAGGTTCAACCGGAAAAGGAGAAAAAGGCATGGCATTGCCTGATTTCAGCATGCGCCAGCTTCTGGAAGCTGGTGTTCACTTCGGTCACCAGACCCATCGCTGGAACCCGAAGATGAAGCCCTACATCTTTGGCGATCGTAACAACATCCACATCATCGACCTGGCACAGACCGTGCCGATGCTGTCGCGCGCCCTGCAGGTCGTGTCCGACACCGTCGCCCGCGGCGGCCGCGTCCTGTTCGTCGGCACCAAGCGCCAGGCTTCGGAACTGATCGCCGATAGCGCCAAGCGTTCGGCCCAGTACTACGTCAATTCCCGCTGGCTCGGCGGCATGATGACCAACTGGAAGACCATTTCGAACTCGATCCAGCGTCTGCGCAAGCTCGACGAGATCCTGGCTTTGGAAGGCTCGGGCTACTCCAAGAAGGAACGCCTGAACCTGGAGCGCGAGCGCCAGAAGCTCGACAAGGCCCTCGGCGGTATCCGCGACATGGGCGGCGTTCCGGACCTGATGTTCATCATCGACACCAACAAGGAAAAGATCGCCATCGATGAAGCCAAGCGCCTGGGCATCCCGGTCGTCGCCATCATCGACTCGAACTGCGATCCGGACCAGATCGACTACGCCATTCCCGGCAACGACGACGCCTCGCGCGCCATCGCTCTCTACTGCGACCTGATCGCCCGCGCTGCCATCGACGGCATCGCCCGCCAGCAGGGTGCGGCCGGCCACGATATCGGCGCTTCCGTCGAGGCGCCGTCCGAGCCGACGCTCGAAGACGAAGCCGGCGCCTGATGCCGGTCAAGGGTGGGGCGCGGGAAGCGTTCCGCCCTTCATCATGAAGACCGGGCAGGGCCGTTTGTGACCATGGGTTCGAGCGGCCTTGCTTTTTTACCGCGCTGCGGCTGACCCTGTTCAGGGTCGTGAATGAGAAGCATTTCCAGGAAAAGTGGATACCGATTTTCCGTTCGGAAATGCGCCAGAACAAAACAGCGCGGCGAGCGTGGTGCAGCTTCATCACGCTGTCACATTTCCGGGTGCATTTCGTTCCCCAATCCGGGTGCTGCTTTCTGCCGGTGTTCCGGCGATCGCATCCGACGAACCGATAAAGAGGCAAAGATGACCAACGTAACAGCGGCAATGGTGAAAGACCTGCGCGAAAAGACCGGCGCGGGCATGATGGACTGCAAGAAGGCGCTGGCCGAAACCAATGGCGACATGGAAGCCGCCATCGACTGGCTGCGCGCCAAGGGCATCGCCAAGGCCGACAAGAAGTCGGGCCGCACTGCTGCCGAAGGCTTGGTCGGCATCGCCAGCAATGGCACCAAGGCCGTTGTCGTCGAAGTCAACTCGGAAACCGACTTCGTTGCCCGTAACGACGCCTTCCAGGATCTGGTTCGCGGCATCGCCCAGGTTGCGCTTGGCACCGACGGTTCCGTCGAAGCCGTTGCCGCCGCCGCCTATCCGGCCAGCGGCAAGCCGGTCGGCGACACCATCAAGGACGCCGTCGCCACCATCGGCGAAAACATGAACCTGCGCCGTTCGGCCTCGCTCTCCGTCGAAGACGGCGTCGTCGCCACCTACATCCATAACGGCGTTGCCGATGGCCTCGGCAAGCTCGGCGTTCTCGTCGCGCTGAAGTCGACCGGCGACAAGGAAGCCCTGAACGCCATCGGCCGCCAGGTTGCCATGCACATCGCCGCCACCAACCCGCTGGCGCTGCGCGCCGAAGAAGTCGACGCCGCCGTCGCCGAGCGCGAGCGCAACGTCTTCATCGAACAGTCGCGCGCTTCCGGCAAGCCGGACGCCATCATCGAAAAGATGGTCGACGGCCGCATGCGCAAGTTCTTCGAAGAAGTCGCCCTGCTGTCGCAGGCCTTCGTCATCAACCCCGACCTGACCGTCGCGGCTGCCGTCAAGGAAGCCGAAAAGGCTGTCGGCGCGCCGATCGAAGTCACCGGCATGGCCCGCCTGCTGCTCGGCGAAGGCGTCGAGAAGGAAGAGACGGATTTCGCGGCTGAAGTCGCTGCCGCCGCCAAGGGCTGATCCAGCCTTCTCATTCTTGGGAAAAGATCGGGCATCGCGTGACAACGCGGTGCCCTTCGTGTATCCGGCATCCAGCAGCCGTTTCTTGCGTATGAAGGAGCCACCATGTCGCCGACCCCCCTGTATAAGCGTGTCCTTCTCAAGGCCTCCGGCGAGGCCCTCATGGGCAGCCAGGGCTTTGGCATCGACGTCGCCGTTGCGGACCGGATCGCGGCCGACATCGCCGAGGCTCGCGCCATGGGCGTCGAGGTCGGCGTCGTCGTCGGCGGCGGCAATATCTTTCGCGGCGTCGCGGTCGCGTCCAAGGGCGGCGACCGGGTGACCGGCGACCACATGGGCATGCTCGCCACCGTCATCAACGCGCTGGCGCTGGCGACCTCGCTGCGCAAGCTCGATATCGATACGGTCGTGCTCTCGGCCATCGCCATGCCGGAAATCTGCGAAAGCTTCTCGCAGCGCGCCACGCTTCATCACCTCGGCCTCGGCCGTGTGGTGATCTTCGCCGGCGGCACCGGCAATCCCTTCTTCACCACCGACAGCGCCGCAGCGCTGCGCGCCGCCGAAATGGGCGCGGAAGCCATCTTCAAGGGCACCCAGGTGGACGGCATCTATTCCGCCGATCCGAAAAAGGATCCGACCGCGACCCGCTTCGACCACCTGACGCACAGCGAAGTGCTGGAAAAGGGCCTGGCGGTGATGGACGTCGCCGCCGTGGCGCTGGCGCGTGAAAATCATATTCCGATCATCGTGTTTTCCATTCATGAGAAGGGCGAGTTCGGTGAAATCTTGACCGGTGGTGGCCGCAAGACCATCGTGAAGGACAATTGACGGGATCGTTCGCGTGCAGTGTCGCGACGGACGGGCAGGGATAAGACGGGAGTTAGGAACATGAGTGCAGGTTTTGATCTGAAAGAACTGAAGCGCCGCATGGATGGCGCTATCAATGCGTTCAAGAGCGATATCGCCTCGCTGCGCACCGGCCGCGCCTCGGCCAACGTTCTCGATCCGGTGATGGTCGAAGCCTATGGTTCGCGCGTGCCGCTGAACCAGGTCGCCAATATCACCGTTCCCGAGCCACGCATGCTCGGCGTCTCCATCTGGGACAAGTCGATGGTCGGCGCCGTCGATCGCGCCATTCGCGAAGCCAATCTCGGCCTGAACCCGATCATCGACGGCCAGAACCTGCGCATTCCGCTGCCGGAACTCAACGAGGAGCGCCGCCGCTCGCTGGTCAAGGTCGCCCATGACTATGCCGAAAAGGCCAAGGTCGCCGTGCGCCACGTTCGCCGCGACGGCATGGATTCGCTGAAGAAATCCGAGAAGGACGGCGACATCGGCCAGGACGAAAGCCGCGCCACCTCCGACAAGGTGCAGAAGATGACGGACGAGACGATTTCGGAAATCGACCGCTTGCTCGCCGATAAGGAAAAGGAAATCATGCAGGTTTAACTGCTCTTGGCGATTCCCCTCTTGCGAGAAACCGGACCGGCGATGTCAGATCTTCACCTAGCGAGCGTGCCAGAGCATGTGGCCATCATCATGGATGGGAATGGCCGCTGGGCGAATCAGCGTGGCCTGCCGCGCACGATGGGGCATCGTAAAGGGGTGGAAGCCGTACGCGAGGTCGTGCGCGCCGCAGGCGATTGCGGCGTGCGCTTCCTGACGCTTTTTGCCTTCTCCTCTGAGAACTGGCGCCGCCCGGAAACCGAGGTCTCGGACCTCATGGGCCTGCTCAGGGCCTTCATCCGCCGCGATCTTGCAGAGCTGCACCGCGAAAATGTGCGCATCCGCGTCATCGGCGACCGCCAGAACCTGCGCAGCGACATTCTGCCACTGCTCCTGGAAGCGGAAGAAACAACACGCAACAATACGGCGCTGACGCTGGTGATCGCCTTCAACTACGGCGCCCGCGACGAGATCGCCCGCGCCGCCGCCAAACTGGCGCGCGAAGTGGCCGCCGGCACGCTGCGGCCGGAGGATATCGACGCGGAAATGCTGAACGGGCGCATGGACACCACAGACATTCCCGATCCCGACCTCATCATCCGCACCAGCGGCGAGGAGCGCCTGTCCAATTTCCTGCTCTGGCAGGCCGCCTATTCGGAACTGCTGTTCGTGCCGGAATATTGGCCGGATTTCACCCGTGAACAGTTTTACAAGGCGCTTGAAAGATATGCGGCGCGCGAGCGGCGATTCGGCGGGCTTTCCACGAAAACGCTCGCAGCGGGGGCGCCATGAGCCAGGAACTCAAGCTGCGCATCGTCTCCGCCATCGTTCTGGCGGTGATCGTGCTGGGCGCGACCTGGATGGGCGGGGCGGCTTTCCGCATCGTCTGCGCCGTCATCGGCCTTTTGATCTATTCCGAGTGGTCGACGATCACCGGTCTGGCGTCGCGCGTCGTCGGCGGCAATGCCTTCGGCTGGTTTGCGCTGGCCGTGATTGCCGGCAACACCGTGTTCGGCGCAGAGGATCTGGCGATCCCGCTGCTCGGCGGCTGTGTGTTCACGGCGGTTCTTCTGACCGTCTTCAACCGTTCCGGCACCTGGTGGCTGCCCGGCGGTATCCTTTATGCCGGCCTGTCCTGCGTGTCGCTGGCCGCGATTCGCGACGACGACCATATCGGCCTGGCGGCCATGCTGTTCGTTTTCGCCGTCGTCTGGGGCACCGATATCCTGGCCTATTTCGTCGGCCGCGCCATCGGCGGGCCGAAGCTTGCGCCGCGCATATCGCCCGGCAAGACCTGGTCGGGCGCTATCGGCGGTGCCTCCGCCGGAGTGATCGCCGGCGCGATCGCCTCCTATTCGGCCGCCGGCAGCGTCGGGCTGTGGACGGTGGCAATCGCCTTGATGCTGTCGGTATCCAGCCAGATCGGCGATCTCTTCGAATCCTTCATCAAGCGCCGTTTCGGCGTCAAGGATTCGGGACGCATCATTCCCGGTCATGGCGGAGTCATGGACCGGGTCGACGGACTTGTTTTCGCCTGCTTTGCCGCCTTCATTCTGGCGGTATGGTTTTCGGTGCTCGGTGACGGCAGCCTGTCGTCCGTCGGAGCGTTCCTTTTCAATCGGTGAAGGGTTAGACGGGGTTCCCCGTTCAGCCCGAGATGACGGTCATGCTTTCTCTGATCCTTGGATATATCGTTCCGTTCATCCTCGTCCTGTCTCTGCTCGTCTTTGTGCATGAGATGGGCCATTACCTGGTCGGCCGATGGTCGGGAATCGGTATCGTCGCCTTTTCCATCGGCTTCGGCCCGGAATTGGCCGGTTTCACCGACAAGCGCGGCACGCGCTGGAAGCTGTCGGCGATTCCGCTTGGCGGCTATGTCAAATTCCTCGGCGATGAGGATGCTTCCAGCAAACCGGATCTGGCCCGTCTTGCCACCCTGAGCCCGACCGAACGCGAGCGCACATTTGCCGGCGCGAAGTTGTGGAAGCGGGCACTGACGGTTGCCGCCGGCCCGGTTGCGAATTTCCTGCTGGCGATTGCCATCTTCGCCGTGCTCTTCGGGATCTACGGCAAGCAGGTGGCCGATCCGGTCGTCGCCGAAGTGAAGCCCGAAAGTGCCGCCGCCGAGGCCGGTATCCAGCCGGGTGATCTGCTGCTTGCCATCGACGGCACCAGGGTCGTCACCTTTGACGATGTGCGCCGCTATGTCAGCGTCCGCCCGGACATGCCGATCGTCGTCACCGTCGAACGCGCCGGCGTGAAGCAGGATCTGAAGATGACGCCGAAGCGCGAGACCATCGAGGATCAGTTCGGCAACAAGGTCGAGCTCGGCCTGATCGGCATCGTCACCAACCAGGAAAGCGGCAATTTCCGCACCCAGACGTTCACGCCGCTGCAGGCAGTCGGCGAGGGCGTCGTCCAGAGCTGGCATATCGTTACCGGCACGTTCGACTATATCGGCAACCTCTTCGCAGGCCGTATGAAGGCCGACCAGCTCGGCGGCCCGATCCGCGTGGCGCAAGCTTCGGGCCAGATGGCGACTTTAGGCGTGGCGGCGGTTCTTCAATTGGCGGCGATGCTGTCGGTGTCCATCGGCTTGCTCAATCTCATGCCGGTACCGGTGCTCGACGGCGGACATCTTGTCTTTTATGCGGTGGAAGCAATCCGGGGAAAACCGGTCGGCGCCGCCGCTCAGGAAATTGCATTCCGGATCGGTTTGGCTATGGTGCTGACGCTCATGGTGTTCGCGACCTGGAACGACATCAGCTCGCTGATCGGTTAACTCTTCGCTCGGTTTTGGCAAGCCGTTTACGCACTGTTTACGATAATTCAAGGCGAACGTGGCGATTGGGCCACGCTTGCAAAGGAAGTAAACAGAAATTAACGCTCCGGCTTGCTTGTAGGGGAAAAGCGGGTAAAACGACACACGTGACCGGAGTCGGGGATAAAACCTTCTCGGGGACGACGAGAAAAAAGGTAAGAAGTGAAATGAAGGCTGGTTCAAAGTTCTTGAACGCAGTATCGGCAGTCGCGCTGTCTGCTGGTATTGTCGCTACGGGGTCAGGTGTCGTAACGCTTGCTTCTGTAACCGATGCTCAAGCCGCGGTCGTCAAGCGCATCGATGTTCGGGGTGCAAGCCGGATTGGCGCCGATGCCGTGCGGTCGAACATCACCATCGAACCGGGCAAGAATTTCTCGCCCGCAGATGTCGATGAATCCGTGCGCCAGCTTTATAGCACCGGCTATTTCTCTGATGTCCGCATCGGCGTTTCAGGCAGTTCGCTGGTCGTCACCGTATCCGAGAACCAGATCGTCAATCAGGTCGTCTTCAACGGCAACCATAAGATCAAGGACGACAAGCTGGCGGGTGTGGTTCAGACCCGTCCGCAGGGTGCGTTCAACGACGCCACGATCCAGGCAGATATCGATGCCATTAAGCAGGCCTATGCCGCCATCGGTCGTAGCGACGTCACTGTCACGACGCAGACCGCTGCCGTCGGCGAAGGCCGCGTGAACCTGGCTTTCGTCATCAACGAGGGCGAGCGCACCAAGATCTCCGCCATCAATTTCGTGGGCAACCAAGCCTACAGCAATGGCCGCCTTGCTGCCGTGATCAATACCAAGCGTTCGAATTTCCTGTCGTTCCTGACCCGCAAGGACGTCTATAGCGACGAGAAGCTGCGCGCGGACGAAGAAGCGCTTCGCCAGTTCTATTTCAATCACGGATATCCGGATTTTCGTGTGGTCTCGTCGGATGCGACGCTGAACCCGGAAACCAACGAATATCAGCTCACCTTCACGGTCGAGGAAGGTGCGCGCTACACCTTCGGTGACATCAACGTCGAATCGACGGTCGACGGCATCAGCGGTGAAGAACTGAAGGGCCTGGTCGAGTCCCGTACGGGCGACACCTACAAGGCCAAGGACGTTCAAAAGACGATGGAGGCCATCTCCAAGCGCGTCGCCAATGCCGGTTATCCGTTTGCTCGCGTCACCCCGCGCGGCAACCGCAACTTCAGCAACAACACCATCGCCGTCGACTACCTGGTCGACCAGGGCGAACGCGCCTATGTCGAGCGCATCGAAATCCGCGGCAACACCCGCACGCGCGATTACGTCATTCGCCGCGAATTCGACATGAGCGAAGGTGATGCGTTCAACCAGGAAATGATCACGCGCGCCAAGCGCCGCCTGGATGCGCTCGGCTATTTCTCGTCCGTGTCGATCTCGACCGCACCGGGCAGCGCCGCAGACCGTGTTGTCGTCATCGTCGACGTGCAGGATCAGCCGACCGGCTCGTTCGGCATCGGCGCCGGTTACGCGACCGGCAACAAGGGTGGCTTCATCCTCGAAGCTTCCGTCGAGGAAAAGAACTTCCTCGGCCGCGGCCAGTATATTCGCGTCGCCGCCGGTGGTGGTGCGGACAATGCGCGCAATTATAGCGTCTCGTTCACCGAGCCCTATTTCCTTGGTTATCGCTTGGCGGCCGGTTTCGATATTTATCGCAACACCACTTCGGGTGAAGATTACTACGACTATAGCGAAACCGGCTTCACGCTACGCGTGACGGCGCCGATCACCGAAGATCTGGCGACGACGTTCCGCTACAACTATCGTCGTTACGAATACGAAGGCCGCGGCGATTATACCGTAGGCGACAACCTGTCGGCACCTTATCGCGCGCTGGTCAACGGCAGTCCTTGGGCGAGCTCGTCGGTCTCGCAGACGTTGACCTACAACACGCTGGACGATGCGACGCTGCCGCATGAAGGCATCTTCGCCACGATCACGCATGAGTTTGCCGGTCTCGGCGGCGACTCCGAATTTTACAAGATCAGCGGGCGTGCTCGCGTGTTCTATACGGTCTCGGATGAAGCCGACATCATCGCATCGTTGGCTGTCGGCGGCGGTTACGTCGTCCCGACCAACGATACGCTGAACGTTTTCGATCAGTTCATGATCGGCGGCAAGCAGATCCGTGGCTTCAAGTCGACCGGTATCGGCCCCCGCATGGCCAATGGCGATCCGCTCGGTGGCACGACCTACTTCAACGCCTCGGCGGAAGCCAGCTTCCCGATGCCCGGCATTCCGCAAGATATCGGTCTGCGCGGCGCGGTCTTCGCCGATGCCGGTACGCTGTTCGGCAACAAGGTCGATCCGCTTGGCGGCGCCGTCAATGGTACGGATTCGACGCTGCGCGCCTCGGTCGGTGCCAGCATCATCTGGGCTTCTCCCTTCGGTCCGCTGCGCTTCGACTATGCCGTTCCGGTCGCCAAGGAAGACTTCGACGAGGAACAGCGCTTCCGCTTTGGCATCGCGAACCAGTTCTGATAGCTGCATTCCAGAACTGCAATCAAACGGACGTTCTGGAGTCTCGGCTGATGGAGCACAACCGATTCTTTCCGCCCCACGACGGCATTGCGCTTGGCGCTCTGGCTGAAAAAATTGGGGCGGAACTTGTCGATAGGGAATGGGCGAACCGGCCGATCCGGTCGGTTGCCCCGATCTCGCGCGCAGGGGAAGGGGATATCTGTTATATCCTCTCCCGTCGCAGCAAGGCCGAGCTGCAGAGTTGTGCAGCGTCCGCCATCCTGTGCGACAAGGCCCTGCAATCTGCAATTCCTTCCCATATTCCGGTCCTGCTGACCTCGGCGCCAAACACCGCCTTCGCGCGCGCCGGTGCGCTTTTGCATCCGCAGGCTATGCTGCCGCAGCCGATCGTGGTCAGCAGCGGCATTTCGCCGGCCGCCTTCGTCGATCCCTCCGCTCATATCGAGGACGGCGTGACGATCGAGCCCATGGCGGTGATCGGCGCGGATGCGGCGATCGGCGCCGGCAGCCATATCGGCCCGGGCACGATTATTGGCCCGCATGTGAAAATCGGCCGCAATTGCGTGATCGCCGGCGGCGCCAGCATTATCTGCGCCTATCTCGGCAACGACGTCATCATTCATAACGGGGCACGCATTGGCCAGGATGGCTTCGGTTATGCGCCGGGGCCGGGCGGCATGCTCAAGATCGTGCAGGTCGGGCGCGTCATCATCCAGGACAAGGTGGAAATCGGCGCCAACACGACCATCGATCGCGGCGCCATGGACGACACCGTCATCGGTGAGGGCACCAAGATCGACAACCTCGTGCAGGTCGGCCACAATGTGCGTATCGGCCGTCACTGCGGCATCGTCGCCAAGGTCGGCATCGCCGGCAGCACCCGCATCGGCGACGGCGTCATGATCGGCGGTGCTGCGGCGATCAACGGACATATTCATATCGGCGACGGGGCCCAGATCGCCGCGTTGAGCGGCGTCGTCGGCGACGTTCCGCCCGGCGAGCGCTATGGGGGCATCCCGGCGCGCCCGATGCGCGATTTCCTGCGCGACATGGCGGAAGTGGCGGCGCGGTCCGGCAGCCGCGCGAAAAAGACGGAGAAGGATAATGACTGAAACGACGAAGGCGCAGCTTTCCTCCGCGGAAATCCTGGAAATCATGGAGTTGCTGCCGCATCGTTATCCGTTCCTGCTGGTCGACAAGATCATCGAGATCGACGGTGACGAGTCGGCCATCGGCATCAAGAACGTGACGGCCAACGAGCCGCAATTCACCGGACATTTCCCCGGCCAGCCAATCATGCCGGGCGTGTTGCTGGTCGAGGGCATGGCCCAGACCGCCGGCGCCATCTGCGCCCGCAAGCAGGGCCGCAGCGGCAATCTGGTCTACTTCATGACCATCGACAATGCCCGTTTCCGCAAGCCTGTCGTGCCGGGGGACCGTGTGGAATATCACGTCACCAAGCAGAAGCAGCGCGGCAATATCTGGAAATTCCACTGCGATGCCAAGGTGGACGGGGCCTTGGTGGCTGAAGCGGATTTCGGCGCGATGATCGTGAATAAGGACGAAGCATGAGCGGCATTGCCTCCACGGCGCGTATTCATCCGCTGGCGGTCGTCGAAGACGGCGCGACGATCGGCGAGAACGTCGTCGTCGGGCCGTTCTGTCATATCGGCGCGCGCGTCACGCTCGGCGACGATGTTGAAATCGTCTCCAATGCGGTGGTTTCCGGCCTGACAGAGATCGGCCGCGGCACGCGCATCTTCCCGATGGCGGTCGTCGGCGGCGTGTCGCAGAGCCTGCACGAGGCGGGCGAGGATTCGCGTCTGGTCGTCGGCGAGCGCTGCACCATCCGAGAAGGCGTGACCATGAATAGTGGCACGGTCGGCGGCGGCGGCATCACCAGCGTCGGCGACAACTGCCTGTTCCTCGCCAATTCGCATGTCGCGCATGATTGCCGGCTTGGTGACGATATCATCCTGTCGAACAATGTCATGCTGGCTGGCCATGTGCATGTCGGCGACCGCGCCATCCTCAGCGGCGGCTGCGCCGTGCATCAGTTTACCCGGATCGGCCGCCAGGCCTTTATCGGCGGCCTCTCGGCCGTCAATTACGATGTCATTCCCTATGGCATGCTGAACGGCAATCCTGGCATTCTCGGCGGACTGAACGTCGTCGGCATGACCCGTGCCGGCATCGAGAAATCGGTGATCCACACGGTTCGCCGCGCCTTCAAGCAGATCTTCGAAGCCGAAGGCGCCGTGCGCGCCAATGCGGCGGCGATACGCGACGAATATGTGGAGTGCAAGGAAGTGATCGAGATCCTCGATTTCATCGCTGCCGAAAGCGACCGCTCCTTCTCGTCGCCGCGTCGGGGGTCAAAAGGCTGAAGGTCATGCGCCGTCAGGCTCCGCCCGTTCCGGGACGCCTCGCGATCGTCGCCGGCAGCGGTTACCTGCCGGTCTATGTCGCGGAATCGGCGGTTCGCGCCGGCGAAAATCCTTTCATGATCGGCATTCTCGGTGAATCCAATGCCGATTTTTCCGGTTATGACCACGATCGCATCGGCGTCGGCGACATGCGCAAGCTGCAGGCGATCCTGAAAGGGCAGGGAATCGGCCGCGTCGTGCTGTCGGGCGCGATTGCGCGGCGGCCGGAGTGGCGGCAGGTGCGAACGACATTTCGCCATATCCTGCGCCTGCCCTCCGTTATCCGCACGCTGATGGCCGGCGGCGACGATACCGTCCTCAAGATGGTCATCAAGCTGATCGAAGCCAGCGGCGCCCGGGTGATCGGCGCCCATGAGATTGCGCCGGATCTGCTCGCGCACACCGGCAATTACGGTCGCCACGGCCCCGGCGCCGAGGATCGCTACGATATCGAACGCGCCGCCCGCGCCGCGATTGCGCTGGGTGAACTGGATGTCGGGCAGGGCGCGGTCAGCGTCGGCGGCCGGGTCGTGGCGCTGGAAGGCGTCGAGGGCACCGACCAGATGCTGGATCGCGTCAGGTCGCTACGCGAGGAGGGCCGGATTTCCCGCCGCCGCAAGGGTGTGCTGGTGAAGCTCTGCAAACCGCAGCAGGATGTGCGCGCCGATCTGCCGTCCATCGGCCTGTCGACGGTGGAAAATGCCCATGAGGCCGGCCTTGCCGGCATCGCCATCGAAGCCGGCCGTGCCCTGGTGCTCGACCGCGAGTCGATGATCGCGCGGGCCGACGAACTCGGTATGTTTGTCTGCGGTATCGACCGCGGCCTCGGCGACAGGTGGATGTGACATGGCATTCAAAGTGGCGGTCATTGCCGGGGAAGTATCGGGCGACCTGCTCGGCGGCGATCTCGTCGCCGCGCTCAAACGCATCGTTCCCGAGCCCATAGAACTGATCGGCGTCGGCGGCGAGGCCTTGCAGGCGCAGGGGTTGAAATCGCTGTTCGATTACAGCGAGTTGTCGATCATGGGCGTGACCCAGGTTCTGTCGCGGCTACCGAAACTCTTGTCGCGCATCCGCGAGACGGCGGATGCTATTATCCGCGCGCGTCCGGATGTGCTGGTCATCGTCGACAGCCCGGATTTCACCCACCGCGTCGCCCGCCGCGTGAAAAAGGCCCTGCCGGCCCTGCCGGTCGTCGATTATGTCTGCCCCAGCGTCTGGGCCTGGAAGGAATACCGGGCGCGAAAGATGCTGGCCTATGTCGATCATGTGCTGGCGGTGCTGCCGTTTGAACCGGCGGTGATGCGCCGTCTCGGCGGCCCGGAAACCAGCTTTGTCGGCCATCGTCTGACGGCGGACGAGAATATCCTCGCCGTGCGCCACAAGCGCGCCGAGCGTCTCGCATCCGGCGCCCTGGCTCCGAAACGCATCCTCTTGCTGCCCGGTTCGCGCGGCGGCGAGATCCGCGCGTTGCTGCCGGTGATGCTGGAAACGGCGCGAACCCTGCGCGAGCGCGGCGGTCCTTATGAATTCATCCTGCCCACCGTGCCGCGCCAGGAAGAGCTGGTGCGTTCGATGCTGGCGGCGGAGACAGATCCGCCGCGCCTGCTGGTTGGTCCGGCGGAAAAATGGGGCGCGCTGGCCGAGGCCGACGCGGCGCTGGCGGCGTCGGGTACCGTCATCCTCGAACTCGGCCTCGCGGGTGTCCCGACCGTCTCGATCTACAAGGCTGACTGGCTGATGCGTTTCCTCCGCAGCCGGCTGAAAATCTGGAGCGCGGCCCTGCCGAACATCATCATCGATTATCCACTGGTGCCGGAATATTTCGACGAGATGGTCCGCGCTGGCCGCCTGGCCCGCTGGATGGAGCGGCTGTCGAGCGATACCACCGAACGCCGGGCGGCGCTGGAAGGCTTCGAAACCCTGTGGCAGACCCTGTCGACGCCCGTGGCGCCGGGCGAGGCGAGCGCGCGCATCGTCGCGTCCTACCTGAAGCGTGCCTGAGCGAGCCTGGGCGTGGTCGCGGAGGCGGGCGCCTATCTCGGCCTTTTCATGGCGGCCTTCGTCGCGGCGACGATCCTGCCTGCACAATCCGAATCCGTTCTCGTGCTGATGATCCTGGCCGGCAAGCAACCGGTGGCGGCGCTGGTCGCGGTCGCAAGCCTCGGTAATGTCCTCGGTTCGGTCGTCAATTGGTGGCTGGGCCGCTCGCTGGAACGTTTTGGCGCACGGCGCTGGTTTCCTGCTTCCGGCGAGGCGCTGGAGCGTGCCCGGCGTTGGTATGCGCGTTATGGCCGCTGGTCGCTGCTGGCGAGCTGGCTTCCGATCATCGGCGATCCGATCACCGTCGTCGCCGGCGTCCTGCGCGAGCCGCTGATGAGTTTCCTGCTGCTGGTGACGCTGGCAAAAACTGGCCGCTACATCGTGCTGGCGCTGGCGGCGGTCGGATTTACCTGAGTTTCATCAAAGGCTTGCGTCTTCGATATGGCACCAGATGGCCAGCAACGGCTCGGCGGTGCAGCGCATGGCGAATTTGCGCCCGGCCTCGTTAAAGAACACGCTGCCGGCGGCCGCACGTTCCCAATTGCCGTCATCGATGCAGACTTCGCCATCCGAAAGCAGCAGGAAGGCGCGGGAATGGAACTGCACATGATCCGGAAAGCGGCTGTAGGGCGCCATGAGGATCAGGCCGAGGCGCACATCGCTGCGCTCCTCCATGCCGCCCGGTCCGACGATGACCGCATGCGCATGCGATTTTTCGAAATTGATGCTGGCGAACGGCCCGCTGCGGCCACCCTGCCAGGACAGATGCCGCGTCAGTTCTTCCAACTGGCGCACGACAGGGGCGAAGCGACGCACCGATGTCTTGAGATTGGCGAGCGCCCGCTCCAGATGCGCGATGGTTTCCAGCCCGGCCGGCGATTCCTCACGCAGAACGCCACGCTTTTCCAGCCGCTGATAGACCTTGCCGGCGACATAACTCGCCATGACCGGTGCCTGCGGCGACAAAAGCACGTCGCCGGTGGCGTTCAGCACATCCTGCAGGAAGGCAGGACGACGATCGCCGTGCACCGGCGAAACGCGTTTGCGCGCCGGCTCCTTGTCGTCGTTCAGCAGAAGATCTGCGCTTCGCTTGAGTGGGCCCGTCGATGCTTGCGGCATTCGCTGCTCCGCCATTCCTAACCGCTCCTGCCGCCACGAGGCGGTGTTTTCACGAGTCGCCGGGCTTTCGATTCTACCGCAGCCATCGCTCCTGAACAGGCTGTCCTCTGACGCATCCCGTTTCGGGAAACAAGAGGTTTCTGTGCCGAAAGCGCGGCGCTATCCTATTCAATCGTTTCGTGGCTTGCCGGCTCGTCCAGCAGGGCGCGATAACGGTTCAGACTTTCCTCCAGATGCTGCGTCAACGCCTGTTTCGCACCTTTGGCATCGCCCTTCGTGATGGCCGCAAGAATCGCCGCGTGCTCACGGTTGATTTTCTTAAGATAGGCTTGGCGGGTGCTCAACGATTGCATCTGCCGATGCTTCAGCACCAGGTCGAAGCTGATCTCGCCCATTACTGCCTGCAGGAAGCGCGGGAAATGGGGATTGCGGGTGGCGCGGGCGATCGCCAGATGAAATTCGAAATCCGCTTGCGCCTCGACGACGACATCCTCCGTCTCCAGCGTTTCGAGATGGCCGTAAGTGCGGGCGATCTCAGCCAGCGCTTCCGGTGTGCGTCGCGTCGCAGCAAGGCCGGCCGCCTGGATTTCGACGCCGAATCGCAGTTCGAGGATCTGCATGGCCGAGCGGATGTCCTCAATACGGCTGATCTCGAAATTCAGCGTCTTGATATCCTTGTCGGTGACATAGACGCCGGCCCCCTGCCGGGCGATCACCCGGCCGGCGACACGCAGCGAGGTCAATGCCTCGCGGATCACCGTGCGGCTGACACCGAATTCTTCGCAAAGCTGGGCGCTGGAGGGAATTTTTTCGCCCGGCGGATACAGGCCGGAATCGATTCGCTCGCTGAGTTGCGCCACCACGATTTCTGCAAGATTGCCCCGTTGCGTAATCAGCGCCACTTATCGGCTCCAAAGCTTTGCAATTGAAAGACAGCTTTTAGCACGCATCGCCACTCACGCCACCTTTCCGCGAACCGTTTTCATCTCCGCCGACAGCAGACGTAGCAGGATCTGCAGCGGATGCGGCAGTTCGGCGTCATCCAGAAGCTTCACCTGCGAGCGGCAGGAATAGCCCGTCACCATGACGATCTCGCCTGGCGTCGCCGCCTCGATCTCCTGGCTCCAGCTCAGGCCATAGATGGTGTCCGAAAGCGCGCGGTTGCGCACCTCATGGCCGAAGGTGCCGGCCATACCGCAGCAGCCGAGCGGCGGTTGTTGCAGTTTTACGCCGAGTCGCGCGAAAATCGCCGCCCACTGTCCCTGCGCTGCCGGCGCATTCGTCCGCTCCGTGCAATGCAACAGCAGCTTGAAGCGGCCGGAGGGAGCGCTTGCCGGTGCAATCCGGTCGAGATGCTGCGCCAGCCATTCCTGTGGCAACAATACACGCAGATCCTTCGCCTGCGGCACCGCCTTGGCATATTCGCTGCGGAAGGCCAGCGTCATCGAAGGGTCAATGCCGACCAGCGTCGCGCCGGTTTGTGCCAGCGCCCGCAGGCTACGGGTGGTCGCAGCGGCCGCCTTTTCGAAAGCGCCGAGATAGCCATGCACATGCAGCGCCTTGCCATTGACATGCGGCGGCGCGACGAAGGGCATGAAGCCGAGTGCGCGCGCCAGTTCGACCGCATCCAGCACCAGTTGCGGATTGAAATGCGCCGTAAACGCATCCGGCACGAAGACGACGGCGCTGGACGGTTGCTTCAGCGCCGCGACGGTCGCGACCGCGACGCCGCACCGCTTCAGCTCGGCGGAAAGATCGAGCGCCGGCATGACGGGCAGGGCGGTAAGCCCCATCCGCCGCATGACCCATTCTCCCGGCTTCGAACGCACGGCGAAATTGTAGAAAGGCCGCAGCCGCGCCATCAGCGGTAACGTCGTCTCGATGCCGGCGATCAACGGATCCTTCAGTGGCCGCAGATAACGGCCGTGATACAGCTCCAGGAATTTCGAACGGAAGGCGGGAACGCTGACCTTCACCGGACATTGTCCGGCGCAGGCCTTGCAGGCGAGGCAGGTGTCCATCGCGTGGCGCACCTCATGCGAAAAATCGGCGCGATTGGCGGGGCTGAAAGAATTCCACAGCCGCGACGGCCAGCGCAACAGGCCGAACGCCTTGCGTTGACGCGCCGCTTCCTGGCGCGGATCGATATCGCGTCTTGCCAGCAGCCGCAGCCATTCGCGCATCAGCGAGGCGCGGCCCTTCGGCGAAAATCGCCGGTCTCGCGTACCCTTGTAGGAGGGGCACATCGGGCTTTTCTCGTCGAAATCGAAACAGGCGCCGTTGCCATTGCAATAGGCGGCATTGTCGAAGGCGGCGCGGATGTCGTTGCCGATCGCCCGGTCGAAATCGCCGCGCAGCGGCACTGCATCGATCTTCATCAACTCGTCGGCGCTGGGCGCCGCGATCTTGCCGGGATTGAGCTGGTGATGCGGATCGAACAGCCGTTTGATGTGCTGAAGGCTGGGATAGAGATCGCCGAAATAGTCCGGCACGTATTCGGAGCGTACGCCCTTGCCATGCTCGCCCCAGAGCACTCCGCCATATTTGCGCGTCAGCGCCACGACGCCGTCGCTGATGCGCTTGACCAGTGCCACATGCTCCGGTCGCGTCAGATCCAGCGCCGGGCGCACATGCAGCACACCGGCATCGACATGGCCGAACATGCCGTAGTCGAGGCCTTCGCCATCCAGCAACTGCCGGAACTCGCGGATATAGGGCGCCAGGTTTTCCGGCGGCACGGCGGTATCCTCGACGAAAGCGACAGGCCGCACCGGCTCCTCGACATTGCCGAGCAGCCCGACCGCCCGCTTGCGCATCGTCCATATTGCCTCGACCTGCGCATGGCCGGCCGCAACCGTATGCCCAAGGCGCCCCGACATCGGCCGCGCCGCAAGGCCCGTGACCACTGCCTCGATCTTGTCCGCCAGTTCCTCGCCGCTGTCGGCCAGTACTTCGACGATATTGATGCCATCGGCGCGCACGTCGGGATCATCCGGAAAAAACGGCGCGATCTCCGCCCAGATGATATCGCCTTTGGCAAGGCCGAGAACCTTCTCATCGACCGTCTCGACCGAGGCGACCTTGAGCGCGGCGAGATTGCGCGCATCCTCCAGCGCCGTGTTGAAATCGTCGTAACGGATATTGATCAGCGCCGCGAAGCCGGGCAGGGGCAGGACGTTCAACTCCGCCTCGGCGATCATCGCCAGCGTACCCTCAGCGCCGCAGAGCACGGAATTGACATTCAGGCCGCCATCCGGCGCGCGCAGATGCGCCAGATCATATCCGGTCATGTAGCGGTTC
>Ga0209930_1002952_pt1 | contig 18225 bp, 29 predicted proteins | sample ThiBiot_500_biof_2_FD_183948 | JGI IMG/M metagenome (GOLD analysis project Ga0209930, IMG submission 183948) | Wastewater bioreactor microbial communities from Cape Town, South Africa - Thiocy_cont_500_biof (SPAdes) | ecosystem: Engineered > Bioreactor > Thiocyanate-remediating >... | reverse complement strand
TGGATGAAGCAAGCCATCTCGACGATGACGATGATTCGATCGCTGATCGATGACGGCGAGTCGGCATCGATGTCGATGATTCCGAACGAGATCTTGTTCGAGATCTTCTCGTTCCTTTGATTGTATTCGCGATACTCGTCAGGTTGATGGATGATGACGATACAATCACACATTGATGAGGATCAAGTTTCTCTCTCTCTCATTCATATTGAGCTCTCCAAAATGAAGATTGATGAGCGTTGGATTGCAGATCGAGATCGTTGGATGGAAGGATGAGGGAGGAGTGGCAGCAAGAGCAGCACCAAATGCCCAACGACAGAGCACTCTCACTCACACGAGAGAGAGCACGAGGAGGCAGCTGCTGTTCTTTGCTTCGTCGTCTCGCTGCTGCTGCTGCATCATCATCTCTCGTGCTCGTGTGCGCTCATCCACTCGTACTGTCTCGTGCATCCACACTGTCTCTCTCGCAGTGCTGCACTCTCAATAGTCTCCTTCGCATCACAATCGCGTGTTTGGATTCGTTGAATCAATCAATCGATATCTTGTTGTTATTGCTGTGGTCGGCAGAACAGATAGTCTTTGTGTTTGTGCTGTTGGTGTTGCAATCATGAGCGATCATCTCAACCAGCCGCACCATGATGATATCGATGCTCGAATCAAGCTCTCGATTGGTACCATCCAACAAAGCGATGACGGCTCGTTCGACGGTCCTCGAGGCTTGGCATTCGACCATCATCGAGATCTCTTGATGGTCGCTGATTCGTTCAATCATCGAGTGCAAGTATTCTCTTGATGATGATGATGATGGCTTCTCGTTCGTGTCCAAGTTCGGCAAGAAAGGCGAACAGCCAAGCCAGTTCGAGTATCCATGGAGCCTTGCCATCGATCACGATCATGATCGCATCCTGATCGTCGATATGTTCAATAGTCGAGTACAATCATGGTCTCTGAGCGACCAATCGTTTTTGTCGTGTATCGGCAAGCAAGGATCAGGAGATCTCGAGCTCAACGGTCCTCGAGGCATCGCCATCGACAACCATCATCGCCGCATCGTCGTTGCCGATACCAACAACAATCGATTGGTGTTCTTGTCGTCGATCGATCTCTCGTTCTTGTTCGAGATTGGCAAGCAAGGATCTCAACCTGGAGAGTTCTGCTTGCCATCAAGCATTGCGATCGATCATGATCGATGCCGAATCATCGTCTCTGATACCGGCAACAATCGAATGCAAGTATTGTCGTCGATCGATGGCTCGTTCTTGCTCGAGTTCGGCCATCGAGGCGACCAACCAGGCCAGTTCAAGCTTCCTCAAGGATTGTGCATCGACAACCAAGGCCGAATCATCGTCGCCGACAATGGCAACCTTCGATTGCAATCGTTCACTCCCGAAGGTCATCACATCTCGTCGTTCGATTGCCACAATATCGGACAGCCGTTCGATGTTGCATTCGACGAGCATCGAGGTCTCATCGCCTTCACGGCCGCCAATCGAGTGCATGTGATTGGAGCCAATCAATGGCTTGCCGACACGTTCACATGGCGACCTGATCGACATCGATATGCTCCTCGATGGATCAAGCAAGCCATCTCGACGATGACGATGATTCGATCGCTGATCGATGACGGCGAGTCGGCATCGATGTCGATGATTCCGAACGAGATCTTGTTCGAGATCTTCTCGTTCCTTTGATTGTATTCGTGATGTTCGTGAGGTTGATGGATGATGATGATGAGTTGTCCGTGATGTAAGTGGATGTCTGTGATGTATTGGATTGATGCGCCTGATGTCAAGCTTGAGAGGCACTCGAGAACCAAGCATTGCGCACACCAGCTGCTCGCTCGAGTCATTTCATTCAGTGCGCTCGGCTCGTCACGACAATCTCGCTGCGCTCGGTGCCCCACAACGCGAACCTCCACCATGAGCACCGCCTATCAGCACGAGACCGTTGCCCTGAGGCATCTCATTGGCGAGTTTGACCTGCCATCGTGTGACTTGTGGCTGCTTGTCATCAGGACGGCAGTGAAGAAGGATGAGCCCCTTTGGCAGTGGGATATTCTGGTGTGCCCGCTCGAGTGCGAGCAGAAGAGGTTCTGGAGCTGCAAGCGCCGTGAGTTCCTGCTGTGGACCGGTCTTCAAGGCAAGGTGGTCGCTGGCGCCGAGTTGAACACGACCGTGCCGTTCGCTCGACAATCATTCGATGAGGCACTGCGTCAAGTGACTGAACTGGGCGACACCAGCTCCTTGGAATCGTACATGCCGTCGTCGTCGTCGTGGCTGCCTGCCGAGGAAGCTCAGTCGCTGACGATGCCATCGACACCTGGCTCCGAACCCAAGGCCACCAAGGAGCTGTTCTGGAGGATTGCGAGACAAGCCCATCGTCAACGAGTGCTGCCTTCCGGCGTCTGGGAGGTCGGCACTCCGCAACGACATCATGGCGGTGCTGGAGCTGCCGCTGCTGCCGGCGCCGCTGCTTCATCTGGTGCTTGCGGGATGGCGATTTGATGGTCCTCGCAGCTCCCACATGGCCGTATCATCGGCTTGGCATCATGAGGAGCATCGCGTGGTATCTCATACGCACATCTTGCCATACAATACACCAACCAAATCACCGTCGCATCGATCGATCAATGTACTATCGCCACGAATCTCGGTGATACTTTCTGATTCGCTGGTTGGTTGGTTGGTTGATTGATGTGATTGTTGATTGATGGATTGTATGTCGCATTACGATGCCATTGTGGTTCTCGTATGGCGCTGTTGTTCACCTGAACCAGACACATTGAACAAGGCACGAAAGATCTCGAACATCAGCTCGTTCGGGAGCCATGGCACTGTGCCGTACTCGCACATTGTGTTTCGAATCATCAACAGTTGGATCATGGTCTGTTGAAATGCACGATCCTTGTGAGCCACCCATCGATGTGACGATGGAGACCACACGAACTCTATCCATACACAATCACCATCATCATCGTGATGATGTCAGTCAGTATCGATCTTGATCGGCTGTGGTATCGAACGAGAGTGATTGAAAGATTGCATTGTCTTGTGGTTGGTTGTGTGAGTGAATGGATTGGTACCGTGGCATTGAATCAATCGAGCGATCTCGGGAGTACTGGCGACTTGATCGGCTGTCTTGCCGCTTCTCTGTTGGTTGGTTGGTTGGTTGGTTGGTTGGTTGGTTGGTTGGTTGGTTGGTTGGTTGGTTGGTTGGTTGGTTGGTTGGTTGGTTGGTTGGTTGGTTGGTTGGTTGGTTGGTTGGTTGCATGGATTCTATCAGCCGACTCGAACGCAAGAACGCCCGCCCGCAGTTGCACGTGGATACGTACATTGGTGATTGATTTGTCAGCTCCATGGTCGATCAGAAGTTCGATGCATTGGCGATGACCACATTGAGACGCCAGATGGAGTGGCGTGCCACATTGAGGCTGTGCATCATCAATGTCGGCACCTCGATCGAGAAGCAATCGAGCGAGTGACTCATGGCCTCTCTTCACTGCGATGAATAGTGGTGTGGCGTTCGATTTGCCAGTCGCATTGACGTTGGCGCCTCGATCGAGAAGCAATCGAGCGAGTGACTCACAACCTTGTTGTGCCGCAATGTACAATGGTGTGGCATTTGATTCGAGCCTTGCTTCGATGTTGGCGCCTCGATCGAGAAGCAATCGAGCGACTGACTCATGACCACGTTGTGCCGCAATGTACAATGGTGTGGCATTTGATTCGAGCCTTGTTTCGATGTTGGCGCCTCGATCGAGAAGCAATCGAGCGAGTGACTCATGGCCACGTTGTGCCGCAATGTACAATGGTGTGGCATTTGATTTGTTACTTGCTTCGATGTTGGCGCCTCGATCGAGAAGCAATCGAGCGAGTGACTCATGGCCACGTTGCGTTGCAATGTACAATGGTGTGGCGTTTGATTTGCGACTTGCTTCGATGTTGGCGCCTCGATCGAGAAGCAATCGAACGAGTGACTCATGGCCACGTTGCGTTGCAATGTACAATGGTGTGGCGTTTGATTTGCGCCTTGCTTCGATGTTGGCGCCTCGATCGAGAAGCAATCGAGCAACTTGTTCGTGACCATGTTGTGTTGCAATGTACAATGGTGTGGAGTTTGATTTGCGCCTTGCTTCGATGTTGGCGCCTCGATCGAGAAGCAATCGAACGACCTGCTCGTGGCCATAGCGAGCAGCAACGTGAAGAGGAGTGGCTTGGGATTGGTTCGTGGCATCAACGTTGGCGCCTCGATCGAGAAGCAATCGAGCGACCTGCTCGTGGCCATAGCGAGCAGCAACGTGAAGAGGAGCGTTGTCCTTGTTGCTCGCGTTGTGCCACTTGATGTTGGCGCCTTGATCGAGAGCGAGAGCCACTTGATGTTGGTCTCCTTGCTCGGCGGCATTCCAGAGCTGTTGCTCGAGCCGAGTATCGTCTTCACTTGAACTGGTGTTCATATGGCTGGAGTAACGAGACGGTGTACAAGATGCAACGATCAACAAGCATTGACAAAAGAAGTGAGGAGAGAGATGTGATGGGTGATGGGAGAGGGATACAAGAGGAAGGCAGCAGCATCATCATTCATATCTCGGATACGCCGACCACACTGCGCGAGCAGCGATCGATCAATCGACCAATGAATCAATGAGTCACCACCTCCCCATCCATCCTCCGAACAACCAACAACTCTATCCCTCCCGTCAGGCGCCTTCAGTACTGCTGCGGTGCAAATATGGGTACCACCACCTCGGGAACAGCGCCTTGATGGCTTGATGGCCCACGACAAGCAACGATCTATTCGATTGACGAGATGCTGCTCACACGGTTTGATCGTACTCATCGAGCAGTCGCGCTCGTTGGTCATCCTCATCGTCCACAGCCTGACCTTCTCGTTCGAGTTGTTCAACTTCTTGCATGTCTTCCTGCAGTCCCATGTCGTCGATGCGAATCGCGATCTCGGTGAGGTTCAAGTTGGTCGACGATGATGATGATGATGATGAGTCACGAGCGAGTGCAGATCTCAATGAACGAGTGGCATCATCATCGCTACTCAAGGCGTGATCTCCTGGAATGCCTGAGAGCAAGTTGCTCATTCGTCGCAGTCGAACGACAATCTCTGCAAACGATGGTCGAAGCTTCATCTCATTGCTCCTGTTATTGTCCAGCACCCAACCGATTGAGTCAATCTTCAATCTTGTGGTTGTGTGTTTGGCATGTTCCAACGCACAAGCAATCAAGAACGAGCTCTCGAAGAGCTGGAGGAAGCATCGAGGTGTCAGGTCTCAAGCCATCAACACAAATCTGAAGAACGAGCTGCATGTGATTGATGCCTCGATGTTCGGAATAAGGATATTGACCTGTGTAGGTCTCCAAGATCACGATACCGAACGAATATCTGTCTCATCCCCATACCCTCACTGTCAGTCAAGCAAGCAAGCACCGAAGATGAAGGAATACCGACAACGACGACAACAATGACAACGACATACACGTCAGCCTTCTCGCTGTACTTGTTCTTCGCCAGCACTTCTGGACTCATGTACACTGGCGTGCCGATGCATGTCATGGTTTGTGTCTGTTGTGGCTTGATGGTCGAGACACCAAAGTCTGCAATCTTGCATGTCCATGCGCCGTTGATCAACAGATTCTGTGGCTTCAAATCTCGATGGATCAACTTGCGAGAGTGCAAGTAGCACCTTGTATCACCAACCATCCATCGATCAATCGATAGAATACTCGGTATTAGTCAGTGTTCCCTTCAATTCGAATCATGTTCAGCGAGAGAGATCGAGATCGAGAAACATACATTCCTTTGGCTGCATCCTTGAGCAATCTCAATCGAAGCTTCCATGGCAAGTTGTTGCCTTTGCGATCAAGCAAATCTCGCAAGTTGCCATGTTGCATGAACTCGATCACGAGAACCATTTCGTTTTGGGTTCGAAATGAGATTCCCAAGAACTCGACAACGAACTTGTGCTTGAGCACACTACAAGTATTGATCGGCCGTTCAAGGATTGCTTGTGTAAGATACCATTCACTGACACATGATTTGATGTTATCTATTCTCAACTCTCTCTCTCTCTCTCTCTCAATCGCACCTCATCAACTTGATTTCTCGAAGAAAGTCGTTCAGTTCGACTTCTGTGAGTTCTTTCTGGCTTAATACCAGTTGCTTCAAGGCCACATCGCGAGTCTCTCGAGTTCTGCATCACATCGTTCAACCAACCAATCAACCACTCGAATCATCAAGTGAGTGAGTGAGACATACACTGGATTGGTCCACACTCCCTTCGAAACAATGCCTGAAGCGCCATGTCCAAGCACTTCACCAACTTGAATCTCACTCCAAGGAATGTGTCGAATCTCAGGGTCGCTCCTACGTTATGTGGAGATCCATTCAACAAGCCAAGCAACAATCAAACTCTTGTCAGTCCACCATACTGTTATCAACAGAGGTCTTGCTCTCATTCAATCAAACGTACAAGATTGCTGCTCCAATCCAATCCAATCCAATCCAATCCAATCCAATCCAATCAATGCAATCAATTATCCGCCAGTTGTGATTTCCCACACCATCAGTACCAACGAACCTTGAAGAGAATAGTCGACTTGTGTCAGGTCTGGAATCTCAGTCGCCTCTCGCAAGTACCTCCTTCGACGGCGATACACATTCCATCCAACCATTCCAGCGACCAATGCCATCAGCAGCACTATCAAGAGCAACAGCAAGATCCACAAGAATCGAAGATCTTTTGCGAGACTCGTGCGCTTGCAGTATTCGATCGACACCGATTGGTTGGTCGGTGTCGGAGATATCACTCCGTTGTCGACAAACACCGAGCCATTCGACGTCGGATGGTATCCTTGCGAGCATCCTCCCAATGTGATGATACATTCGAGGTTGCCGATTTGATATCGCTTCGGTAGATCGTCACGGGTCGAGAATGTCAATGGACATTGAGATGACGGTGTCTGCAAAATCACTGCCACACTCAGTATGGATTCTACTCATCCTCAATCACGAACGAACCAACAAGACGCAGGATCGACCACTTGATGAGTCATGAACAAGCCGTACACCGATCAAATGAAGGTCCGAGAATGTTGCTGATCCCGATGACGCACTGAATGAAAGAGTGGCACTCTACGGTGTGTGTGTGTGTGTCGCAGAAGAAGAAGAAGAAGAAGAAGCAAGTCTTGGTGCCATCACCAAGATTGAGAGTGAACGAACTGGCAAGAACTCAATGGCGCAGTTGGTGGTTTGCGACATGCTCAATGTCACATTGAAGCCGAGCTCGCTCAACATCGGTCCTTTGATCGGTGTGCCAAAGTCATCGAGAATCTGCACATCGATCGAGAATGGTGATGCATCCAACGACGGCGAGCTGTTTGTTGTCATACATTCGCACATTCCAGGTCACCACCAATACCATCATAGGGCTGTTACTCGGTGCTCATTTCAAACGGTGGATGAATCGTCACATACACTGGACATGAGTTGGCTCCGAATCGAAGAGATGCTGGTACCGAGCCAAAGCCTTGTTCGGTTTGATACGGTGCATCATTGCCTTGATACGTGCAGCCATCACAAATGCTGTCGGCTTGTGGTGGCGCTCCGTTCCATCCGATCGATCCTGCTCCCAATGTCGCCTTGTTGTCGATGATCGTTGCGTTTTGAAGAAGTGCTGACTGCCGTCGTTCAATGTGGATAGATTGATTGATTGAGCAATCACTCCATCCATCAAAGAAATATCGAGTGATTGGCGTACAGTGATTGGAGAGAGCTGAGCCGCACTCAGTGGTGAGTCAATGTACACTGCTCCACCAAACGATGATGCCGTGTTGTTGGAGAATAGACACAATGGCGAGAACAGTATTCCCCACTCATGAGTGGCCAGTTTCAGTGACTGTCCCACTGGAGTTACAGTTCGTCACAATCAAGAACGTCAATCGATCATCCAATCACATCAAGGACAACAATATAGCACCAACAACAAAAGATACGCACATGATCGACTGATGTACAATGCTCCTCCAAGAGTTGCCGAGTTTCCAACAAAGCTCGTGTTCATAAAGCAGGCCACTTGAGTGTCGTCAACCTCCACAACATGGAGTTGATCGGCTTTGTGATGAGCACGAACGCTGCCGATAAATCTGATCATGTCAGATTGATAGAGAGACTGAGGTCGAAACGAATGCTCGATTCCTTCTCCTTCATCATCAACATGGCCATCATTGCCTTCAGTGTCGCGATGATCACACAGCTCAAAGGTTGAAGAGTCTGACAGTGAGCCATTGCCGATGGTGGCCGTTTCTCCGAATGGATTACTCACCAACAAGTCCGAGAACTGAATGTGTATTCCTCCTCCTCGAGGACTTGTATTACCTCTACACACACATATATGATCAACGAGTTAGAGTTTGCCACCACACACTCAAAGAGAGAGAGAGAGAGAGTGAGATATCGTGAGTGAGAGTGTGGCTAACGAACCGAAAAGAACATCCAAAGCAATTCACAACATTCGGTATTGCTGTGGTAGCTTGGAGAGAGAATGCTCCTCCATGATTCGATGCGGTATTGTTGTAAAAGTTCGTGCCAAAGACTGATGATGATGCTGCACTCAATGTGAACAGTGCTCCTCCTTCTGTTGCCGAGTTGCTCGATACTTGGCATGCCGACAATTGAACCAGTGCAAATCGAGAAATGGCAACTGCTCCTCCTTTGCTTGCATGGTTGCGCCTGTTGATCACCCATCACCATTACCATCACCATCAGGATCAGGATAACAACGATTGTGTTGGTCAAGCAATATCAATCGTGAAAGGCATCGAACCTGAGAGTACTATCGACAACCATGATGATACTGGTATCTCCAGCAAACAATGCTCCTCCTGATCCTTTGGCTGTGTTGGAGACAAAGACACTTGACCTGCAGGTTGATTGCGATACTCCAAAAACTCCAATTGCTCCTCCACGGCTCTTACCGATATTCGCTCTAATAATCAAGCAATTATTGACACATGAGATACAAAGAGTGTGAATGTGAGTAGTGCAGTGTATAATTCGTTCTCGTGGGTGAATTGAGATGAACGCACTCGAAATGACTCTCGGCAACAGTGATGTACGATGCATCGGATATGTACAGAGCTCCTCCATCAGTCGATGCAATGTTTGACGAGAAGGTACAGTTCGTTACGAGTGGCGCAATCAATGTCTGACATGAAATCGCTCCTCCTGTCGTTGCCTTGTTGGATCGAAATCTCGAGTCTCTCACGTCTGCTCGAGAGGATTCGGTGATGCTGATGCCTCCTCCGCTTCCAACTGCCACTTGATTGCCTTCCCAATCGCAATCCACAAATTTCGCATGGCAAAGTTGATCGAGTTCAATGGCTCCTCCTCGATTTTTGGCTTTGTTGTTGATGAATCGAGTCGAGAACATGGAGCATCGAGCAGTGTCGGTCACTCGAACTGCTCCGGCTCCTGTGGCAAAGTTGCCGAGGAATGTCGATGATGTCAATGTGACTTTGGCAGAGTTGACAGCACACAAGCCTCCTCCTGAGGTTTTGGCAATGTTGTACTCGATCTCGCATGCCAGAAACACGGGAGTCGCTGACGCTGTCACGAACACTGCTCCTCCACTCGATCCGGCACTGTTGCGAGAGAATCTCACACGCACAAAGGCCGGAGATGCGTGATTGCTGATGAATACTCCTCCGCCGCCACTCGGACAGTGGTTACCATTGATCACACTGTCGATCACTAATGGGGCGGCGCTGTCGGCAATCACCAATCCAGCTCCAAAGCTTTGAGCAAAGTTGTACTCGATCGTACAATTACGACAAAGTACGTGAGACTCATAAGATACTGTCGAGAATAATACATACAATACAAAGTCGATACAAAGTCGTTACATTCCAACGAGTCAATATCAAAACAAAGAGAGAGAGAGTGAGTGAGAGTGTGTCATCGTTGATGAATGGAATGAATGGATACGTACTGATGAGAGCACCACCTGATGATCGAGCAGTGTTGTTATGGAACAAAACATTGGTAAAGGTCATGTCAGCAGAGTCAGTTGATGATACAGCTCCTCCATTGGTGTAGGCCAGGTTGTTGCTAAACTCTGACTCGAGAATCAATGCTCCTGAATGATCCTTTGCAAAGAGGGCTCCCGCAATTACGGCAGAGTTGTTGATGAAGGTGCAGTGTTCCAATCTGTTCCAACACCAATCTCAACGTGAGCATCTCATTTCACACTGCGACGACGCAATTGCTATCCATCCATCTATCAATCAACCAATCAGATGAATGAATGAACGAATGAATGAACACGAACATTGGTCGAGTGTTGTAAATGAGAGCCATTGCTCCTCCAGTGTTGGCGTGGTTGTCTTGGAACGTGCAGTTTTGATAGACCGAGTTATTGAACCAGCTCGTATCGAGGATCGCTCCTCCCAAGCTCGAGACTGAGTTTGCTCTGTGACAACGACAACAACGACAACAACACGTCAGAAGCAACAAAGAGCAGTAGGTAGCCATGAAGAGAACTTGACTTGGCAGACCATTGATTGATTGATTGATTGATTGAGAGAGAGAGAGAGATGTACGTACACGAATTGACACTCAACAAGTTGGCTGGTTCCTGAAAGTAGTAGTGCTCCTCCTTGAATGGAAGAACATTGCTCGAAGCTTGAACGATACACGCGAACCACAGGGTATCCAAAATCGTTACTGGTTCCCAAGGCCCCGCCTCCTTGTGAGGCAGCACATCGAATGAACTGGCAATCATGAATCTCCATCTCACCCTGTGAGCGAGGCAGTGTTTTGGTGGTGGTGAGTAGGTGATATACTCTTTACAATCACTTGTGCTGCTCGCTGTGAATGTAAACGTACGCTAACAAGCACTGCACCTGCATAGCTGTAGGCCAGCGACCCAGAAAAGGTCGAACTCGAGATTGAGGCCTTGCCTCCTCGCTGATACACTGCACCCCCGTTGTCGAATGCGATACACCTATCGAATGTGCAGTTGCTCACGTGAAAGTTGATCCCACTCAATGCTCCGCCATTGTATGAGGCGAAGCTGTCCTGGAAGGTGCAGCTAGTGATGCTGGTTGGCTTGTTGCTTTCAAGGAAAATTGTGCCAGCTTCTGCTCGAATAACGCCAAAGAAGAGCGCACACACACACACACACACACACACAGCAAAGCAGAGTGAGAGAGAGAGAGAGAGAGAGCGAATTGCCCAATACTCTGATTGCATGGGGTGATAGATTGGAATGTATCTCGATAACGAAACGTACGCTCGCCTTGGCTGCCTTTGATATTGCATTGGTCGATCACACCGAATTGAATATGTATGGGTGCAATGGTGGCACTACTTTCTATGCCAGAACACTGTGTCATCACGCTGTGTTGGCAGTGAATCACACACAAGTCAATCAAACACCTCAATCGGTCAGGAGAGTGGACTTGTGGCGTGGTGCAACGATCAAACACGTACCAAGATGAGATGTTTACCATCGAGTAGAATTGAGATGCCAAGAGCACTCCAGAACACCGTACAAAGTCACTGTCGGTGATATGCGCATACAAGTTGGAGGACTACAACATCAATGTGGAATCAACCATACATTATGCATCAGACCTCTTGGAATCGATTTACAACGACATAAGCTTCACAGTACCTGAGACACGAGTTCGATCGCAAAGCGTGAGTCAGAAAACGTTGATCGATGAACTGATAGTGGTTGGTTGATGACACTGATGCCAGCAATCGTATGGAACGAGCATCGCTCCACAACAATCCACTCACTCTCACTGAAATTCCTGTCAAATCCGTTGAGTGAGCGAGTTGCAGGCCAGTGTACATTGCTGCTGCTCGGTCTCGTCCTACAACAAGGTTGTGTTATTACATACCGAGAGCGAATAGCAAGTTGACCACCTCCACTGAACGATACGTCGGTGAATGTCGAACGACATCCAGAAAGCTCAAACAATACTTGAATCACACATCATTATGTCAAAGACCAATCGAGAATGAATAGTATCATCATCATCATTATCGAGAGAGAGAGAGAGAGAGAGAGCAAGAGAGAGCGATATCGACATACCAGCATCAGAGGGCGTATCAGTGATAAAGGTACACATCGAGACCTCGAGGAGAGCATTGCTCAAGACGAACCAATGCTCGACCTGGTACGCGTTCGATATTGTAACATTCTGCATCGTCACTTGTGTTGGAGTGCTCTTGGAAACGAGGCAAGTTGGGTACGAGGCGTCCGTGTCACACGATAATAGCACGGTTGTCGTGGAGTTGGTGATTGTGACATGAGAGAGCGAGATGTTCGACGAGATGTTGTTGATGAACGCAAGTTGGCTGGTGATGCTTGCAACTGTGAAGCGATCCACCTGTACGAGTCTCCCATTCATGTGTGAGTATGTGTATGTGCGAGAGAGAGAGAGTCTGCACGAATACATACCGTGATTGTAGAATCATAACTCTTGATAAAGGAGCCAACCACCCAATCCTACATATATCAAGCAATACGCCATCATACATTTGATCAAATACGATCAGATTCGATCATATGAGATTCAAGATACAATACAGCAACACACACACGCGCGGGCGCGCATATGAATGAGTCTCATTTCTGTGGAACGTGCCTCGATGGTGATTGATTCAAGCGTGAGCTGCGACTTGGATACAAACGCAAAGACACTCACGGTAGAGTCGGCAACAACGAGGTCCGATAGCAGTGCGCCTCGCGTCTCTGTCGTTGTGATTGTAACGCAAACAATCGATGATGCTTCATGTGTTGGTCTTTGCACAAACATACATACGCATACACACAGATACGATGTGCGTATGTGTGTGCAATCCACGATACACACTCGCACTCGAGCCTCTTTCACAGTGGAGGGAGCTCGATATTGCGTACCGATGAATGACATCAATGTCGATACCAATAGATTGAGTCGTTCGATCGTCAAGCCTTGGATCACTGCTCGAGATTGATCGAACTCGCCCGAGAAGCTGAACAATGCCGGATACGAGAGCGCCTTGTCGTTGAAGAGCCATGTCGTACTCGAGGAGCCATCAATCGATCTTCATCCATCATCATCATCATCATCAAGTCATGATGAAGTATCATGTCGTGTGATTGCATTGGGCATTGGGCATTGGGCATTGGGCATTGGGCCATTGGGTATTGGGCATTGGGCATTGGGCATTGAGCCATTGGGCATTGGGCATTGGGCATTGGGCATTGGGCATTGGGCATTGGGCATTGGGCATTGGGCATTGGGCATTGGCCATTGGGCATTGGGTATTGGGCCATTGGGCATTGGTGTGTGATTAGTACGTGCCATCGAGATCTCAGGAGAGAGAGTGTGTGTATCGATGGGCGTTCGATTCAATCATGTGGTACAACAAGGTCGAACCGAACGTACCTGATCGAGAGACCAGGTTCGACTTGAACCGTGCCGTTCCAGCTCTCGAGCGAGTATCGACCTGGCAGGAACAGAACATCGACCATGTCGTAGTGCTCGAGCAATGCCACGCCGAACTCGATCGCATCGAAGGCGTCGTTGCATGCGCACGGTGTCGACCATCCGCACGTCCAGTTGGTCGGTTTGTTTGGATCGTCGATGCAGAGCGTCTCGTTCCATGGTGTGGTTGATACAAACACCTCTGCAAGTGATGGTAATGATGATGTTGATGACGTTGTTGTTGTTGATGATGAGGACACTACAAGAACGAGATAGGCGAGGATCAATAGCCACGCGAGAGGCTGTTGTTGTTGCTGTTGTAGTTGTTGTAGTTGTTGTAGCGAGCGCGTTCTTCTTGGTGGTGCCGATGAGTGTGAGGGTATGGCAGGCAGTTGCATGATCGACAACGCAATGTACTCGAGATATATCGTGAGTGAGTGAGATATCGTGAGTGGGATATCGAGAGTGCGTGAGTGAGCGAGTGAGAGAATGAGAGCACTACCACCAATCTCCTTCTCTTTGTATCTGCGCAACGTTGGGCTTTTGATTGAAGGTACGACATTTGGATGACGACAAACAATCAATCCCATCAAGCACACGGCGAGCAAGACTGCGAGCCATACGCTGGCGCACACGTTCCTCGCGGACATGGTTGACACACGCCATTGAGTGAGAATGTGTTCGGCTCACATGGAGAGCACGAGTCTCGATTCGGCGTCGGCTGTGCGCACAAGACCACATGTCAATCAATCGAATCAATCCATCTCTCTCTCTCTCTCTCTCTCTCTCTCTCTCTCTCTATCAAAATTGATGTGAACGAACCTCAGAACCTGCAGAACAACGATAGCATTCACACATGGCAGGAAGATTCGCGTACGTGCCACTTGGACATGGAGTGCACTTGCTCGAGTGTGTGCTGAAGTGGCCCACTGGACATGGCACACATGATCCCATGCCATTGGGCTCGGTGCCGCACAGACACTCGGTGGCACTCGAGCAAAAGGTCGAACCAGGCGAGGTGGCACTCGGACATGGCTGGCACGCGAGTCCGTTGGACGAGAAGGTGCCGATCGGGCAGAGCACGCAGCGCGTGTGGGTGCTGTCGACCTCCGAGCCTGGCTTGCACGGAGTGCACACGACCGCTCCAGCAGCCGACGAAACCAGGCCGTTGGGGCATGGTCGGCATGGGCCATCGTCAGGCGAGTAGGTGCCAGGCGAGCACAACTTGCATCCTGATTGCGTGGCGTTCGCTTCCGAGCCGGGGCCGCATGTGTAGCACTCGCATGCTCCCAAGGCAAGAGAGATCTCGTTCGATGGGCATCGTTGACACGTGCTCTCAGGCTTCGAGTAGTATCCAGGCAAGCACAACTGGCAGCCTGATCGAGTGGCGTTCGGCTCGGAACCGCAATCGCACGGCTCACACGAGGTGGCTCCAGGCAAGATCGAGATCGTGCCCTTGGGGCATCGTTCGCATGGACCATCTTCAAGAGAGTAGAATCCCACCGAGCACCACTGGCAGCCTGTCTGAGTGGCGTTCGCCTCGGTGCCGGCGCCGCACGACTGGCAAGCACATGCTCCCGGACGAGAGGAGATCTCGTTCGAAGGGCATCGGTGGCAGCCCGCGGTGCCGTCGTAATCGTAGTTCGAGTAGAAGCCAGGCAAGCAGTACTGGCATCCAGTCTGCGTCGAGTTGGCCTCGAAACCACAGCCGCATGGCTCACACGAGGTGGCTCCAGGCAAGGTCGAGATCGTGCCCTTGGGGCATCGTTGGCATTGAAGATCGTCACGCGAGTAGTAGCCAGGCATGCACAACTGGCAGCCTGTCTGAGTGGCGTTCGCCTCGGTGCCGGCGCCGCACGACTGGCAAGCACATGCTCCCGGACGAGAGGAGATCTCGTTCGAAGGGCATCGTTGGCAGCCCGCGGTGCCGTCGTAAAAGTAGTTCGAGTAGAAGCCAGGCAAGCAGTACTGGCATACAGTCTGCGTCGAGTTGGCCTCGAGACCGCAGCCGCATGTTTCACACGAGGTGGCTCCAGGCAAGGTCGAGACCGTGCCCTTGGGGCATCGTTGGCATTGAAGATCGTCACGCGAGTAGAAGCCAGGCATGCACAGCTGGCATGCTGTGTGAGTGGCGTTCGCTTCGGTGCCGGCGCCACACGGATAACACTCACACGCTGCCTTGTCGAGAGTGATCTGGCCGACTGGGCAGCTCGAGCACGCATGTCCGTTGGAAGAGTAGGTGCCCGGCTTGCAAGGCTCGCACATGGTGTGGTTGCGGTTGGGTTGCGTGCCACAACCGCATGGCTCACACGACGACGACGACGACGACGATGATGCACTCGAGTTGCTCGAGATCGTTCCTGGAGGACAGCTCTCGCACAGCCCACCGGTGTTGCGGTACTGTCCTGGTTGGCAAGGGCATTGGCCATTGGCGCATGGGGTGCATGAGCATTGTCCAAAGCTCGTCGTTGTTGTTCCCTGTTCCAGAAGAGAGATCAGCGTGTGAGATCAAAGTGTGTGTGTGTGGCCTATGATGTAATGACGATGATAACGATGATGAAGATGACGAGACTCGCTCGCTGCTCTCGAGCGTACCGCAGGACAGTTGATGCATCCACTGGTGGCCGATGGACCATACGTTCCAATCGGACACAAGCGACACGACACTCCTTGCGTCGATCCAACGCCGCATGATTGAGACAAGAGCGTGCTGCATTGCTTGCACGATGTGGCTCCCGCTGTGGTCGAGATCGAGCCGTCGGGACATTGCTTGCATGGGTTGTTGTCGTTCGAGTACGTTCCGACGGGACACGGCTCGCACGACGTGGCGTTCGGCGAGCTCTGCGTTCCAGCGCCGCAAGGCTGACACGAACACGAGCCGCTGCTCGGTGCGATGGTGCCAGCGAGGCACGGCAGGCACTTGGTACCGCTCGAGTACGAACCAGCAGCACACGCGACGCAAGTGTTGCCTGGCACGCCGTTCATGGGTTCGTAGCCGCATTTACAAGGTGCCGCTGTGGCGCCGAGATCGAGATCGTCGCGAGGGAGGATCGAGACCTTGCGTGTTCGGAGAGCGTCGACGCCTTCGAGCGGCCACATGACACTGCTGATACCGACCGAGATCACCATCAACACAACGACGAACGCATGCTGCAGCGATCGAAGCTCGTATCGATGGTTGAGTGGCTTCATTGTCGAGGGTGTTGTTGCTGTAGTGATGAGAGAGAGAGAGAGGCAATACGAACTGAGGCAGCGCACGCTCTCTTGATTGGTTGCTTCATTCATTGCCGCAGCAGCCGCCTCTTGCTCGGTTGCTCGTGTGTGTGATCAAGCAAACGCCCGCGCGAATCCTCCGAATATCCCCCGCTCGCAAGGTCTTCCTCCTCCTGCTGCTCAACACGAACAAGAGTTGTCGACCAGTCCGCTTGCCTTGCCCTCGCTTGGCTTGCTGCGAACTCGTGTCGTGGTGGTGATGAGAGAGCAAGAGCGACACCACAGAGGCACCACCTGCTCCATCTCTCTCACGTTCGTTCGCTCTTTGATTGATTCTCTCATACCAGCACCAGCACCAGCACCAGCACCAGCACCAGCACCACGACGACCGTACCTCCACTGCGTTGCTTTACTCGCCTCGGTTGTCGAATAGTCTGAGTTGCTGCTCTCTTGGCTGGCTCGCTCGGTCGGTCGGTCTCTTGCCAAACCATGAACGATCATGATGTGGTGGATGTTGCCGTTGCTCGAATCAAGTACTCGATCGGTTCCGAGCGAGAAGGCGATGGCGATGGCCAGTTCGACACGCCTCGAGGCCTGGCGTTCGATCATCATCGAGGTCTGTTGTTTGTTGCTGATAGTATCAACCATCGAGTGCAAGTATTGTCGTGCTGCGATGATGATGATGATGATGATGGCGGCTGCGGCGGCGGCTTCTCGTTCGTGTGCAAGTTCGGCTCTCAAGGCCATGAAGCACACGAGCTCCACACTCCATGGGGCGTTGCGATCGACCACGAACATGGTCGCATCCTCATCGTCGACAGCAGCAATCATCGCGTGCAATCATGGCCGCTGAATGCGCAATCTCCGTTCTTGTCGTCGTGCATCGATACGATTGGCTCCCGAGAGCTCGATCTCACGTATCCTCAAGGTGTTGCGATCGACCAACATCATCGCCGCATCGTCATCGTCGATACTGGCAATGATCGATTGGTGTTCTTGTCGTCGATCGACCTTTCGTTCTTGTTCGAGATTGGCGGCGGCGACCAAGGATCTCAACCAAGCGAGTTTAGCCATCCAACAGCAGCAGCGATCGATCATGATCGATGCCGAATCATCGTTGCTGACGCTGGCAATCATCGAATGCAAGTATTGTCGTCGATCGATGGCTCGTTCTTGTTCGAGTTCGGCCATCAAGGCGACCAACCAGGCCAGTTCAGTCTCCCGCAAGGAGTGTGCATCGATAACCAAGGCCGAATCATCGTCGCCGACTTCTTCAACCATCGGCTGCAAGCATTCACACACGAAGGCCATCACATCTCGTCGTTCGATTGCCGTCGACGGCAGCTCGTTCAAGATGTTGCATTCGACGAGCATCGAGGTCTCATCGCCTTCACGGCGGGCCATCGAGTGCATGTGATTGGAGCCAATCAATGGCTTGCCGACACGTTCACATGGCGACCTGATCGACATCGACATGCTCCTCGATGGATCAAGCAAGCCATCTCGACGATGACGATGATTCGAT
>Ga0209930_1002947_pt1 | contig 18261 bp, 28 predicted proteins | sample ThiBiot_500_biof_2_FD_183948 | JGI IMG/M metagenome (GOLD analysis project Ga0209930, IMG submission 183948) | Wastewater bioreactor microbial communities from Cape Town, South Africa - Thiocy_cont_500_biof (SPAdes) | ecosystem: Engineered > Bioreactor > Thiocyanate-remediating >... | reverse complement strand
GCAACAGCAGTCTTTGTTTCAATCGATCGTCTTTCACTTGCACAGATCGATGGTCTAACAGAGAAATTTCGTGTGCCTGTCTATGATCGATATTCGATTGTTCTTCAAGTAGACGACTGAATTTTCTCGAAAAAAAAACAAAGGAGTTTTGTCTCTGTTAGATTTTTAAAACTCATGCACAAAGTGGTGCAGCGAAATTACAAGTTGCTCTAGCAGAAATTCCATTATTAAGATATCGTAAAAATGATTCTGAATTATTTAAAGTAAGAATAAGATCATGTAAACAAGAGAGAAAGTTTTATGGCAAAAGGATCGAGAACGAAATCTTCGGGCTGAAGTAGCTAAACTCGAACAACATCGAAAATTAATCAAAAAACGACGTTTAGAAATGAATATTCCAACAGTTGCAGTTGTTGGCTACACAAATGCAGGCAAAACTTCACTAATCAAAGCAATGACAAAAGATGAATCATTAAAACCAAAAAATCAGTTATTCGCCACCTTAGGTACGATGATCTTCATCGAAAATTACAATTTTCATCTTCTTCTTCTTCTCCTCTAAAGATGTGACAACACATGCTGGTGTTTTACCCAATGCATTAAATGTTCTCTATGTTGATACAGTTGGTTTCATTGGTAGATATAATTTTGAAATTGTTTCATTCTTATCTGTATGTCTGTTTAGCTGATATTCCAACAACATTGATCGAAGCTTTTCGAGCAACATTAAATGATGCAATCGATGCACATTTGATTATTCATGTTTGTGATATTAGTCATCCTGATTATGTCGTACAACGAAAGATAGTTATGGATACGTTACTTGAACTTGACGTGCCTACATCTAAACTTGAATCAATGATTACTGTTTTCAATAAATCAGATCTATTAGAACAACAAATAGATGATGAAGGACTTCAAGTCTCATGTAAAACCGGTGAAGGTCTTGGCGAACTTATCGATATTGTTCAACAACGATTAATGATTGCAAGTGATCGTGTTACATGTGAATACCGTGTTCTACAAGGTGGACAACTTTATCAAACACTTGTTAATGATAATTTATGCACCATAGAAACAATGACTGTGGATGAAAATGAACCACAATTTATTCGTTTGAAATGTTTATTTTCGAAAGTTGCTTTTGCAAAGTTTGAAGCACGTTACCCTGGTGCTGCTAAGTATAAAATCGGATTATGTTCGTGATTTTTCAAGATCTTGAGGTGTAAAAGCAATGGGTAGTAATTCTCGAAGTGTATAATGTTTCGATTCATTTTTTGTATTGACCAAATAAACATCAATATCTAAACCGAACTCGGCTAATGTCTGTCGACATGATCCACATGGAGCAGTAAAACCAACTTCAACATCACTAAATCAATTCACGAATAAACTCATGAGTTCGATTCAAACAAAAAAGTCAACTCACGATGTAACAGCGATTTTACTGATCTTAGTTTCGCCTTCAGAAACTGCTTTAACAACAGCTGTTCGTTCAGCACAAGTTGCTAATGCATAACCAGCATTTTCAATATTACATCCCGAATAAATCTTGCCTGTCGAAGTTAATAAAGCTGCTCCAACTCTGACGATAAAAATTCGTAATCATTTTTTTTGTTTGAAACTCTCGAAATGTTACCTACCGAAATTTCGAATACGGACAATAGGCTTTTTGTTTAACTGCATGTGCTGCAGAAAACAATTCTACATAAAAAAACTTTTCTCTCATAATCAGTGGTAAATCAAGTTCGATAGACTACCTTCGAGTTCAGCCGATGGAGGATTGGCAACTATTTCTTTATCCATTTTTAATCAAATAAACCAATAAAATATTTATTTATTTGTCTCGTATATTCATATACACAGTCGTGAATAAAAAAAAAGAAACGAAAATATATATTTCTTACGTCAACACACTGAGTCAGAGAAAGAGAGAAAAAAAATTGAAATTAAATACACTAATACAGCTGCCACTTATCACATAAATGAGAAAAAGAAAACGATTCATTGATAGATAAAAGATTATAAAAAAAAACCGAACGGCACATGATTTCTATTTTTTGTTTATCATAGTTTTTCAATTGATGAAGGATTGTAGACGGTATTCGTTGTTGGTACTGTTGTGTGACGATTGATTCGGGGCGATATACCACGTGACGGAGCTTCTTTCGATTGTGATATGCTAAACATTAAATGCGGATGTCGTTGGGAATTAGTTGTTTCATCGAGTAAATTTGTTTTTCGATGTATTAATGGTGCCGAAAGTGATTGATCGATGACTGGATGTTGAGAGATTGGCATTGAAATAGTTGAATGAGATGATGGTGAACTTGGCTGATGAGTATTAACGAGAGATGTCGACGATTGAGCAGAAGTCATATTTGAGAGTTTAGGAAGATTAAAACAAGCTCGTCGAATTAAATGCCGTGAGTTCGATTTCGATGGACGAACCATACCGGGTTTGGATAATTCGGCTAGAAACAAAGACATTTGTTTTATGTCAAAGAATTTCAACGATTCGCATACTTAAATGCATTGCGTAACCATCAACAAGAAAACGTGCTTGTCCTTGATATCGATTTTTAACTTTTCCAATAACAAATATGCGTTCAGCAGGAATATGTATCGATTGATAAACGGGAATATCTTTCGACGAACCATATACAGCCGAAATGCATAGATTTGCATTGTCGACAGCATTTCGAAGCATTTCACCTTTGTGTTTGATCGGTTCACGAGAGATTCCATCATTGAACAATGTCATGCCTAAAGTGAAATTTTGTCATGTTTCTCTGATTATTATCAATGACAAACCATGAGGAAAATTATGCTGAGCAAGCCAATGTACAACTCGACGTTGTTGAATGTCAGGCCGTGCAGTGACGTAGATAATAATATAACCTAGTTCTTGCCAATAACTAGAACGAAATTAACTTGTCTTTAAAAAAAGTAGGACAGAAATTTGGATTTTATTTACCGTACGACGTCAACAGCGCCGGGCCGTACTTTCGGATCATGATGGCTAACCGACCAACTCGATGTAAATGATCCATCGATACTAAATATCACGGCTTCACTTTTCGGTGGTAGAACAGTTAGATAAAGATCGACCGTTGTATGATCACCACTGAAACCACAAAATTTTCGTTTTTTGACATCAATTTGCCTTTCAATCTTACCGAACAACGAGTTTAATCGGATGTAGACCTAACGGTAGTTTCTTATTCTCACCGATTGTATATCTCACTCGGCCATGTGTGTCAGTTTCAACCGTATCAATCAATGTCCATTCTCCGTAGGGTGCTGATCGCATGACATAAATATCGACTTTTTCATCAGCTAAACAAACCATATCAATCGGTCCATAGTGAAATTTTGCGTGGATTGTCTGTGGTCGATTATCGACAACCATTGTATCATTTCCTCGATGATTCGGTGCGAGATTCTAGAGAGGAACAAATGAATTTCTTGTTTTTCCTTCTTATTCGATTTACTCGAATTTTAACTGCTGTCGAACGATGTAGCCAACGTTCAGTCGGTTTAATCGGAGCGAAAGAATATGAATTCGACAATGTTTGACTATTGAATAAATGCAATTGTTCTTGATGACGCGTAATCTAATTTCATAAAAAGAATGATCATCTATTGATATGTAAATCAAAAACCAGACGAGATTCTTACATTTCGAAGAATGAATGACATGACATCTCGTGATTCCCAATAGCTCGAATGAAAAACAATCGGTAGGACATGTGCGGGTTGACTAGTCAATGACTCGGGACAATAGACAAGATAATCAACACGTCGTGAACCCCACCAAGTTTGTCGAACTAGAAATCATTTGAAAATGAATAACATATTGTCAATAGAAAAGACATAATTACTATCAGAGAAAAGAGTACTGATTTCATTCGGAGATTGATTTTTATTATTACTAAGAAATAATTTCGAATGTTGATGTACATATTCAACTAAATAGAATAATTGATGAGAAAATGGAAAATGCAACAGTTGGCATATTTTTCTCCTACCGAGTAATGATGATTCGCCATCGCCAAGAGGAAATTGTGAATAACGTGATATACAACAGGGATTTATTTGACTGAATTCGGATTGAATTAATGGTTCAATACGAGCTGCATTCGGATCACAGGCATGAAATAAATTATACAATTGTCCACAACAAGGACGCACAACTAGAATTTATCATTAATCAATCAGTCAAATGAAAATCAATATTGATTTTTACCACTATCAGTGAGCATACGTCGATAGGCGAGAATTAATGAAAGTGGTGAACCAAACGAGAAAAATTCATTCACATCAAATGCTAAGACTAAACCATAATTTTCGTGTTTAGCACGAAGACTATCACCTGTACGTGATCTAGTTTCGAAAAAAATAATTAAATATTTATATGAAAAGAAACAAAAGGAATTCGTCTCAAATGATTCTCACATTGTATCGACATTGTCAGAATTGTCGTTTTGAGTTGGACGTTTCGCACTTAGCCGATTTGTTGATTGTCCTGAGCCTGTATCATTATTGTCATTTGGTGCACGTTTGATATTAGCAAGTGTACGCGGTGTTGTTGTGCTTTCGGTAAAATTACTATCGCCATATAATGATGTTGCATCATCGAAACTTTGATTTAGGCATAAGGCATCGTAGGCTAAGATCGCACCGTTAGCATCTCCAATAATAACAACCTAGAAAAAATTTTGTTTTCAAATATCACGAGATATTTTTAATTTGTTTTACTTGTCCAGAAAAATGTTTGCCTTCTTTGGATGAAATAAATTCTTGATAGACTTTATTTGCCGATGCCACGGCATCTGTTAATGTTGTCTGATAGGATGGATTTGACGTGGCAAATAATGGTAGGGCATTTATCGGTAAAGTTTCACTATGTGTTATATCATGTGTCGTATTTAGAGCGCCATATGGTGATAAACTATTGAGTAATTCAATACTTTCGACGCATATCGATCGACATTCAACAAAACGTATGGCAATTTTACCATCCATACGTGAATAATGATTGCGTAGAACAGTTTCAAATGTTGAACGAAAACTAATAATATCAGTTTTCATTGCATTGACAAATGTATCATCAGTTGAGAAGATATTACCTAAATAATTGAATATTTTCTTTTTAGGGAAAATGAAATTAACTATCTTGACGAAATACGAACCACCATAGAATATGAGTATGAGAATATCAATTGGACATTTACGATTATTGGATGTTGATAGACTTGTTGTTCGTTCATCATCTTCCATACTTGTTTGAAATAGATTCGAATTAGTTGAATCTTGCAATTGAATTTCATCAAGTGAATTGATTAAATTTCGTGATGGACGTCGTCCTGAAGCACCTTCGATAAACGCTAGAAAAAAAGAAGAAGAAGAAGAAATAATAAAGAATCTCTTGAGAAACAACAAATTAACCCTTAGGATAGATAGATGAGAAGAAGGAGGAGAAGGAGAAAAAAAATTATTGTCAAGTTTTCTTACACTCAGCATCGAAGAATTCATCATCGGTCGTTTCTTCTTTGGGCAATGGTGGGATCGGAAATGAATTTATTCTCGGTCTGCTCGCATTAATATTATCTATTGACATTTGTCGATTACGTTTTGTTATCAATGTTTGACTACTATCATTTGTTAATTCATTAGAATTTGTTGTCGTATCATTTTCATCGTTGAGATGCGATGATGACAAACGTATTGTTTCAGTTTCAAATTGAGCCATACGTCGATTTAATTCACGTTGTGTTTCATCTTCTAAACGACGTATATCAGCTAATGTCAAGCCTTGATAATCATCTTGCCAACACCAAGCTTGTCGATGTGCACGTAGGATAGTTTTACGTAAAGCAGTCTCGTGAATGAAACGTTCACATCGACTTTGCATGCCCCAATAGCGAAATTCTGCTCGACAGAGTTTATACGCACACATAATCGAATCTTTACGACCCAGTCTTTTCATTTGATCAAACCAATCAGGTGCAAGTGGTCCACGTCCTAAATCAAAACAATACTCTTTCTTGTCTCACAATCGAAATCGAACGAATGAACCTGTTCTTTCCGAATGAAATATCGCCGGATTTTCAGTTGCAATATCGGCTAATGGTTGACTTTGAACAATATCAAGAAATTCTTAAGAAAGAAAGAAAGAAAAATCATTCATTGAACATTTCTCATTCTATGAACGAACCAACGACTCGTTGATCGAGTTCTTGAGGTTTTAAATTAAAGATATTTTCTTGTGTGCCGAAATCGGCTTGATAACAAGTTTCAATTTCCAAAACAAATCGATCGATAAAAGGACAACGATAACGTGTTTTCGTATATGGATATGCATTCCAAGCTTCCTCTTCGATTTTCATGGCACTCGTCGGTAAAATTGCCTTGAACCAACCGGGTAAATGTCGTTCAATATGATAGATTTTAAATGTATATTGTCCGTTGCCACCCGGACCATTTGTATACGGTTCATTTTTAATGATTTCTACTCCACTACCGGAAGAATTGGTTTCCTCTCGACTTTTTTTCTAAAGACACATAATATTTGTCATTAAAATTGAGAAAAATCAACAAGATTTTAGAATTGTTAGTAGAAAAATAATCAGAGCTATTTTTTTTTATTTTGTTAAATCATTAATTACTGCTGACTGGTTTTTTTTTCTATTCTACAGAAGAGCATAATCAGGCATGCAGTAGTCGTGTACCCTCTTAATTATGATTACCTCGTATGTGGCTAAATTTTTTTCTTTGAAAATAACAAAACACACAATCAAATCATTCTTGTCTCATTATCACTTACCACAATCATATACAGTTGAGCTATCCGGTACTCTTCAACTGTCATAGGTACCGGGATACGATATTCTTTAATGAGCATGTTGCGTGAATAATTTAATGTAAGAGAATAATATTTCAAAAGAAGAAAGAGACATTTATTGTATTGATGATGTTGCTACTGTTGTTGTTGTTTGTCATTTTAGATTCTATCTCGAACTGGATCATCTGAAATCACTAGAGAAATAGTAGACATTATTTTCTTCTCGTCTTCTTTTTCTTATTCTATATAATTTTCTTTTTTTTTTATTTCCTCTTTCTATCTGTCGTTTTTCCGAGCCAATGACGATGAGGAATAAAGAGAAAAGAAGAAGAAACACGACAATGATGACTGACTTGTTTTCTGTTTTGCCCACATGTCAAAATATACTCGAGGCGCAATCGTCTTTTTCCGAAAAACGACCGTCTTGCTCTATTTTCCTCCTCCTCCCACTCTTCATCATCTTGTCCTCACTCTATTCGCACAAGAAAAATCTCTCGATCTAGATTGTGTACGTCGTAGTTCGTTTAGCCTTTAGTTTTTTTTTAGCACAAATTAAAATAAAATTTTTAAGACTTTTTTAATGAAATTCTACCAGAGAAAAAAATATATTAATGTCTATGTTGACGTCACTTTTGTGCTTCACATTGAAAACATTCTCAAATCATTTAGTAATTATACCTTGAAGCAATGAAAAAAAAGAGCTTTGGATTTCCTTTTCTTTCTGTTTAACGAATAAATAATGCATTAAGAACAATAAGATAACGAATGCTAACACGAAGGAAAATATGAATAAATAATATAAATCGTAAATGTTGATTCCTATTGACCTTTAAATAATTCTTCAGATCTCTTGATTGATAATAAAATAAAGATCTCGAGGATTTCTTTGAATAAATCAACCGAAAGATTTAACTAACACGTTTATCTATTCTCATCTGGCCTAATTAGCTATTTGTCAGAAAAGACGTTAAAAAAAACTAAGAGGATTGATTTTAATGAAAGATATGAGAAAAATTGCGTTCGACGATATCAATATTCTTGTATTCAGGAACAAATAAATATCTAGAATCAAAAGAAAATAGAAATATCGATTTTAGTTTCTTTTGTTCGTTTATTTACAAAGAACGTTGATTTTTTTGTTTTGAGCAAAAGAAAGAAGAAGAGAGAAAAAAAAAGAAATTAATTAAAAATAATGAACAAAATCACCGCTAAGGCTATGCCTAGAAATACCCGTGATAGTAACTCGTTTTGATAGTGATCAGGTGTGCCAGGCGCTGTAAAATAGGGCAAAGTATTAGTCTTTCTTTTTCTACTACAAATCGTGAAATAAGAATATCTACGTGATGTTTGATGCTGATCGGTATTGTTTGTTGTGAACGTTGTTTGAAATAGACCGAATGGAAATGCACCGATGCCAAATGACATTTGAAAATTAATTCCTTCACCAAAACTAAAGTTCTACGTAATTGAGAGAAAAAGAAAAAAACAAGATTTATGTATTTGTTCGAAGAAGACTTCTTTTAATTACTCGATTTTGTCGGGGTTCTTGTCTGGTGCCTGCAGGACGCGGCGGAATGGTATCTCTACAATAATAAAATATAATCAAAAACAATAGGAATCAATTCTCCTTTTTCAAACCGTGGATCTCGTTGTGGAGCATTTCGTCCGTAAATTGGAATTAATTTTTCTCGAGAAATACTACTTTTACATACAGGACATGTCGGATTATTTGCACGTGTTTCCAACCATTGATGAATACATGGCCAACAAAATAAATGACCACAAATAGACACAACAGCTTCGTGCGCTGTGTCTAAACAAATCTAGAAAGATAGAGAATTGTCGTTGTTTTTTACGATTGAAATAAACAAGTTGAAGTTTATTTACATTGCATTCGAAACCTGATTCTTTTTCGTTGTCTGAAAATGATGACGATTTTTTCGTCTGCTCATCATCCCCCGTTTTTATCGTTGAAGCCATAGAAACGAAAGAAATCAATCTGCAATGAATCAATCATATTTATCCACGATATGAATTTTAAAAAAAAGTTTCTTTTTTTTTTCTTCCTCGTCTTCAAGATGTCAAGTGAAAAACATCATTTGAGTTCGTTTTCTTCTTTTTTCCTTTCTTTATTGGCTTGACAATACCATTAACAATCAACAATAACCTCTAACTTGTTTTCTTTTCCTTCTAACCAATCAATATTGAGACCGGCAACTACTTGAAAATCATTTATTTCACGTCTAATAGTTAATAATAGATCGTTTATTATAAACGCACAAAACAACAAAACAAAATTTCTATTCTTATTTTTCCGTGAAAGGTTCGATGAGCTCGTAAGTGATTTTACATGTTGGCAATTCCGTTTGCAGTAGTTTCAAAACAGATTCATGATTTTTGACATTCGACAAGCGAGCTAAATCAATTTGTTTTAAATTTCTAAAAGAATTTCTTCGAAAAATCAATTTCGTTTTCATAAAGATTCTCTCACTTTAATCCAGCTAAATACGCCAGACCATGTCCAGTAATTTGCACAAGATCAATCAAAGAAATCGATTCAAGACAATCTTTGACTCGATTACATCGAGCAATAGCACCTAAATCAATGTTTACAAGAACCAATTCTCTTAAAAACTAAGTTCATACTATCATCAATTTGATCACATTTTTCTAAATGAATCTTTTTCAAATCATGCAAACCATCCAGATAAGCAAATCCTTCCGATGTTAGACACGTTTGAACAGCGCGAATTTCTTCAATTCGAAAATGTCCCGGAGTACCGATGGGCAATTGGTTTCGTTTGCTCACAAATGATCCCCAATTTTTAAAACGTACCGAACCACCACATCGGATGATCCAATCGGCACAAGCACGATCCGGTCCCAATTCTTGTACACGCTTTCGATCGTATCTGGCAATAGCAATGTTTAGCAATATGAGTTTTCTTTTTGAGGTCGATTGAATAACAACAAATACTTGTTCGATATAGCATCTAAGTAATTCCAAAATTGTCGAAAATGAACTTTCGAATATAGTTTATTAGTTCTCAAAAATAGATTTCGATTGATAAGCATATCTAAAAGAATTCGTTGATCTTTTGTTTTTGTTCTTTTTATTTTCTTTTTTCTATGACAAGAAAATTCATTCTTGATTAAAACAAACAAGCAAACAAACAAAAAACAACACGATCTAGTTCGTCGCTGTTCCAGCTGTTGTTACTGTTGTTGTCACACCACCTTCAGTTTTAGCAGCATTTTCTTCACCTTCCTTGTAAGGCTTGCAAGCAGGAAAGAGTAAAACTTCCTGAAAACAATCCAATCGATATTTTATTTCGATTAAACTAAATAATCGTTTTACTTTGATGTTGTTACTGTCGGTAAGCATCATTGTTAATCGATCGACACCTAAACCCCAACCACCTGTTGGTGGAAGACCGTATTCAAGTGCAGTACAGAAGTTCTCATCGATTAATTGAGCTTCATCATCACCAGCATCTCGATCCTATTGAAAGAAAAATTGAGGGTGAACGAAATCGATGAGTGAGTGGATTTACTTTAGCTTGTAATTCGAACATTTCTCGTTGGACGAGTGGATCATTCAATTCTGTATACGCATTACAAGTTTCTTTATAGCAAACGAATAATTCAAATCGTTCAGTTAAACCAGGAATCGATCGATGACTAGAAAAGATAAAATCTTAATCAGAAAAAGAAATACAAAATTTCGATTTACTATTTAGCCAATGGACTCATCAATTGCGGATGATTGCAAATAAATGTTGGATTTAAACATTGCGTTTCGAGGAAATGTCCAACTAACTAAATAAGACGAAGATCATTTGCGATAAGATTTCATTGAAATCAATGAATGAATTACTTTGTCAATCAAACGAGCAGTTGTTCGTGGATTTGTACATTCGATTTCGTGTTTTTTGCAGAGATTATCAAAGAATTTATTTGCAGCTGGTGTTGCAAGTTCAGTTGCTGGTGGAAATTTTTCTCCAGTCGCTTTTTCTAAATCTTCGATCAAACTAAAACGTTTAAATGGCGGTGTAAAATCGATTTCCACTGGTGCTTTATCGGGTCCCTCAAGATGATATTTAATTTTGTATGTTCCGAATAAACTTTTAACTAAACCAGATATCAATTTCTCGGTCAATTCCATAAGATCATTATAATCCGCATAGGCCATGTAAAATTCACAAATCGTAAATTCAGGATTATGCGTCATGTCGATGCCTTCGTTACGAAAGACACGACCAATTTCGTAAACACGATCTAAACCACCGACGACTAACATCTGAAGAAAGGAAAATGATTGTGAAGAAAATTCTTGAGAAAGACGAACTTTGAGATAGAGTTCAGGTGCAACACGCATGAATAGTTTCATGTCGAGATCATTGTGATAGGTAATGAATGGTTTAGCTGCGGCACCACCGGCAATCATGTTCATCATTGGTGTTTCGACCTAATTGAGAACGGATTTTATTGAAAATCTTAAGAAATCAACGAATTTTACTTCGAGAAAACCGAGCGAATTTAAAAATTGTCGAACATAATTGATAATCTTAGCTTTAACAACAAATTTTTGTCGAACAGCATCATTGATCATTAAATCAAGATATCGTTGACGAAAACGTGTTTCCTTATCCTTAAGACCGAAATGTAAACTTGGCAATTGATGAAGTGTTGGCGTGAGAATAATCAATTCACTCGGTAATAAACTCAATTCACCGGTTTTTGTTCGTGCTAAGACAAAAGAAAAACAAATTCAGAAATCAAAATTTGTAAAGAATTTTTACTTGGTTGACCCTTAACACCAACAATATCACCACGACGTATACGATCATTGACAAGTGCGAATTCTTCTTCATTCTTGTAGAATCTATTATCGATGATTAGTTTACAGAATAGAACTCAATCTGAATTACTTTAAATTAGCCATGACTTGAATTTTAACTGATTCGCTATGAAGATCATAGAAAAAGAGTTTTGAACCCGATGAACGTTTCGAATAGATACGTCCTAGAAGAAAATATCGAATGTTTGACTTCATAGAAATCGTCATTCTCTACCAGCAACAGAAACAACATCTTCGTTGACTTCATTAGCTTGTAAAGATGAATATTTATCAACGAAATCTCTCAACGAAAGTGAAACATGAAATTTATGTGGAAAAACAGTTTCGCCAGCTCGTTTGAGAGTTTGAATATGTTGTACACGCATTTTGTAGTATTCCTATTGATAGACAAGTTCAACAAAATTGAATTAACGAAAAGAAAAAACAAACTTACATTCGGATCAAGTTCTTGTTCTTCATTTTCTTTTCCAGCATCAGCTTTCTTTGCTGCACCTTGTTGTTGTGGCGGTGCTGCAGCTGCTTTCTTCGCTTTCTCTTCGGCTTTCTGTTGAGCCTTTTGTTGTCGTTTAAGTTCGCTAGAAAACAAGATTTTCAATCAATAAAATAAGCAAAATACAATTTTCATTTATGTTTCATGTTTTTTCCTTTCACTCAGCTCAAGCTTTTCTCTTTCAATGCGTACCATTTAAACGGCTGATAAAGTACAGATTGAAAACGACCTGGACTTAATAGATTTCTTGTTAAACGTGCTAACATAATGTTTTCTCTAACCAATTAAGAAACATCTAAAAAATACAAGAATAACGTACTTTTTACTAATTTTTTCTTCTGTTGGACCTTGTTCATCACCGTTACCAGCTGACGACACTTCAATGACAATCGATTGAATATTATTTTTCGCGAAGAAACAATCTTACTCTTTAGTATTTTTTAATTTTCTTTTCGCGAGAGAAAAAAAAACGATAAGATCAAATCTATCTACAATTAAATAATAACATTTGATTGTCTGTTTATTTGAATAAGAGCATGAACAGAGAGACAAAAAGATTCATTCATTTACTATTTGTATCTATTTCTTTTTATCTGACAAACTTTCTTCTGACGATGAAAGATCTGGATAGACTTTAGGAGGAACACGAATCGATCGACGTGTTACACGAGATTCATTCATTCCTTCGTTTGAATCCGATGAATCAGTAACTGTCGATACTTCCATACGTTCGACTTGAGGTGTAGCACCATTTTGTATAGGTGCTACTGGCGCTGAAGGACTGAATACATTAGGATTAAAAGTTGGCTTTTGTTTTCGAGCAGCATTGAAATAATTACAATAAGCACATCGATAAGCTAGAAACTCAAAAAAATATTAAGCAAGTTCATCTTCGCAATTGACTTACAAATATATTCGAATTCTTCTTCCAATGCCATACCATTATGACTATTGCATGATTTACAAATTAATGCATATCGTTTCGATGGGCCATCGCCAACGATTGTGTCAAGTATTGCGCCCCAAAATGTACGTTGAGGTGGAAGAATCGCTCGTGGTAATTTACCGGGCGTTACACCAACTAAATAGAATCGAGAACTTTGGATTTTTATTTCAAAATCGATCGCCTACCAGCTAAACGAGTCGATGGTACAACGCGTACTGGCGTTTGATTTCCATTAGTAATTGGTGTTGCATTTGGTTTGATCGAAACACGTTGACGAATATCAGGTGTGATGTTTCCACCGTATTTTTCCAAGAGATTTTTAGCTACAGCATAGGTTTCTTTAGTTTTCACTTCTTCCATCTGTAAAACAAAAGAATTCAATCGTTTTTTTTTATTCGTTGAAATCTTACTAATTCTTGTTTTCGTTCTTTGAACGATGTTAATTTCTCTTCTTTGATTTGAATCATCTTTCGAAAATACCAACGAAGAGTCCAATGAATTCCATACAATCTATGTCAAATCAACATACAGACCACGAACAAACAAACAAACGCATCTACATACAAAACTGCTAATAAGACTGAAACTGTAAACGCATAAACTCGATTAGCAAAGTCAGGCGAGAGAAATAATGTATAATATAGAATATTGATGATTAAATAGGCAAGAAGTGTGTAAATACCAAACCATTTTGTCCATTTTTGTTGAAGTGAACGTGTTTGAGCGATAGTTTCTTGTAAATGAGTTAATTCCTAACAACAAAAAACTAAATCATCGATAAAGATTTGTAGAAATATCTACATCGTGAAGATCGTCGAGTTCTTCGCCAAGTGTCGCTCGAAGTTTCTAGACAAGAAAAAAAACGCTGAAATTTTCTTAATCTATCTAAATAAATCATTGCATACAAAGATTCGAAACTTAAATAATCGGCTGAGAAACGTCATGGACAAAGCTGCTAGCTGATGCAACGTCGATATTCGAAATATTTATCACACACAGGCACGTTTTGTTTTTTCTTTCTTTCGTTTCTTTATAATGATGCAATTTGCTGAAAGAAAGTAACCAATCGGTTTATTGATCGTTCTATTTTCCTTCAAAGTGGACTTTTTTCCACACACACACATCGAGCGCCTCTATCCTAGTTCTTTGAAGGTCTTGGAGTTTACTTTTATTTTGAAATCAACAATGAACGAACCGTATCGGTAGAAACGAAAACGATATTTATTCAATTAACTTTGTCTCATAAACTTTTCTTTAGACGTGCAAATAGCATTGTAATCAAAAATTTACCCACACAATATACAATGGTAATTTGAACTAGTTGTTTACTGAATTTTGAACTTGTTTTTTTTTGTTAAGACTCAATTAGAATCACTTTTTTCGAAATTCGGACGAATTATTTCAACGAAAATGCTGCCACCAAATCCCAGTTTCGAAGGTGGATGTGGTTTCGTGAATTTTGCCGATGGAGAAAGTTCTATTCAAGCTGTCAAACAGATGAATAACATCGATGTCGATGGATTCACTATCAGCGTTGGTCAATCAGCAATAAATCGAACGCAAAATGGATTGTAAGTTTGAATCGGTTTTCTTTTATGAAAACGAATCTTTTTCGTGTGTAGTTCAGATGAGAACAATGTTCCATCGTCACCACGTGTCAACGGTTTTCGAACATTGAAACCAATGTCAATCAATAGTCCACTCTCGTTTACAAATGATTTAGAAAGGCACAGTCCGACATTGACTATCGATGAACATCAACCATTGATTAAAAATCAAACTTATCATATTTATCTTTCGAATCTTGAAGTGCCAAATGTTGTGTTTGTTGCAACATTAGATGATTATGTCAATGCAACATTATTGATAACACAAATGAATAAACACGAACAATTAACAAAAGTTCAAGCGAATTCTTATAAGACCAAGTATCGAGATTTAGTATTTGCTTGCTTATAATTGAGATAAATGTTTGAATAGATTAACTGTTGGAGAGATTTGTGCTGCACAATTTAATGGCGATTGGTATCGAGCACGTGTTTTAGAAGTCGGTGAGAATCGAGTCCGAGTTCAATATATCGATTGGTAAAAAACATTCGTTCGTAATTATTCGAATTCATTTCTTAGATTTCATAGGGGAAATACAAGTTGGTGTGATACAATGTTAGAAATTCGTCCACTACCTGCTGAATATTTCAAAGATCCAGCTTTATGTGCCAAATGTATATTAGATGGTGTACCATCGATAACTAAACTGTCGGATTTACAAACCAATGGTGTTCTCGGTATACTTGGTAGGATAAATTTTCGATGAAAATTCTAAAGATTGCTTTCTTCTTGTATTTAGTACTTGATTTGAAATTAGAAATGTTTGTTGTACGTATTGAAAATGGTGTTCCTTACATTCGATTGAATTTAGCTGATCGAAATCTTAATCAAGAAATCAATCAACTTCTTCCGTCGACGGCAATTAATAAATCGAATTTAATCGTTGATTTTAATTCATCAAAACCTCAAGTCAATCTCAATGAAGCTCATTTCGTTCAATTGACAACAGTCGATCCGAATTCGGAATGTTTTCACGCTCTACTTTTACGTGATCCGATTGCAAAAATTATGAATATTCTCAAAGATTGGAATGCGAGCAAACAACCGATTACAAGTCCATTAAAAATCGGCATGCTCGTCTGTGCTCAATACGAAGCCGATGATTTATGGTATCGTGCTTGGATTAAGAATATCACAAGTACGATTGGTTCTTTTGTTTTTTGTTTGTTTATTTTCATCGATTGATATTTAATTAGATAATAATTATCATGTTCATTTTGTTGACTTTGGAAATGAAGAAATTGTGAATATAAATCGACTAAGTGAATGTCCGGAAAGTTTACGAACGATTCCTTGGCAAAGTGTACAGATTAAATTCGCAAATATTCGATTGACTGATGATGAACGTTATGAAATTTTAAAAGACTTCGAAACTGAACGATCAGAAATGAAAATTCTACAGAAAAATCAACAGGATATTTACGTTGTAGATTTAATTACCAATGGGAAATCAATTGATGAATATGTTTCCGAATTGAGGAAAAAACAACCACCTCCACCTCCACCTCCGCAGATATTACCTGCTGTTCAATCAGATGTGAAATCTGAAAATACTACTAATGATAATCTAACAATACTGATAACAGAACAACGTCGACAAAATCGTCTATTGGAACAATTGCTTGCTGCTATAAATACATCGAATGCACTTTTAACACAGCTTGTTCAACGCTAACAAGCATAATTTTAATTTCGATCAGATATGTTTTATTCGAACTAACAGTGTGTGTGTGTGTGTCGATTGTCTTGTCATCTATTGAGCGCTTTTTATATTAGTTTATTTTTCGAAAAACAACAGTCGAAGTGAATAGATTCGGCAATATTTTAGATAATAAATATGAATGATATAAACGATCAAATTGTTGTTATCGGTCATCGTAATCCGGATACAGATGCGATTACAGCTGCACTTGTCTACGCTGAGTTTCTGCGACGAATGAATGTCAATGCGAAAGCCTATCGATTGGGCGATCTTAATAATGAAACAAAGTTTGTTCTTCAAACAGCTGGTGTCGAACAACCTGATATGATACCAGAGAATATTCCTGAAGGAACACAAGTGGCGTTAGTCGATCATAACGAAAGTAGAAAGTCGAATTTCGAGATTTGATTTGTTGAAAAAAAACTCGATTTGCTGAACGTAGGTCAACAATCATTGGAGAATTTGAAAAAAATGCGTGTAACACATGTTGTTGATCATCATAAACTCGGTGATCTAACAACATCCGAACCTGTTTATCTACGATTTGAACCTGTCGGTTGTACAGGAACGATTTTAACAAAACTATTTAATGAACATCAACTTGAAATCGATCAGAAATTAGCTACACTCTTACTCAGTGCAATTCTCAGTGATACACTTCATTTTCGGTAAATTCGAACGAATAAAAACTATCGAAGAAATTCTCCTATCTTAGTTCGCCGACGACCACTGATGATGATCGAAAAATTGTTGAATATCTTCATCCATTAGCTAAAATCGATAAAATCGACGAATACGCCAGTAAAATGTTCGAAGCTAAAAGTGATTTAACAGGCTTTTCAACTGAACAAATTCTTCTTTTGGATTACAAAACATTTCATTTTGGAAATGAACATTGGGGCGTTGGCACGGGAGAAACATGTAATGTCGATCGAATGCTCGAACGAAAAGATGATTTAATCAAAGAAATGAATGAAATCAAAAAGAAACAAAATTTACAAGGCATTTTGTTTTCCATAATCGACATATTAAAAGAAAAAAATCTCACATTAATCGCTGGCGAACATGAAGAACAAATTATTCGCGATGTTTTTCAAGCGAATATCAATGACAATATCGCAGATCTCGGCTCGAATATCAGTCGAAAGAAACAAATTATTCCTGCACTTGAAAAATATTTCAAATCCAAAAATTAATTCATTAGTCATTCTGTTTAATCTCGCCATATTTTCTCTTTTTTTTTTCTTAAATAAGTAAATGAATAAAAATCGGATAATTCAGCTGACAGTTTAAGTTTTAGTAATCATATAATTCGATACCATCGACTACACGACTTTCCTGTTCAGACGTTCGACCGAAGACATAATTATCGACACGTTTGATGGCTTCAGAACGCATAATTGGACCAAAGATCATGAATATAACACCGAGACAACTTAAAATCGACAGAATTAAGATCAGGACGACAATCGATGAGTGATAGTTCGATGATGATTCAATAAAAATCGACGATATGCTGTCATTATGCACATCATTCATCGTGTGTTTATATGCAATGACGAATATGACGGTTGATTTTTTTTTTCTTTTTGCTTTTCTGACATGCATTTATATATTCCGAAAGAAACGAGACGAATACACTACTTAGAAACTAATCTTAACGACTCTTGAATATATAGCGTTAATGTTGCATAAAGAGAATAAAGGCGGAAATCCTTTGAAAATAGATTTCAATAGAAAAATTGTCGATGTATCTAGCGACATTAAATGTAAGACATCTACATATATATCCCCAAATACTATTTAT